>Ga0214175_1000065_pt1 | contig 41613 bp, 48 predicted proteins | sample TroBogEpilimnion_17_FD_153013 | JGI IMG/M metagenome (GOLD analysis project Ga0214175, IMG submission 153013) | Freshwater microbial communities from Trout Bog Lake, WI - 09AUG2007 epilimnion | ecosystem: Environmental > Aquatic > Freshwater > Lake > Epilimnion/Euphotic zone | place: Trout Bog...
TTTGTCAATTGCTCTACGCCGCCCACTAACTCTATAGTGGTGGCGCCTTGGTACCTCCAGTTCTGCCATTGCAGTGAATGGCGTAGGGCATACCATGAGGGGGAGCATGATATACCCTACGCCACTCACCCCAGATGGGGCAAGTGGGTGTTGATGGTTGAGCTATGGGTTAACCCTGGAATGCCTTCAACATGGCTCCCAGCACCAACTCCAGTGCTTCACGTGGAGTGTCGTCCACGGGCTCACCGTCAATGCGCTCCACGCGGCTGGTCTCAATGTAGTGGCCAACCTCGTCGAGCTTGATCATGAGACTGCCATTGAGCTCCATGTTGCAGCTCACGAAGCTCTGCCAGATGCCGCGTGGGGCATGTTGCAGGACTCCCTGGTGGACGCCGTCATCACTGACACGAACACGTGTAAACTTCATGGTGTCGTGGTTCATGATGTAGCGGCTGCCACTCATGGTGTCATAGGTCGAGATGGGCATGATGCCCCTCCTTGTTTGTAGTGGGCCATGGAATGGCCCGTGGGTAATGAAGGGATGGCTAACCACCCCAGTATGCCCGTTAACAACACACACGATGAACTCGAGTAGACAACACAAGAGTTGTGCGTGGTGTGAGCGACTGGACTCGACGTGTATGTCGCTACGTCGTGTCTTGTAGAGACGCTCATCCCCACCGGTGTCACGTGGGGGTTCCATGTACACGACACTGACTGGTAGCCCACCAAGGACCATATCAATGCATGCTAACGGACATACTGCGGTGCTTACACCTGCATCTATGTCAATCTCAATGTGTGCCACCCCTCTCATCAGGGATGACATGTGCTTGCGCACTGTCGAGGCCACGAGTTGCCCCATGACCTCTGCACTGCGCAAACAGTGTACTACGCGTACCACCCGTGGGTTATCTGCTCGAGCTGCTCGAGAAGTGCGTTGGCCACGTGCTGTCCTTCGGAATCGGACACGGGCTGCACAGACTCCAGCAACAACTTCAAGTAGATACACTCACCGTCAGTGAGCGCCAAGTGGTGGATTCTGCCTTCGGGCATAATGCCCTCCTTGTTGTCTACTGTCCCATCCGGGTGGTGAGACATGGGCCCCATGGTCTGACTCGAACAGACTGCATGCCTCTGGCATGGGGCGACGCTGGTGCCGACTAGCCCAGCATCTTGGTGATGGCCTCGCTCAGTGCCTTGGCACCGGGCATGGTGATCATGCGCGAGATTTGCGTGTCGCTGATGCTCTCGCGCGCGATGCGGCCACCAGACCGCACGGTCAACGTGCCGGGGTTGAGCTCGGTCCACAGTGCAGTGAAGCCGGCAGCGGCCTTGACGATGTTGCCGTCGACCACGGTCAGCCGTGCCTGGGTGAGCTCAAAGTCCGTCACAAGCCAGTCACGAGGCTCCTTGCCTTCAGTGGTGAGGTACACCGCTGACTTGAGCTCGGTGAGAGCGGCACGGTCTGCGATGCCGAACTTCTGCTGCAGCTCCGTGACCCGATCACGAAGACTCAAGAGAGTCACCATGTCCTGGGTGTTGACCTTGACGTTGTTGCGTGCCATAACGGCACCTCCTTGTGGGATTTGTTGTCGAATGTGAGAGATGTTGATAAGTCTCACATGGGCACAGTGAGTGTCCAATGTAAGCTTTCTAAAACCACGAGCGGGCCCGGGTGTTTCGTGAACACGGGGTTTCTCTCTCTTCCGGGGGGCTCGAAAAATCTGCGAAGGGGCCCGGGTGTTTCGTGGGACAGGGATGAAGAGGCCTCCGTACAGGGTTCTAAGCGGGGCCACGGGGCAGGACGGAGACTTTTACGGAAACGCCCTCGTCGACTGCATCTCCCGAAGTCTACAGTGCGCCCGCCCTCAATGTATTTACATGCATCGCGTATACCAGACTACATGGACTGGAACTCGCGCTATGCCTATTCAGAAGTAGTAGGCGACATTAGCTCTATGCAAGCCACGGGAGGACCTCTAGAGACTTCCCACGTAAAAGAGCTCGATGACATGGGAGCACACCTTAATTCTCATGCCTACGGCTATACCGGACGTAGTGGGCAGAGTGCTACACAAAGAATGTATGAGGGTGCTGGCGGCGGAGACCTCGACAATCAAGAGCTACTAGGACAGCAGAGAAGTGCCTACACCCCCGGCGACAACACTGCTGCAGGTCGAGCCGCCAAGCAGATCGCTCTATTCACGGGCAAGCAATCCTACGGCAGCGACGTAAGGACCAACAAAGGCAAGTATCCGGAATTACATCACTTGATCGAAAACGCCGACTCGTCACAGACTCCGGCACTACACCGCGGCATTATTCTGGGCGACAAGACTCACGGTACCACCGATGTTGCAAAATACTTTCGACCAGGCAGTGTCATAAGTTCCGGAGTCACTAGCACTAGTTCTGATCCGCAACTGGCCAAAGACTGGGTACTCGACGACAAGAGTCGCATCGACAAAGCCAAGTCCACGGGAGACACGAGTCTACTCGACAGCAAGTATCAGGGCAACCGAGAATTTTCATATGTCAATATGCATTATCCACCCAAGACACAAGGTTTGCAAGTGGCTTCGCTTTCTGCAGTACCCGAGCACAACGAATATGCCACGGCTGCCGGACAATTCCGGGTGAGTCGCGTAGAAGGACCCGACCAAGAAGGAGTACACCACGTGTACCTAGAACACCACAACCCCAATCAAGTCACCGCTACTAACTGGAATACACGTTATTCGTCGGAGATACCAGACATAACACCCGAACAACGTACAACGGCACTTATAAATACACATCAGGGCCACATTGACAGTAACGTGGGTCTAGTCAACGGGCTGCACCCGGATCACCCGTTGCGCTCGCACGTAACTGCAGTCAATGACCTACATCGACAAGCCATAGATGCACATCAGACTGCTGCACAAGACAACACTGCTTCGGCGCCCACTCAACACGCCTTTGCACACGGCCTTAGTAGTGCAGCTCACACTATGCAGGACTCATTGCGTCCCGGTACACCGTTTATGCAGGGCATGCTCCCCGATAGACCCATCTCCTAGAACGGAAAAAAACATGAACTGGAATCTACGCTATGCTCTAACACGACATGCCAATAAACTGTGTAGTTGCGGTCAAGGAGCCGTTCTGGGTCGCCTGGGTGAGGGACTAGTGAGTGCACTGGACTGGAGAAACTCGTGCCCTACGGGTGGCCTGGCCTGGCGTGACGCCAACGAGGACGTGCGAGACCACGTGGGGAATCTCAGAGATCTACACCAAAGGGCTTTTGCAACCCACATGGACGCAGAAGGTCACAGCGAAGACGCGCTAAGTCACGTTGGTGCCGCCAACGGCTTTAACACCGAGCACCACAAAGAGACGCCTTTCCCCGAATGGGGCACTACATGAACTGGAACACGCGCTATGCAATGCCCACGCCTCGAGAGCATCTGGATCAGGGACAGCACGACTACCCGTCATGTCCCAGTTGCAATCACCCGGAAGCACTAATGGCCGATCACGTGTTGTCCACGAGACCCGAGAGTACGCTCGGTGACCGACTAATGCACGCTATTTGCAGCACTCATGATGATCAGCGACCACACGCGTGTCCGCGGTGTGAACAAGAGTGGCACGACTACATAGTCAGCAAAGGCGGCAATCCGCACACGAACCAGCACCACAATAGCGATTCATGTTCCAAATGCCGTCGAGAGTCAATGTAACGGAACCCCTGAAACATGGGAGAAAGTGGCTCTAAAAAAATTGCCTGTGGCCACTGACCCGGGCGGCCCCTTGTACACGGGAGATTTTGTGAAGACATTTAATAGTCGTTATGCCGCTGGAGAGTGGGAGGACGCCGAGTCACAGGCTCCTGCTGCTGAACCTGCCAAACCCGAAACTCCAAAGGCCGTACCGGGACAACCTCTGCGCAGGAACATGTCCACGGAGGACCTCGAGGCCAACCCCGAGCTTGGAACACAGAGAGACCCCAGTCGCAGACTACGTACACGCAATGACTTGTCTCGGCCCGAAACAGGTACCGGCTATGGACGAGCCAAACTGCCCTGGGAAGACATTACCGAGACCACGTTCCACCCGGACACGGGTCAACCCATGGTGGACCTTGCCACTCATCTACATCCCGAGACAGCACTGGCCGAAACCAACAAAGATTTGGCCAATCACTACTTGACCCACGTACGTGGTCAGGATTGTGGTATCCCCGAATGCCCGGGTCACCAATACGCGGGTCAGGAGCCCAGTGAACTCGCTAAGAGTCACCTGGCTCTAGAAGACACCGGTACCGGCAACCTCAGACATGTGCCCGAACTACAGCCCAAGGGTATGTTGGGAGAGACGGCAGCCGAACTATATCCTCTACGACTGACCCAGAAGCCCGAACACGTGGCACCCGGAGCCAAGCCTGAAGTACATACCGTGCAAAGACTGCTCATGAACCCTTACGGACGAATCCGAGACGGTTTAGGTAAATCTCTGGAGATCTTAGGTCGTAGCCATAAGACGGAACGAGACGGTACACGCACTCCCTTGTCTCGACCCAATGGAGCTCCCATGGTTGAAGACGTGGCCAGACAGATGGGTATGTTGGCCTCTATACGAGGTCGTGGAGCCATGACCATGATGAGTCGTCTAGGTCACATTAACCCGCTTAACCGCATTGTTGCACAAAGAGGTGAAGGCATCGCTCGCAGAGCCGATGGTAGCCAGGGCAATCCGGGCTCCGGCGGTTCTCGCAACTTCGTGGGTCTTGCCGACGGAGAGAAGCCGTTCCGCATTAGCGACAACTTTAGAACTCAAACACGCACCATGGGTGAGCATCTACTCCCGGTATTCGGCAGTGTAGATTCCGTGCGCAATAGAAGTGCTCTAGAAGGTGTGCCAGTACACAACGATCTATTCGGCAACATCCACCGTATGTGTGCTTGTCCCTATGACACTTTCGTAGGTGGTATTCACGCTGCTAGGAGCATGCTTCGTCTCAATGAACTGCAAGAGTGTTATCAAGGACGACGACTTGGACAAGACGCAAGCAAAACCGACCACCTATTGCGAGTACTCTTCCCCTTGCACCACTACGTAGACCCCAACCTAGGCCCGCGATACCCCATAGACCCTCACGGTCCATTTACCCACGGAGTCAAAAAGCCGTTGCGTGGAGCCACGGCTCGCAAGAGATCGGCCGGCAAGATTCTAACCAATCATGTTGCGACCACTCTAAGGAACATCGGTACTCCCGTTTCTCGAGGTCAAGAGGCCTACACGGGTGAAACACCCATCCTCAATCCCTCTGTACAGTTCCAAGATGTACCAGATAGTGACGAAGCACGTAGACTCATGGGTCTCTAGACCCAAAACATCACGGATCGGAGGAAGCCTTGCCCAAAAACCGTAAATGCTCGTGTAACGGCAACTGCAAGTGTGGTAAAAACCCCGCAGTCACTTGGAAAGACCTTGCAAAGGTATTCGAGATCCCGGACCCACAGGAGCAAAAGAGCAAAATGGCTACGACTTACCGTATAACACTCTCGGATAGTGGGACCAGTGACGGTTATTTCCTCAATTTTAGCCGTGAGATCAGTATTTTCGAGTTTGTTGAACTATTGCAAACCATTTTTGGCATCGAAGTAGACTTAGGTTACGATGAAACAACCGACGAGACCCTAGAAAACTCTAGTGTCATACAAGAATTCCTAGACGCTCTCGAGGACGATGACGAATGACCACGGAAAACACCTCGAGATATGCCGTGTTCACTGAGTGCCCACTATGTGAAACCGAGCTGATACCTGAGCATGCACACTTCAAGTGCACTAATTGTGGGTGGAGAGACTCTTGCTGTGACTGATACACCGGCCCACGACACTAACATTACCCACAAGTACACCGTTCATTACCCGGCCCACCCGCCGCGTGAAGGAGATCCACACTATGTCGACTTCGACGCGTACCGTAGACGCACTCACAAAACTGCTCAATGTGCCATTGGCCTGCATCGCAATGATTTTAGTGAGTGTGACTCTGAACATCCCCTTGAGCTCCATCATGCCCACGTCGAGTTCAGTCTACAAAACGGAGTAGACCTCAAGTGGCTCGAAGCCGACTACCCGGGCATCAGTGATCCCGACCACGTAGGAGCCTGGGTCGAGAGTGCCAACAATCTATTGTGGCTATGTCTATTCCACCATAGAGGCCACGGCGGAGTACACGTGGCTACAGCCAGTGATTTCGAGGCCAGTAAATACGTACGAGGACTACTATCATGAATTGGAACGCTAGATACGCCGCTGAAACCAAGAACGGTCCTGATATATCAGGCCAATGGGGTGCTCTAGGCAGACTAGAGCCAGACTCCGTAGGCGGTTGGGGCCCCAAATTTAGAACAAAGTCACGAGAATGTGGACGTTGTGGAATAGGGCTTAGAGGGAGAGACCAGGAAGTTCCAGAGCACTCCACTTGGGGGAATCTCTGTACTGACTGTCACGACGTAGAAAACACGGAGCTCTAAATGACCGAAGAACGCGTTATAGGTAAACTCGGTAAACTAGCACCCGCTAGGCCACAAGGTCTACATATGCTGGCCTTCTACCAACCGAGTCCTCTACCCAAGGCTCCTGACAAGGTAGACCCGCCTCAAGTAGAGTGGGGTATGCTGGGCAATGACCGCTACGGTGACTGTACTTTTGCCGGTATAGCCCACGCTCGTATGGCCGGAGCTACAACACTATCGTTGTCCGAGACATTGCCTACTGAACAAGAGGTCATTGATGCCTACTTGGCCTATACCAATGGGCAAGACACGGGTGCAGTAGAAGCCGACTTGCTAAAATACTGGCAAAACAATAAGATTTTCGGTAGTATCTTGGCTGCATTTGCACCCACTGATCATGCCGATTTTGATGAGTTACGCAGTGTAATTGCCGCCTATGGACTAGTTTACATAGGTGTACAACTGCCAAACACCTATCAAAATCAATTTATCAACAATGAACCATGGGATTTGACGGGTACACCTGCAGACAACCAAATCGAAGGTGGACATTGTATAATACTAGTTGGCTATGACGTAGACTATGCCTACGCCGTTACCTGGGGCAAGATCCAGAAGATCACCTGGCGCTGGCTACAAAGCTACATGGAAGAAAGTTGGGCTCTAATCACGCCCGAAATCGTACTAGCCGGACATTCCGGCTCACTGCGACTAGAAGAACTCATGACCGATATAGGACGACTCTAATGACTATCCCCAAGAGATTCGAAGAAGTACTCGAAGAGCACCGAGAGTCTACTCCCGTCTACGTTGCTAGTGTAAGGCCACTAGAGTACAAGACCGGTGGAGTAGTCGCGGGACTATTGGCCGAGGCTTTTCTCGACGGAGTTAGAATCGGTTATCTTACAGCCGAGCGTCGTGAAGACAACACCTACGTACTAGACGGAGTCTACGTAGATCCACAGCATCGCAACCAGGGCATCGGCATGAATCTGGTACGCAAGGCACATCAAACTGCTCCATTTACTCCGTATGTACTTACAGAGAATCAAGTCTACCAGAGTGAAGCCGGACGTCGTATTGCTGAAAAAGAATACCACATGATGACGGCTAGTACCATACACATAGCCGGCCCACTAGCACTACTGGCGCCTGAAGCACTGGCACTAGGTGGAGAAGCTTTGGGAGCTGGAGCAGCCGCCGAAGGTGCTGGTGCTGCTGCAGGTGCTGCAGCGGGTGAGGCTGGTGCTGCAGGAAGTACCGCAAGTGAACTAGCAGGTGCTGCCAAGGGTCTAGGCCGAGCCCATATGGTCAATAATCTAGTAAAAGGCCTCGGTGGGGACAATAGTGGCTCTTCCGGCTCGGATACGGGTAATGCTTCTACACAAACCTTTCAACCACAAAGTGTCAATGGAGTCGGCGCTCCCGTAGTCTCAGACGGTAACATCAGTACTGAAGGTGCTCAACCTACTGAAAATCTAAATCATGCATCTAAGAATACCACTTGGGAAGTGCGTGAGGCCGGGCTTGGAACAGAACTACTGCACGGAATTGCACAAGCCCCTGGTGACGTAGTAAACGCCGTAGGGAGAGGCATTAGCTGGGTAGGGCAGGGCATGAGTCACGCTCTACACGATCAAGGAAGTAGTGGCGACTCTAGTGATCCCGGCTTTCACTACATTCCTAGCACAATCCAAGAAGTTGCTGGTGGTATAGCGGATATGGGAGCTGCTGCAGGTTTGGGCTACGGGGTACATAAGGCCAGACAGTTTACCCGCAAGCACAAAGGTCTAGGCAATATGATCAATAAGATCAGAAACAGTCCTATGGCCGATAGTGTACGCGATAAGTTCGGCCGAGGAGCTAGTGTACAAATCGAGCTAGATCTCGAGCAGGACATTCACAAGATCATGCAGATGCTCAAGTGCCTTTGTGGTAGAAAGTGCGAGGGCATGTTCAACGGCATGCCCCACTGCCTACCCGGTGAAGGCTGCTGCAGCAACTATGATTCCAATAGTCATGCATGTGGTAGTTGTGGAAACCCAGCAGCCACTGAAAGTTTTAGAGGCATGGCACTTTGCAGCCCAGGACAACCCGGTTGCAACGAAGAATACCGTCCGGGTAGTGAGAGTATCCCACAAATGGCCGCTGAACACGAAGACTGGGCCGTGAAGACCAATCACGGACAATACCGTATGCCCGGTGAGCCCATCAAGCCGGAAGCCCCAATGCAAATGGCTGCTAGTAGAGTGGTGACTAGTTGGGCAGTTACTGCCGACGACTCTAATCCCGTAACTCAAGGTCTAGACGCCATGGATCAAGAGCCCGATTCGGTAACAAGTCCCAGTAGCACGGGAGCTGGTGCTGCTGCTAAAGCCGTGGCCAAACCTGCTGCAGAAGTAGGCGCTGCTGGATACGCGGTAAGCAAGGCCGTACCGGCCGTCAAGGCCGTTGGCAACCTCATCGGTGATCTCTAGAGTTAATGTAACTGGACCGGGTCGGTATAGTAGATGACAATGATACGTAGAATAGCCGACATCCTCGACTCCAACTACTCGGGCGATGACATGCTCAAGAGCGTGGACCCAGAGCAGCGTGAAGAAGAGGGTCACGGACTACCGGGACAAATACAAAAGGGTGTTGTAGGGACCAGTAACTCCATAGAGAGCGACGACCACTCCACTGGACCCATCGGATATTCGGGACACTCCATTAGCCTTGATGGTCCAGCACCTCAAGACGTACTAGGACTACAGGGACTAGAACGCGGCTATAGTGCAGTACCCATGAGTCACGTAGAGGGTCCCAACGTCAAAGACCTCGTAGGAAAAGAGAATATGATCGTGCAAGAAAACACTCGACTAGCCAGTACTGAAGACTACCTCAACTTATTCCAAAAGGAGTCCACGGCTACACGTCTCTATTACCAAGGCTATATGGATGCCATGGACGGAAAGCCTCTGGACGAAGACCTAGCACTTCTTAGCAAGGAATACTACAACGGCTACGAAGAGGCCAGATTCTACAACAAGACTCCACAGCAGAGTGTCGGACAGAACTTGTTCAATATGAAGCCCAATAGCAACAGTCTCCCACGGCCTGGGGAGATGACTCCAGAACAGGCTGACCGAGGACTCAACGAGCTAACCGACGGGACCAACCGTGCAACTGCCGGTAAGACAGTTTTCCCTATAGATGTAATCACCAAGTTCTTCGAGGTATAGAGTGAACCCCTGCCCACTTTGTTCAGGCCAGCTAATTCACAAGGTCAGTAGTGCTGGACCCGAGATCTACTGCAATGACTGTCGCAATATCATCTTGTCTTCGAGTCTCGGCTTTATAGCCACCGCCGATCAACAAGTAGAAGAGTGTGAAGTCGAGGGAGTTCCGGGGTTTAAGGGTCCGGGCAAGAAGGCCAAGTGCTGGACCTACCAGAACGACCAAGAAAAGTCTGCAGCACGTGAAAAGGCCGAGGCTTCAGCTCACAATAGTGAGCGTATGGCCCACGTCTCTCGTCTAATCAATAAGCACTCGACGTCTTTTAGCAACACTTCGGCTCCAGCTGCAGTTAACCCCATGGCCAGTCAGACCGTTAAGCCTCCAGCTGCTCCAGAAAGTGCCATGTCTGCTGCAAGTGCCACTGGCATGGTTGGCGCCAATGGTCTAAACATCGACAGTGCAGGAAGTCCCGACAATGGGCCTCTGTCCACTGCCACTGCTTCTCGTAGACGACTCTACGCATTGGCCACTGAACTAGATGCGGATCCAGAACACCCTAAGATTGACTCGGGTATGTTGGAGGCACTAGGACATCCATTTTGTACAGCACACAACTCTTATGAATGTGCATGTGGCTACAAATAATCCATTGTAATTTTTGTTCAAAGACACCATAGTCGATAGGAACACGGAAAGATCTAATTATGCACTACGATGACATAATCCACGAAGCCAGGACGGCCTCAGCCGACGTTCGTTGGTTTAATGGCACTTCAGAGAGCATCTTTGCTCGTCTAGACCGTCTACAAGAGATCTTAGACACCACTAGGATGGCCGCTTCCAGAGACACGGTTGGTGAACTCGAGATGGAGCACTATGCCAGCATCCTTTCAGAGCTAGGAACGGAAAAGGAGCAGCTCGAGAAGTTGGCTGCCGAGTACGTGGACTTCGACACGGAAGAGTACCTCAATAGCCTCCCCGGTGGTACCATTGCCAAGGAATACCGAGTGAGTAGTGCCGGTACCAGTGACCTAGGCCAAGACGATGGCAGTCTGCTCTACCGTACGGCAAGTGCCGTGGAGAACGAGTACCGTGATGCCGATTGGATCAATGTAGTTACGGCCGGCGCAGAAGTTTGGGTAGAAGACCAGCACTCCCGACTTCTAGCCGACTCCCTAGATACTCGTGAAGCCGCCGTGTTCTACATCGAGCAAAAGACTCTTCCCATCCTAGACGTGGTCAAGAGAGCCAGTATCATTGAAAACTTTGTAGACAACGTAGAGATCTGCCGCAGAGCCAAGAGAGAAGGACAAGAGTTCCGAGCCACGAAGAGTGCAAGTGCCAATAGACTTGCCGCCAACTTCGTCAAGGAAGCCTTGGACGACTCCTTCGGAGACGACCTTAACTGGCTATAAGATGAACCAACTACAAGACGGTTTTCTAGTACTAGGCGGACTTTCCAGTGCTCAAGATGTTAATCCAGCACTAGGCGAAATCAATAATCTAGGTTGTAGTTGTAATGCACCGTTGGTCGATAACGCCGGTGATAGTAATGTTTGTCTACACTGTAGGGGCCAATTACACCACGCTGGTCGTACGGCGGCCAAGTCTACAGAACTCGTAGATCACCTCAAAAAGTGTCTGGCCGAAGCCACAATTCTCTACCACATGAGTCATGGATTCCACTGGAACGTCAAGGGTCCTGATTTCCAAGAATACCACACCCTGTTTGAAACCATTTACTCGGACATCTACGAGAGTCTAGACCCCATTGCCGAAAACATCGTCAAGTTGGGCAATGTCGCTCCCTTTAGCCTTAAGACTCTACTAGGGCTTAGCGACATCAAAGAAGTTGGAGACCTAAGAAGTGAGCCACAAGGTCTAGTCAAGACTCTACAAAGCAAGAATGCCCAGATGATCAAAAGTCTCAAGAGTTGCTTCGACAAAGCCAACAAAGACAATGAACAAGGTGTTGCTAACTTTATCGCTGAACGCATTGATATGCATCAAAAGTGGGATTGGCAACTCAAGGCAAGTCTAGGCATCTAGGAGACATGGTGGATTCTACGGCTGAGAATATCAGTAGAGTAGTTGCCATACTAACAGCAATTGTCAGTGAACAGGAGGAGCTAGCTTACGATCTGGTGCTAGAATCCGATCCCGTAGAGCTCTTTAGTGCACTTACGGGCATCCTCCTTAGTGCCCTCAATAGAATTGCAGAATCCAACGGGAGAAAGATCGAAGACTATCTACAAGAGCTAGGTATCTTCGCTTCCAAAGCCAAGTAAATATGGAACTAGAATTACCAGAAGGCGTCTTCTTTAATCTAGAAGACTCTGAAAATCAAACAGAACTTCTAGAAGTAGATCTAGTCATAGAAAGTAGTGACTGGAGCTGCGGGCAGTGTGACATTATACTATCTAGTAAACTACTAGATATAAATGGACACTATGAGGGACACATCATTAATTGCAAAAATGGTGCTGTACTATGGCACAACATTCTCCCTCGTAACCTAGAGCGTTCGTCAATAATGCTCAAAGAGAATCTAGACAGGAAGTCTAGAGCTCATATAGAGAGGCATAAATGATTAGATACAGCACTACACCTATGAAGGGTTCTAAGGCAATACTAGACCCAGGAGTAGCACCCAAGTCCACTAGTGACTCCCAGGGACTTAACGATAACCAAAAGCCGGGGCAAGGAGTGGCTTCTACTGAGGATCTTGATGCACAAGATCAAAACGGTACCGACTAAGGTGGAAAATCTAGATCCGGTAGTACACATTATGATCCCGGATACACAGGTCAAACCCGATGTACCACTAGATCATCTCGGCTGGATTGGTAACTTCATAGTAGAAGACTACCATAATAAAGAAGCCAAGATTATACACATCGGTGACCACTGGGATATGCCGAGTCTTAGTCAATACGACCGTGGTACCAAGGCCATGGAGGGTCGTCGTTACCAAGACGACATTGACTGGGGCAATGAGGGTTGGAGAGTGCTTAACCAACCGCTCTACGACTACAACGAAAACCGTAAAAAGACCAAGCACAAGGTTTGGAACCCCGAACGACACTTCTTCGAAGGCAACCACGAAAATCGCGTGGATCGAGCCATTAACGCGAATCCCCAACTCGAGGGTATGCTGGGTACACATTTGTTTGATGTAGAACGCAGCGGCTGGCAATATCACAAGTACCAGCAAATAGCCAACATTGACGGTGTACGCTACGCTCACTTCTTCTATAACCCCATGTCGGGTAAACCCTTCGGCGGAGAAAATATCAACCTTCGCATTAAGACTATCGGCCACTCGTTCAGCCAGGGCCATCAGCAAACTCTCATGTACGGTCTACGTTTTACCAGTGATGGAACTAGTCAACACGGACTAGTGGCCGGTGCATGCTACCTACACGACGAAGAGTACAAGGGTCCCCAGGGCAACGCTCACTGGCGAGGCATTATCGTCAAGCATCAAGTGCGAGAAGGTAGCTACGACCCCATGTTCGTGAGCCTCGACTATCTATGTCGTAGATTCGAGGGTTGTAGTCTAGAGCACTTTATGAAGACCAAGTACCCGAACCTGTAAAAGCCCTCCTAGATCAATTAGACTATAACCTAGGAGCTACTTTGCCACGTCGTAACTTTCGTTGTGAATTTAATCCCTATATTACACCCGAGAACCACGATGGTGTAATATTGTCGGTCTTGGCTCAGTTTGACAGTTACTTCGCAGAGCCCGAAATTACTATGACTGGTGACAACGAGTTTACTCTAACCGTAGAGGTCAGTGACGTCTTGACCCCTACAATGGTCCGAGACAAACTATTATGGAACTACTTTGTCCATTCGGTTACAGCTCAAGAGGCCATACGCAAAGTACAGATACTCCGTCTACCCAAGTCCGGCAGTCCAGACACGGAATCACACGTTAATGGAGAGGGTTCAGTGGGAGCCTTCGGACCCGGAGGCAGTGACAGTGGAGTCAACGAGAAGTTCAACTCGCCCCAAGAAAACCCGCCGTCTTACATCATAGGAGTTCCTCCACAAAAAGAACTCGGTAATGTTGCCAAGCGTAGATTTAACAGTGGGCTACACTATGCTGATCCCACCCAAACCGACATGCCTATGCCCATGGTAAAGAACGAAGAAGGCAACTCTATAAATCCCGAAGTCTTGGGTGACATAAACGATCTAGAGAGTGCCGGTGGCAGAAAGGTTACTCCGGTATTCGGAGTACAGTCGAGTCGTCGTTATGCCACTAGTCCTGGTGATGCTGGTGGCTTCTTTGGAGACCCACCAGCCCGAGCTACACAGCGTGGTGTAAATGTTACACAGGCTCCGCAAAAAACTCGTGGGCGCACCGAACAAAACGAAGGAATTACAGACCCGGGTACAGCACCCCCGATAAGCTTCCAAGGCTTCTTCGGCAATGACCCACTAGTCGATGATAGTTTTAAGACCCAGAGTGAACACTCCCAAGGCCCTTTGGACTTTAGTATTGCCGCCAACAAGAAAAACGATGTAGTCAACCAAGACTACGAAGAAGGCCCCGTACCCCCACTAGGCAACGGAGATGACGCTGACGGAGAACCCGTCAATCACGGTTGGTTTAGCGCCAGTGCAGTATTTGGATTAAATGAACACTATACATATGAAAGTGACGTAAATGACGACTTCGACTTTTAAGGTCTATGGAGCCGGAGAAACAGCCGCCAAGTTTAAGCCGGGTGATTACATACTAGTATCCACTACGGGTATCCTAGCACGATTCATACGATTCGGTCAGTTTATTCGTTACCACGGCAAGATGAAGCCGTTCAGTCACTGGAACCATGCAGCCATGATCGTGGACGAAGACGGTACCATCGTCGAGGCCATAGGACGAGGCGTAGTCTACGGTCACATTAGCGAGTACCAAGATGTCGAGTACTACCTAGTCAATACCAAGATGAATGCTCAGAGTAGAGCCCAGTCAATTGCTGCTTGTAAGAGTTTCCTCAAGGACAAATACGGTTGGTGGACCATTGCCAGTATCGCCACCGAACTACTTACCGGTATTAAACTACAGTTTACCAATAGCAATACCATGATCTGTAGTGCAGTAGTGGCTCAGAGCCTTTGGGCCGGTGGAGTCATCTTTGACCGTAACCCTTACCAGATGATGCCTGCAGATCTAGCTGCAGTCTTTGATGTACGAGTTTCAATAAAAAAAGTTGATTCTTCCAACTGATGGCGTTATATTACTAACTATGAAGACTGTCATAACTATTAGTTATAACCCAACCAACTCCCAAAGCGAAGAACTCACCAGACAGGAGATCGGTGAGACCATCGGTGGACTCTTGAACAGTCTACGTACACAGGTCAACGATGTGAGATTTACCGTCGAAAACTTCGACGAGTAAGACAACGCCTCTGTAGCATAATGGTATTGCGGCTGTTTTGTAATCAGCTGGTGCGGGTTCAATTCCTGCCGGGGGCTCTCCTACAACAAAAGGATAAGATATGAGTACAACAGCAACAGTAACCACCATTGCAGTTTCTTGGCTCGGTAGCATTGGTGCAGCCGTCACGGGCTTTGTCAAGCAGGTCAAGCGGGTAGAGACTCAGGTCTCTGCTACGGTCACCAAGGTCGAGAAGCAACTGGATGCCGCTCTGGCCGAGGTCGCTACGCTTACGGCCAAGGTCGAGGCACTAACTCCTCCACCGGCACCGGCCAAGGCTGCAGCCAAAAAGCCGGGACCCAAGCCCAAGGCCTAGAAGTCCATCCTAGATAGCTCAATTGGCAGAGCAAGCGACTGTTAATCGCTGGGTTGTAGGTTCGAGTCCTACTCTGGGAGCTGTGGAATAATGCGAGAGCGGCCGAATCGGACTCACTGCTAATGAGTTGTGGGGAAACTCACCGTAGGTTCGAATCCTACTTATTCCGCCATCCGGGGAGGTGCTGCGTTGGTTGCGGCAGTGGAGCTTATATCTCCATGGACACAGGTTCAATTCCTGTTCCCCGGACCAATGTAATACGGTACGTATTCTAGTCTAGGACTTAGTAAACCCTTTGTCCAGCGATCCTCGGGATCAGAATACGGAGAATGTCATGACGTCAATGTTTGACTACGATGACTCTATTAACTTGGCCTTTGATGCCAAGACGGCCGGTAAGGCTCTCGTACAAGCCAAGCACGATCTACTGACTCGTACCGGCGAGTTCCTATTCCTAGCTCACAGTGACCGTGAGTTCGCGTACCGTTGTCAAATGATAGAAAACGACATCGAGAACGTTGCTGTTCGCAAGATGTCCTCTGTAAGTGACAGCAAGGCCAAGTTGGTTCGTGCACTCTACGAAGAGTGGTCTTTGCGTCATGCTCATTGCGTAGACTGCAAAACGGCCAACGCTGACGACCGTGACACCAGTATTTGCCATGAATGTCACAGTGCTCCCGCTACTCACACCGTACATGGCTACCTAAGAGTTTGTAGTAAGTGTGCTCCCACTGGAGCCGTCAAGGCTAGTAGACAGCCTGATATAAATTTTAAGCGCCCGGCCAGGGTTACAGGCTCGTTCAACAGCAAGTTCGCTAGTGAGTATGAACCCGACTTCGAAGATCAAGAACCCGGACAATTTGGAGAGGGCAGCTATCCTGGTGACGAAGACGAACCCGCAGGACACGACGATACAATCGACTATGGTGGGGGCGACGAAGTGTGTCCCGGTTGCAAAGGACTTGCTGGCATAGACCCCAGTAGCAAGCACTGCCCAGTATGCAATGACTCAGGAGAAATTAACTTTAAGCCACGTCCGTGCAAAGGTTGTGGTGGCACAGGCCAAGATCAGTCACACTGCAATACGTGTAATGATACGGGTATAGCCATTGATCCCGAGACTCGACAGGCCGACGAATGCCCCGACTGCAGTAACCGTGGAGAGCACAAAGAGTGTCAGGGTACCGGAGTAGATCTCAAGAGTGTACCCGAAGCTCGTGCTTCTAGTGGTACCGGCGAGCAAGAAGGTCCTCCCGAGTTCGAAGACTTTAGTTCGGAATTTACTCCATCAGAGTCTCGTGGAAGTGTTGTAAACACCGACTACCGTGATGAGCCTTCTGCTCAAGAAGAGCCGGAGCAACCCGAACAGAGTGAGCCCGAGACTCGTACTCCTTTTGACAACTCTCTCCACATCGACCCCCTAAAGTCCAGACACTCCAAGGACTGCCCGGGAGGATGTGGTGGAACTGGAGTCAAGAGTCTAGAGCAGAGACGTGAAGTACAACGTAGTCCCGAGTGGAGAGCCGGAGTGCGCAGTATTCTCGACGAGAACGGTGCACACGATCCAGCACTGACTCGAAAGATGGAGGAGTTTAAGCGTCAAATGCTAAACTGCAGGGGAGAAGCAGAATAGATGTCGATAAAAAATCCCGACAGGACATTTAACCCCGAGAGAAGTTGCATCGAACAAGAATACCGAGCATTCGACGACGAAACCTACAAGGCCCTAACTGGGAGGGACAAGCCCAAGCCCGGTGAAGACTTGTGCTCCAACTATCCCGAGGGCTTTAGAGTACCACTCGGCGGTGACGATGTAGTGCTTGTAAACCCACAAAATGTCGGTGCTGATACCATTGTGGAAGCCTGTACTAAGCATGGACGTAGACACGCGGACGAAGTATTCCGAGGACCCAAGCCGTCAACTAGAGCTACTACCAGTAACCCCATGCTTTGGGGTCAAGGAGCTAGTCTCAATAATGTTCCCGGTTATAGAGCCATTACAACTGGTGGTTATGGCCCCGATGAAGGTGCTGACCAAGCTCAAACACGTCTACAGGACGCTGCTGTAGCTCGTACCTCAATTAGTCGTAAGGTTACTCAGAAGAATACCGAGCAAGCCAGGCGTGAAGAGGTAAACCCCGTTGAACTCATTCGTAGGCAACTAGAAGCTCAAGGAGAAGGCGAGTAGAGTGTTTAGATTCTCGTTTAAGAAGACTTCAGACGTAGACCCTCTTGTACAGCATGCTAGAGGCGAGTCTTCGAAGCCGATTTCAGTACAGAAAAAGCAAGAGACTCGAATTGATCGAGTACACCGTGAAGTGACTGAGCACAGAAAGCCGTTTGCCGTATACTCTGCTGGAAAGGGTTGGAGAGTTTTTCACCCGGAAGTTTCTGGACTAGGTCAAGCCGCCGACGACATCGTTAATAGAGGCACTGACATTGGGCAGGTGCCTACCTCACAACGTGGTGCACTAGTAACTCGACATCAAGCTCTACATGCCGAGCTTCTACGTGACACGGCCAATATGCAAAGACACATATTGGAGCCACACATTTATAGCCACATCCCCGGTCTAGCTGAACTCTGCCCTGAAGGCATGGCTGCCTTTATCCCCAGTCCCAATGCTGCAGAAACTAACCGTAGAAATCAAGGCGCTCCGACTAGGATTGCTTCTGCCGTACACGAGGTTAGTCTAGAGCGTCTACGGAGTCTGGTAAGTCCACAGGAACAGGCAGCTCCTAGTGCCGAAGCACCGTCTTCGACTGAGCCCCAGGTCGACTACTCCAACATTTGTGAGTGTGGTGCCCCTATAACCATAAAGTCGGGTAGAAAGACCATAAATACACACGACCCGTTGCCGGAAGGTGCTCAAGGTCAAAAGGTCGCCGAAAAGTTCAAGGAAACTCACGGATTCGACAAGCCGGCTCACGGACAGGCATTGCCCATAAGCGAGAGAACCAAGAGAGCGGCCGACTGCCTCTGGCATCCGGCGCCTACAACTGACGAGCAAGGCAACACTCTTACCGACGAGCAGCGTGAAGCTCGACGCAACAACAGGGGTATTACCGTAGTAGAACCACGAGGCGACTACTTTAGACACTTTGAGCTAGTAGAGCCCACTGGAGCCGATTGGAAGAGTCGTGGTCACACTGACTCGAGTCTTACATCTCTCAATGCCGTAAAGGGTTGTCCCACTTGCGGCAGTACCGGACGTACGGGATTTGCTCGTGAAAACTCAGTCCCCCACCTACAGTGTAGTCCCGGCCACATCAACATGCGCTACGATAAAGACCGTAGACTATTCGTACCGGAGAGTGTTGGACTCGGCGGTGGTAAACTAGGTCTTCCGGAAGGCGAACAAGGGCGTCCATGTACCGCCGGTTGTAGTGACGGTTGGGTCACTACTCAAGGTGACCGTATGAACGAAAACGGTACCAAGGTCAAGTGTGTACATTGTGGCGGTAGTGGCCAAGAGCCGTCGGAACGTAGTTGCTCTTGCCGCAATGGACGTCAAATGTTGACTCCAAGTACCGATTGCCCCACTTGTGCAGGCCGTGGTACTGTTCCCGTCGAACCTCCTGCCGAAGGAGAAAACCTCGGCCGTCTAGAGACCGTAACTCACACGGGTCACGGTAGTCCAGTACAAAACGTGGCCTGTACTCATGCTACCGAGCCGGTACAGTTCCGTCCTCGCGAAGACGCCCACCCTAACTGCACCGCCTGTCATGGAACCGGTGAAGATGCCGAAGGTAATCCATGCAAAAACTGCCTCAGTACTAGTTCGGGTGTAGAACTAGTTATGCCTGCTGGTGTATCGTTGGGTAGTAGCATCCCCATCAAGACTTTGCAGAAGTCTGACCTAGCAACTCCGCAAAAGGTACTATGGATTCCCAGTGCTGGGTACACGGGTTCTAGTGACTCTGGCCCCGTTGGGCCTCGTGAACAACTGGCCGAGCGAGACCGTAGAGGTGGAGGACGTTCAGTACAGGTCGGAAACCTAGTACCGGGTATCGAAGCAGACCCCGAGCACCTATCACGAGTGCGTGCAGCAGCAGAGTCAACTCACCCGTCTTCTGCCAATACCGCTCGTGTCCGCGAGCACATGAACGTAATGAGTGAGCGTGGAGACCTCGATGTACCTACTCCCGTAGGACCCAACCCCTATGCCACTTCTGACCGTGAACACGGAACTCTGCACCCCGACGTAGTCAAGGCCATCCCAGACGTCGAGTCCAGAATTGGTGCTCTATTCCCCAACAGAGGTGGCAGTGTAGGAGAATTTGCATCACGACTAGATCGACTATACAAGCATCTGTCCAACGCTCGTGATGCTGAAGACCGAGGCGATCTCGCAGAGGCTGCACGACACCACAACTTCTACAAGAGTGACTTGGGTAGGGCAGCAGAAGAAGGCGGTTACCAAAAGGGGAGTCTACTAGACTACTCCCAGCGAGTCTTCCACCCCACTCAGCAAAGAGCCTACCAGACGACACAAAATAGAAACATTCCGGGAAGACTCGAGGAAAAGTGGCCTGCTGGCCCTCCCGTAGACCCTACAGAGGGTATTAAGTCGATACTTACTCGTCTCAACCCCAAGGCAGCCAGTCGTAGATTTAACCCTCGTATGGCCGTAACCAGAGACGAGCTAAGAGATCTACTAAACACTACTCCGGGTATGTCAGTGTTCCACCCCGAGGACTTGGACGAAGAAGGTCAAGAGAAGCCCATCGAACCCGAAGTCAAGAGCACGAGAGTTTTGCGCCCTGGTCACCCCGACTATGAAAAGATCAGAGCCAAGATGGCCCCAGACCCTAGTGGAGCAAAGAGTCGAGAAGCCAAAGACAAGATTCGTGGTCTTTGGAGTAGTATATCCAGAGTAGACCGCATAGAAAACCCGTGTCCTTGTACTCAGGATGGCTCCAAGGAACCCGAAGAGTTCTGCCCAAACTGTGCTGGTAGTGGGGCAAACCGCAATGCCCCCGACCCCAGAGCACAAGCAATCAAAACTCGTAATGGACGTCGTAATTACCACGAAAAGCTGGACTGGAGAGGGCGTCTCAAGCATTGCAACGCCAATATGTGTGACGAGTCATGTCCAGTCAATAACTTGGGACTAACTCAATCGTCCATGGGACGTCAGGGCAAAGACGGCAAGTTGGACATGACCAAGCCGGGCTTTATCGATCGTATTCGTGATTCGGTCATGGATCTCTACGATCAGCGCAAGAGAGACAAGGGTCCACGAGTATCTGACACCCACAATAGAGGCGGACAGAGTGACCTGACGCCCGAAGTCACTTCCAGACCCCCGAAGCCGTTGGCACTAGGACTTGCACGACACCAACTTAGTTCAGTGGGTTCGGACGGCACTATCCAACCCGGAACTCACGTACACGTACTCACTCAGGGTTTCTTGGGCACTGACCCCGGTCTTACTACAGACCCACACGCCACTGGTGTAACTATTGATCGTTACGACAACGGAGTACACCTAGTACACGTTACATTCACTCCTGCTGATGTCCGTAGACAGGCCGAGAAGGAGGGTCGACCATTCCTCGGAGAAGGCCGTAGTCGTCTTATGCTCGTCGGAGAAAAGAACTTGGTTCCGGTAAGTGACTCGGGTCTAAAGTCGAGTCTCTACATGGGTTCTCGTACAGTCAAGGACTTCCCCATCTCGAGAATCCCCAACTATGACCCCTACGAAGAAGTAGAACCACGTGAGAGTCGTAGAGCAAGAGGCGTGGACGAAGAGAGCGTCCCCAACGACGAGACTCCCGAAGACAAGGAGCGCACCACTACGGTAGTGCATCACGACTACCGTCCGAACCCCTACGACGAAGAAGGGTTCCGTGCCAAGCAAGAGGGCGATAGTCTTCCAGCACAGGCACTACGAGCCGTAGCCGAACACATCGATCGCAAGGCCGGAGTACACGAGGGTGGAAAGAACGAGCAAGAGGGTGCTGCCTTTAGACTAAGCAAGCCTCGTGGTATGCTGGATGCTGAACCCACTCGTGGTGCAGCCAATGTCAAGCAGATCTCGTCTCAGTACCGTGATCAAGCACTCGGCATGAAGGACGAGAACGAGCTCGAAACTGTGGCCGAAGAGCCTAGTCTCGAAGACGTTGGACTACACAATACTTCGTTCGATGAAATGCACAAGAAGATACAGGAGGGTCTAGGCCGTAAGCCCACTCTCGAAGAGGGTCAGCACATTGCCGAGAGTCTACTAGGCAAGAACGGACCTGCAGAAAACTTGGGCGCTATTATTCCCAGAATCCAGGACGGTTCTTGGCGTACACACGGGACTACAGCACGTCGACGTTTTTCTTCTAAGCGTGCCTTTATGGAGCAACTAGACGGTTCCATCATCAAGTCCCCCATCGACCCTTCCAACAATAAGGACCTAGAAATTCCTCCGTGTAGACTTTGCGACCAGCCCAACAATGCTGCAGGTCTAGGACCAATCATACAGGACAAGAAGGCAGTAAACGGTATGCCACTCTGGGCCCATGAAAAGTGTGCTCAAGACGCTGACGTAGACCCATTCCAAAATCTAATGGACTTCCGTCAAACATCGCTTCCTCATCTAGAGGTAAACATGGAGACGGACAGTGTTACGGCCAATAAGATCGAAGACACTGAAGTTGTACAGAAAACTCAGCATATGCCTCATAGAATGCACAATCCCGTACAACCCGCTTCCATCATAAGGACCCAGGCCGACAATGTGGACGAGTCTGGAACAGCTGAAGTCCCCGGCAGTACTTTCCATAACTAACAAATGTAATTACCCCCGCTAGATACGTTAGAGTACGTATCTCGATTTAGGAGAAAAGATGAACTACCACAAGGCCGAGAAGGACAACAACTTCCTACCCCCGGGGAGTCCACTGCCCGCAGACTTCATTGACCCCACTAACTTTAGTGGACAAGATCGTGAAAAGATGCTGGAGCAAAGAAGTGGTCTAGACACCAAAGCCGACCAGTACGCTCAGCAAGGTATGGCCAATAACGGAATGCAAAACCCGGCCACTGACGCTGTACCCATGGCCATGAACCCCAACCTAGTCAAGAGCCCGGACCTAAGCCTAGTTCCAGACACAATCGGTGAAACGGCCAGTGCCCAACGTCGCGGGTTTAACACTCGTCAGGCTCGAGTCGACTTCACAATGGGTGTAGTAGCCAATAGCCACTTAGAGCCACTAGAGGGCGCTCGAGTCTACGTAGAGACACCTAGCACCAAGATTGCCGGTAGTATCCTAGCAGTGGGTGACCAAGAGTTCGCCGTTGTTTGGGACGACAAGACGGCCAGTGTCGAGCGCAAGGGCGACTACGAGTTGGTATTTAAGAACTAAGACATGTTTAGAGCCAGAAGAACCAAGATCGTCTCTACACCCGTAGAGGAGGTCCTTGAGGTTAAGAGTCCGGAACCCGTCGTCGAGCCCGTTGTAGTCGAAGAGTATGTAAACCTCGATTACGTAGAAGTAGTGGGTCAAGTGGACTACGTTTGTTACGGTAAGGTCTACGACTATGACGGCAAAAGCTACGATTTCGAGTGGGATCTAGACCGTCAACGTCTAATACGACTTCTAGGAGTCAATGTAGACCTGCTGGTTCTAGAGAGCACTCGTGAGCTACTTTCCCAGAACTTTAAGGCTCTGGAAAAGACTGTAGCCCAGAGTCTGGAGGAAGGACTAAGAAGTACAGTTGTACCCGTCTTGGACAACCTTGTACGAGGACTCAAGGCCTTGGAAGACAAGTCGGAGAAGCCGTTTCTAGTACCACCGGTCCCTAGGTATGAGCCCAAGCCGGTTCCAGCACAAGTAGTGCGTAGCGAAGAACTCATAGATGTAGCCGAAGAGGACTTCGCAGTAAATGCAATGAAGTTCTTACAAGAGGACAGAACCCAAGACCTCGGTATAGATTATATGAGTCTCTAGGAGAGATTATGAATTTCGCAGAAGGCAAAGGACCCAAGCAGGTCAAGGCCAACTACTACCCTACGGGACAGTTTGTTACGGTGTACGGAGTAGACGGTGCTCCTACCGGGAACCCCAATATTGCAAGTCCAGCCTACCCGGCGGTCCAGGGTTCCACCAGTATTAGTGGCCAGTCTTGGCGTGGCGGTATGGTGGGTAGTCTAGCACCTGGACTTAATATCAACGTCAACGGCAATGGTGCTACGGACATTAGTCTAGTATGTAGTCCGGGCAGTAACGAAAGCGTACAGGACATCGGGTCCACGGGTGTTACTCTAAGCACTGACGGTTATTTTACGGGTAGTGGAACCGTTACTGTACAGGGTACCAGTAACCGTTACTTGGACAACGACGACTACACGGCCAGTCACTGGACCACCATTACGGGTACTACTGTGTCTGGTGCCAATAACACCTATACGCTCTCTTTGAGTCCTGGCACCTTCCCCATCTACAATGCCTACCGACTAGTGGCCAGTGGTTTTTCCAGTTGCAGTGGTATCGTCAACTGGGCCATAGCCGGAATGTTCTTGGACATTAGTGCCATGAGAGTCGGAGTTAATGCAGTTGACGCCAACGGCAATATTGGCCAGATGAGTATCCAGGCTCCTCGCAACATCACTATTTCGGGTGGTGCTGAAAGTGACATAGAGGGCAGCGTAGAGTACGCCTACCTCAATGTTCCCTACGAAAACGTCAAGGCCAACAGAGACTACATCAACTAAGGAGTTGAAATGGAACGTCAGCAGAATATAAGATCAGCTAGTACGCGTCGTGTAGGAGCCAACTTTGACTTCAACGGGAACCCCATTATACAGAATGACAATGGTGGTACCATTAGAATCAGTGTAGGCGTTAGTCTCTACGATTGTGGCCACCAAAGCATTCCAGGTGTTAGCACCTGCAGCTGCGCTAACTACTAAGATAGGAATCTTTAATGTCACCTGACTGGAGCGCTTCAGCAGAGCTCAGTCGTATGCGCAAAGAGGGTATTACCGGGTCCAGTAATCCCGTGCGTCATCGTCTAGAGACCCAGGGCATGTTACGCAATGTCCGTACCGGTGGTTCTCTGATCGGTGACGTCTCTCGTATGCCGCCAGAAGGACGTCAAAGACTCAACGGTCTTGGCAATGACTACCTTCAGGAAAACAAGATGTCTCGTACATCTAACCGTAGAACTGGAGCCGCCACGGGTAGTGACGCTCAGTGGGCCATGCCCAAACTACACGATCCATTCGAGTATTGGCGTGAGCGTACTTGGTGGTTCAATATGGAGGACCCCGATGAACAAACTCGTAAGATTCGTGACTGGGCTCGACTACTCTACACCACTCACTATCTCGTTCCAAGTCTTATTGATATCTATACTCGCTATCCTCTTCTCGATATTGAACTAGTACACCCGGACAAGAGAATCAGCGAGTTTTACAACGAGCTGTTCTTTGACGGACTCGACTACCAGGAGTTCCTCTTTGATCTAGGACGTGAGCACTGGACTGTGGGTGAAGTATTCGCCATGGGCAGTTGGCATGATGGCATCGGTGCCTGGGACCAAGACGAGATCATTAACCCCAATGACGTAGTAGTGGCCAAAAATCGTGCACTACGAACCTACCAGTACCACATCAAGGTTCCCGAGGAGATCAAGCGTCTCATCGAGCGTAGAGAACCGGCTCAAGAATATCAGATGCTTATGCAGATGTACCCGGATGTTGTAGCCTGGGCACGTCAAGACAAAGAGATTCCGGTCTCCGACGTCATTATGAAGCAGATCAAGTTCAAGACTAACCCATGGAGTGAACATGGTACTCCTATTCTGCTTCGTGCTTTTCGTATGCTTATGCTGGAAGAAAGCCTCAACGCTGCTCAAGATGCTATTGCTGACCGACTGTATAGTCCTCTTATTCTTGCAACTCTTGGTCTCCCTGACGTGGACCAAGATGGACCTTGGATCCCTGATGCTACTGAGCTACAGTCACTGAGAGACGATCTCAGTATGGCCATTAACTCGGACTTCCGACTAATGACCTACCACCATGGTCTACAGATCCAGAATGCCTTTGGACGTGAAAGTATGCCGCGTCTAGACCAAGACTTTATGCGAGTAGAGAGCAAGGTCATGCAGGTCTTTGGTATCGGTGCTGACCTACTGCAGGGTGGCAACGGTGGTACCTACGCCAGTGGTGCTCTTAACCGTGAGCTCATTACTCAGATGTTGAGTACCTATCAGCACAAGATTGAGCGTTTCATTCGTAGTCGCATGGAACCCGTGGCCGAACGACAGGGTCACTACGAGTACCGCAATGTAGGCGGACAACGAGTCCCAGTCATGGAAACCGTGCTTATGGTTGATGAAGAGACCGGTGCCGAGTATGTAGAAGAGCGACCCAAGCTGGCCATCCCGGAAGTACGGTTCCGCAGTATGAACCTACGCGACGAAACCATCGAGCGAGGCTTTTTACAGCAGTTGCAGGCTAGTGGGTTCCCGATTAGTCTCGGAACTCTAGCCGTCAACATTCCCATTGATTTCGAAGACGAAGTACAGGCTCGTAAGCAAGAGAAGATCGCCACGGTCGTTGCCGAGCAACAGTTCAAGAAGGAACTCTGGGACCGACTTACCATGTTGGGCTTGCCGATTCCGCCGGAATACGTACAAGAATACCAAGCCTATATGGCCATTATGGAAGACCCGGCAATGGGAGCCCAGCTTGCCCCCGGAGCCATGGCCGGTCTAACCAGTATGCCGGCCGCACCCAATATGACGGGTGCCGGACCCGCTAGTGACGTTAGTAGTATTCCTGAAATGTACCCGAGTGGGCCTATCCAGAGCCCAGAGCAACGTCAACGACCCGAGATCAGTTACGAGCAAAGAGCCAACGCTCCCAAGGCCCCCAAGAAGGGTCCCAAGAATGGCCCCAAGAAGAAGACGGCCAGTGTTAGTGGCTGGGACGACGATTTCGACGACGAACCCTTCGAGACTGTGACCTATGGCGGTCGTATGCAGTTCTCGGTTCCGGCCGAACAGAAGAAGCGCAAGCGCATGAAGCTGGCCAAGGGCATGAAGATCATCGTGGACGATAGCTACGAGAAGTTCTCAGAAGACGAGTTCAAAGAGCATCTAGCCAGTATCATCGATGACAATAATGAAGATGCTTTTATTCCTACTCCTACCACTACTCCAAACCCCGAGGGCAACCCTATTGCCGACGATGCTGGTAAGGACGGGCAGGGTGGAGGAACAGCGTCTAGTGCTCCACACATTACCGGAGCTGGCCTCTAGATAATGTAATATACTCTGGGTGTAACTAGAGTGGTATGAGCACTCTATTTAATGATGAGACCCCGAGCATCTTTCCCAAGACCTCTTCGGTACGCAAGGTAGGCTACATCAACTCGACTAGTCCTCTAGTAAAGCTCGAAATTATTAAAGAGGGCGAAGGACTCAAGGCACGCAACGCCAATAAGCTAGACCTTTCCAACAGTATCTACGAAAAGTTGGAAGAAGAGTGATACTAGCAAGTTTTTTCAACACCAGTAATAACTGGGCCGGCTACATAGCCAATGTAGGTTTTGCCGTAGCTGCCTTGGCCACTGCCGGTAGAATTATCTACAAGGTACTTACTCGTCATCAAGACAAAAAGATCGACGAACTCAAAGGCCAACTCAATCTACTGCAGGCTGATTCTGAAGTACTAGTCAAAGATCATCAACCCAATAGTGGCAGTAGCAGTAAGGACCAGTGGAACAAGATCGAGAAGATCGTAGAAGAACTACGTGACGGTCAAGACGCACTCCATCACCAAATCGACCGAGTCAGAGAACGCATAGTAGAGCACGAAGGGTACCACCGAGGCCTTAACGCCAGGGAGGACTAAGTGGGCAAGGTAAGCCACTGGGAGTTCCACCCAGCCGTTAGCAAGACCGGTACCGATAGAACCATCGGAGAACGAGCTGCTGACGGTATGCGTCATGGACTCGGCACCTGGACTTTCCTACTGGGTTTTACTTCGTGTATGGGTATCTGGCTTGTTACTGGTGGCTTCGGAGCGGATCCGGCCCCGTTCTTCCGACTTAACCTCATACTAAGTATGTTGGCTGGTCTACAGGGTAGTGTACTACTCATTGCTGCCAAGCGCAGTGACCGTATCGCCGCAGAGTTGGCCGCCTATCATCTAGAAGTCAGTGAGTACACTCGAGAAATTCTAGACCAACTGGTACACGCCAAGTATGAACTCGACGAGATCGAGCGAGAACTCGGAATTACACACCACTCTGACAATGTAAACCCTGAAGATCTCCATTAGAGGAACCGTATATGATTAAGTTCGGATCTCCTTCAGTTGGACTAATGGGCGGTAACTCGCTTCTTTCCAGCAAATCTGAAGATATTCGTCTTCATCCGGTGACTTTCGAAGACTTTACCTTTAAAGAGGCTTCGGGTTACCTCTACGTAGTCTCTAGAGCCATTAGTAGTAGAGTCAATGCCAACTACGATGGATGGCCCGTAGACCAGATCAAGAAGAGTTACAAGACTTTCGTGGGTCGTCCGATCTACGTAGAGCACAACAACAGTGACCCAGAAAGAGCTCGTGGAGTTATCCTCGATGCAGTCTACCGGGAAACCAAGTTGGCTTCGGGAATCATTGACGGTAGTGTCTACTGCCTTATGGAAGTAGATGCCGTAACGTTCCCCAAGCTGGCCAATGCAATCATGGAGGGAAGTCTCAATGCTGTTAGCATGGGGGCTGACGTAGAAGGTACAATTTGTAGTGCTTGTGGTAAGTACGCTAGCAAGCCCAAAGAGTATTGTATGCACATTCCTCGTCTCAAGGGTCGTACCGTCACGGTATATACGTCAGGCAAAAGAACAGAGAGTCTAGTCTACGAAAGTTGCATTAGACCCAACTTCTTCGAACTTAGTTTTGTATTTGACCCCGCCGACGAGAGTGCCTGGCTACTACAAAAGAAGATGTCTCGATAATGCCTATTCTTAAGGTTTCCGAAAACCTCTACAAAGAGGCCATGGAAGTAATAAGAATCAATATCACGGTCCTCGGCGATTGCCCACAGTGTCAGGGCCATAATTACCGCAGTGGAGTTTGTGAAGATTGTGCGTTTATTAGTCCCGAGGTACTAGAGGCTATTAAAGAGTGGCAACAAAGCCAAGGTATTGATCAAAAAGCAGCAGCAGCACGTTTTAGTTTTCTAGATGCTATGCCCACTTCGGTTATGGACACTAAGTGCCCTAACTGTGGTAAGCTAGGTTTTGATCTCGAGTGTGAATGTGGTCATAGAGACCTCGATACACTCAAGAGCAAGGGCCTGGAGCTAGTCATCGACGGTACCGGAGTCAAGGACATGAAGGTACGACGTAGATTCCTAAGTCCTTATAGTGTACAAAAAGACAAGCGCAAGCACAAGAAGAAGCACAAGAAATCGAGTTCTAGACTTTGGGAGCTACAAGAACTTCTAGAATCTAAGCAAGCAAAAACTCCGGGAGCCAGATTGCAGGACGATCTAGTGGCTTCCGACAGTCCTGTAACTAGAATGAACAATATGCTACAGACTGATGCACAACTCAAAGATCAGCAATCTGCACAGAATCCATCTTCCGACGAACAACCCGAGGAGCAAAAATGAGTCGTTTCGACAACGAACTTACTAAGACAGCCTGGAACGCCTGGCAACAGAGCGGTGCTCCGGGTCCTATCCAGCAGCACTATGACCAGACAACTCTAGTGGGGACCGAGCCGGCTGTAGGTGTTACACAGGCACCACCTGCTGCCAATGAAGTCAAGGATTGGGTGGCCGACACCCCCATGAGTCGTCAGCTACAAGTTACCGACCTCAATGCCGCTGACCCGGGTGGAGAAATCATGTGGGAGCAGGGTAGTAGTGCAATCTGGGCCGAGGGAGGTCCCATGTACGCCAGTGTTGATGACAGTCTTTACAGCGTTTACAAGGCTAGCCGTGAGATTCGTGACGCCATTGACGCCCAAGAAGATTTTGACTTTGGTAATCTTTTCACGGCCGCCACTCAAAGCACCAACTTTGTTCGTACTGCCACTGACAATAGTGAAGTTATTCACGCCATGGGCACGATTGCTGGTCTAGTCAACGACATTGAAAACGATCTGGCCACTGACGGCAACTACCGTCAGGCCTACAAAAACCTAGAGGGTCTAGAGAGTCTTCTTGACACCATTAACAAGACCGCTGCCGACGGTGACGACGACGGTGATGGTGACAGCGATAGTGACAGTGACGGCGATGGTGACGGTAAGAAGAAGAAGATGGAAGCTAGTGTAGCCCAAAAGATCCAGGCTCGCAAGGACCGTCTAGCCACCAACGGTAACCAGGAGACCTTGCAAGTCGTAGACGTACGTGACCTCGATGACGCTGCCGGTGTTTGGGACCTACAGAAGGTCATGACTCCAGACCACCACACGGAAGTGGAAGTCCCCGAGTATGTAAACGGTATGGATGCCGGCTATGTCCCCTACTACAACGACGGTGCCTCCACGGGAGTTACTCCCCAGGTAGACCACGACCGCAACCCTTGGCCCTACGACGGTACTAACCCTGCTCTAATGGGTTACGCCGGTACAGTGGCCAGTACCACGGAAGTGCGTCAAGCCGCTCGTGAAAAGATCTTTGAGGCTCTACAGGTTGTAGAGCGTCTAGAAAAGCTTGGAATGGTCCAAGAAGGTGACCGTGCAAAGCACATCGCCAAATTTGAGCAAATGTCGGATGCTAAGCTTGAGGGTTTCAAGACTAGCCTGACGATGCTCGAAGAGTCTGGGGCTCGTCAACCCCGGAGCCAAAAGGTAGCAAGCATCGGTAGTCGCTTGCCCGAAATGGGTCGTATGACGACGGCCTCAGCAGTTACTCGCCAGGACGTAAGTTCTGACGATTGGCTGATGACACTTTAACCAGATCCCCTACAAGGAGAAAGAAAAATGCTGCAACTCAACAGCGTAGCTAACGTTGGGGTACACCGTACGTGCACTCCATTGTACGAAAAGTACGAGGCTACACCATACAACACATTCCTGGACCCGACAGACACTAACAACATCTACTCGGGCATGGTCATGTACCGTACAGGTCCTGACACCGTGGCTCTAGCCAGTGGTAGCATCGGCAGTAGCGCCAAGCCTTTTGGCCTTAGTGCTCTCGACCGCAACCCCAACATCGACGACGTGACTCAGGTCGGCGTCAACACTTGGGCCGTTTGGCTGGGTGGCGCTAACGCCTTCTTCACGCTAACTGCTCCGGCGTTCGACACCACGGTTGCCTACTCGGTTAGCGGTACCGGTCAGCGTGTGCTTCTATACACTTCGAGTGGTACACCCGGTCAGCTCACCACGGCCTCTGGTACTAGCGCTACTCTTGGTGCCGTTCCGGTTGCTGAGCTCATCGACGTGATCAGCCCCACGCAAATCGTTGTCCGCCTAGTACCGTTCGGTGCTACTGCTTAATTCCCTTGAAAGGATAAATACAATGAGTACACTTATGCCGAATGGAGCCGTCGCCGAGCATCTTGCTCCCCGTACGGCCAAGCGCTCGGACGACTATGTGGCCGGCATTGTCGAGGCTCAAGAGCGTCTCGCTTCCGCCACTGGTCGCAAGACCGCTACTCGTGAGGAGAAGCAGCGTCGTCTAGCTGGTATCCTTGCTGACAAGGACAACTACATGGTCCGCTTGGGCCAGGGTATGATCGGTCCTATCCAGTTGAAGCTTCGTTACCAGGGTATGACCCGTAACGTTCTTCTGGAAGACCCACTAACCCCGGGTGTCCCCGTCATGTACGACGTCCTGGACGAGTACGGCCAAGCCTACATCCTCTCGGGTAACGAGGGTGAAGTTCGCGTAACGCCGTTCGAAGGCAAGAAGGTTCCGGTCCGCCTGTTCCGTATCGCCACGTTTCCACAGATCAAGAAGGAAGACCTCTGGTACCTTCGCGTTAACATCGTAGAGTATGCTCAGGACATGTCCAAGCAGGCCATCATGATGCAGGAAGACGCCCGTCTTATCACGGTGCTCGAGGCTGCCATCAACAACTACGCCGTTGACCCGAACCACGTCGTCAGCCCCAACCACATCGTCAACGAGCTTTCGGGTTACATCACACCTGACTCGATGTACGACCTGGTCGCTCTCATCGAGGTCCACCAGTTGGAGGCCAGTCGTCTTCTGTTCAACCCCATCGACTACCGTGACCTCTACAAGTGGGACATCAACCAGACCGGTTGGGCCTTCAAGGACCGCGTTGTCGCCGGTGAGCGTATCGTTCAGTTCGGTGGCTTCCAGGTCCAGCGTAGTATCGAGGTTCCTCAGGGTACGGTCTACATGACCCCAAGTCCTGAGTTCCTCGGTGTTATGCCGGTCATGTACAGTCTCGACGTCGAAGAGAACCACACCCCTGAGAAGTTCCACAAGGGTTGGGTCATGGACGAGCTCATCTCGCTGATCGTCCTTAACCCCCGTGGTCTCGGCAAGATCGTCAAGGCCTAGTAGTAGTCTCAAGAGGATTTGGGCTACCGTCTGCTGATATGGGGCCCAGATCTTCGGAGAATGTAATACCCTTGATGTTGTAAACTAGGTATTGATAGGTTCCCCGGAATTTATCCTGCCAGGAGAGACGGTCTCTCCCTTGAAGCAAGGAGCATAAAAATGTCAAAGACAGTATCTCGTAGTGGTGATAACGGAGAGAGTCAGCCGGTTCCGGTTGCCGATCTTGGTGGTCATTTCGAAGAGCACCGTCCAGATCCCGTAGAGTTGAGCAAGGCCAGAACCCCTGCCCAAATCTCGTTTGAGGGCATGCAGAGTATCGAGACCAATGGTTGGATCGAGAATCTCATGTCTTCTAGTACGGTATTTACTAGTGCCAAGGGTAGCTTTAAGCTATCTGGCAACGGTTACCACGGTAGTATCCAGACTATCGACGAAGCAATTCGTAGGGACGCTTACGTCCTAAGAGCAGTACAACGTGGTCGCATTCGTTTCCTCACTGATGACGAGGCCATGGAAAGAATCGGTGAGTTGCAGGACGAAACCAGTCACAGTGAAAGTCACTTGGACCACTTGCGTGAAAGTCTTAACGCAGGAGCTTCGGACAACAACGGTATGTACAAGATCCCGTTGCCCGATGAAGCAGAGCCCAAGGGTCCAAGCCAAACCTGGGAGCAAGTCTGGCAAGGGAGTAATACCCCCAAACCCAAGAACGTTTAACTGGTGGAGTAAAAGCTCCACCTCTACAAGGAGCTTAAATGAGCGACGAAACCAAAAAGAAGGCAGAGGCTCCGGTCGAGGCCGCTAGTCCAGAAGTAGCCGACGAGGGTGCCGTTCGTGCCATTGTCCCGTCGGGTGTTGCCGTCAATACTCTGAGTACTGGTGCCGGTTACTGGTTTGGTCCATATTTGCCGCAGACCTACCCGGGTACAGTGGTCAGTGGTTATGCACAGCCCACTACTAGCGGTAACGGTTACGGCGGAAGCAACAATACCGGCTTCGTCTTCCAGAACGACCAGTACAACACAACCGTGAGAGGATTCTAATATGGCTACTACTCCCAACTTCGCAGCTGAAGTCCAGGCCAAGCAGACACTACGCAGTGTAAGTCGTGGTGGCTCAAACCCCTGGTACGAGGGCATTGACCCGGCCATCCTAGTCAACGCCTACAGCACAACTAGTGGTGTACTGGAACTGGCAGTTCCCAGCACCAACACCAACTTCACCATTAGTGGTAGCAATACTCAGGTTACCTCCGTTCTAACACCGACCACTCAGGTTAGTGGTCTAGTGGCCACTTTGGCAGCTACGGCACTTAGCGGTATTCCGTTCTACGTCAACGCCGGTGGTGCCAACTACATCGGTGGTACTACAACGACCATCGTGGTCCCGAGTGGTGCAGGTCTCACGGTCAATAACGGTGCCGGTACTACACCGGTTCTTACCAACGTAGTACTACAAACCGTGGGTACCCTTACGGCACTTACCGGTACTGGTACGACCTGGAGTGGCACAGTTAGCGGTATGCAGTATCCGTTCTCGGTCGGGCAGGTCATTACCATCGGTACGGTTACAGGTACGACAATCAGTGGTTTCACTGGTGGTAGTGGTACCGTAACTGCTTCGACGGCTAGTGGTTTTGTAATCACCAACACTACACTCAGTGGTAGTGGTTTTAACAGTGGTCAGTTCCCTTCGGCCACTGCCAGTAACCTTTCAGTTGCCTTCCCCAACTACGCCGGTACTCCCAACGCTACTCCTACTTGGATCGATGATGCCACGGCACACGTCTACCCGGTTAGCGGCATCGGCGCTATTGTTCAGGACACTACTCGTACAGAGCAAAAGCAAGTTCGTCAGATCAGTACCAATGTCAGCGAAACCCAACAGTATAATGGTTACTTTGCTACCTACAGTGGTAACCTCTACCAGTCGGGTCAAAAGCGCACCTACCGTCAGCAGTCGTAATAACCCAACATCAAAACAGCAAGAGCGGTCCGGGCGACTCCCCGGGCCGTTTTTGTGTCAGTAATGTACTCGAAGGTCTAGAACAGACTAGTGTTTCTACGAAGGAGATTCTCGTGACTACACCAATAGCAGTAGACGGACGCCCAGTAGCAGTAGAGTGGGCCAATTTTTTTGTCAACGACAACAAGATTAGCCGCAACAAGTACATCTACACCGAAGGTGCTCAAAGAATGTCTGAGGAGGCGATTTGGCCTCTTAAGTACCCGTTCTTTGCTGACTGCTCGGCTTTTGTAACAGTTTGCTACTCTCTCGCCGGTATGCATGACCCCAACGGTCAGAAATACAACCACACAGGCTACACTGGCACACTACTGGCCAATGGCAGACACATCGACAATATCAACTATGTTCATCCGGGTGACATCGTCGTCTACGGTACAGGTACAGGAAGTCATGCTGCCATCGTTGTAGAGGTTCACGCCAAAGACGGTGGTAGAGACATACTTACGGCCAGTTTTGGCCAGCAGGGAGACCCCAGTTACTGTTGGGTTGATCGACCCACTAGTGTACCTTCCCGAGGCTACGGCTACGACGGTAGACACCCGCAAACCTTCCTAGCCTTCGACCCCACAGTGGTAAGAACTCAACACCACCCCAAAGACATCAAGTAGATCTAGGAGAACAGTGTGGCTAGAATCAGGGCCAACTTTAATAGTGGAATAGTATCGGGGACTGTAAGTACTGCTACTGCTGGTACAGTAGTGACCATGACAGGTATTACTGGGCCGTCTATCCCCAACGGGTCCTATATGCCCATCATACTGAGTCCCGGCTACTTCGGTAGTAGTCAAGCCGGTGAAATTGCCTATGTTACAGCCATTACTAGTGGTAACGTTGCTACCGTAACTCGAGCCCAAGAGAACACTACGGCCGTTACGGGTACAGGGGTTGCCTGGCTAACTGGTCCTTTGGTCAGTGACTTTGGATTATCCAATCAGATCGCCAATGCCGACTTTCCAACACCAGCCTCAGGTCAAGTACTAGTAGGCACTAGCACTAGTGGAGCTGCTTTTACCAATACGGTTAGTGGGCTTAACGTCACCTACAGTACCCATAGTGGTGGAACATTTAGTGGTACTATTACCAACGGTGGCACTATTAGTGGTGGAAACATTGTAGCCACTATTACGGGTAGTAGCATAATCAACAGCACCATTAGTGGAGCTACCATCAGTGGCAGTACTATCGGACCCGGTAATACTTTGGCCTATAGTGATATTACAGCAGGGAGCAACGGACAGACCCTAGTCACCGTAAGTGGGTCCACAGTTTGGGCCAACCCGGTCAAAGTATTTACTCCATCATACAGTGACAACCTAACTGTTACGTCTACCCAAAACTACTATTGGGGAGTTGGTGTTGTATACGCAACCGGTTACTCTAGCTACCTAGTGTCTATTAACGGGGCCGTAAATGCTACATCTTCAGGCGGCTTATGTAACCTGAATCTACAAACTTTCTCACTAGTTTCGGGTACTCTCACAGCTGGACCCAGTGGCGCTAATCAAATCTTTTACGTCAATACTACTATCCCCACTACTTGGACCATACTAGACACACTAACCGGTTTTGACCCCAACCAAACCTACTCCATTAGCTTCGTAAGCTATCACAATAATGGAACCGGTGGCGGAAACAACGACTTCAACTTGCGCACTATGTACATCAAGGTTACCGGTATAGCCTAATGAGAGCGTTCCCCGTCCCACAATACAGTACAGATCCAATCGGTCTAGTCATCAACGTTCAGGGTACCCCCACCAACGCTGACACTCCGCCAACGGTAACCATCACCAATACTGACACCAATACGGTGACCATGGTAGGAACTAGTACTGTAGAGGGAGTGGGGACTTACCAGTTTCCTCTTACGGCCAGTGGTAGTAGTGTAGTGGGCAACTACAGTGCAGTATGGACCTATACGGTCAACGGAGTTGCCGGTATCTACCCTGATCGTTTCGTTATCACTGATCAAATGCCGTTCTGGGAAACCCTAGGAAGCGACGAGAAGCAACTAGTGGTCAATATTGTACACCGGTTAGACAGAAGCTTCGATAGTACTTCGGGTGGTCCGTACCTACAAGAGACTATCCAGAGCGGTTTTAACATCTACGAAGATGTAGCCATGATAATGAGCACTGAAGCCATAGACTACATCAACAACGAGTTCCAGCCCGTCTTTATGCCGCCCTATGAGATCGGTCTAGTGGCTCAAAAGCCGTTCCCCAGTAACTGGTACGGAGTTTTGGCCAGTCAAACCTACGCCAACTTCCTCAAGCACATTGCTCGTAACTACATCGAGCAACCCACTCCTCAGGGCATGACAGCAGCTTGGATGGACCGTAGAGACTACTATAACCGTTGGTGGCAGCTCTACCTATTCGAGAAGGAAGTGGCCGACAAACAACTCCGACAGATGAAGCGTCAGTTTATGGTCGGAAGCAAGAGAAGTCTCTTGGTTGCCGGTGGTCTTATTCCTCGTATGTTCGTTAACCCGGCTCGTCCACACTTTATGTATGCTGCCGTCAATATGGGTGGAGTATGACCTTTGTTCCGCCACAAATTAGTCCCATCGACCCTGTACCCGGTCCAGTGGTTAGTGGCTCAGGTGGACTTAGTACTCAGCTAGAAAGCCCTCTACTGGTCGTAAGACAGAGAGACATCTACGCCGAAATTAACCAGCAAAGGTTTCACGACGAGACTTTGCAGTGGTACGGTGAAGAGTGTATTGTTAGACTACTTTGGCGTGCAGAAGACGCCAAGGCCGGACTAGTGACCTATTGTCAAACTTGTCAAGATAGTCCTGACCCCACTAACCCCAATAGTAGTGTACAGAGTAGAGTGAGTCAAGTCTACCGACAGAGCGGCAACAGTTATTGCCCCGATTGCTACGGGACCACTTTTACCGGCGGCTTTAAGCCCACTTGCTACCACCTCTATATGCTGGCCAGTGATACTCCAGAATCTCGTCAAAATCTACAAACTGGTCAGTTTTGGAAAGAAAACCCTAGCGTACAGTTCTCGTGGTTCCCCCAGATCCGAACCGGTGATCTCGTAGTGAGAGTGGACTCTTGGAGCAATGGTAGCCCCACTAGTTTCGGCTACTACTTCCAAGTTAGTACCGTAGGGGTTCAGACTATTAGAACTGGGCCCGGTGTAAGTGCCGACTCGACCAAGATAGTCAATCAAACCTGTACTCTAGAGAACTTGTGGCCCAGCCACCCCTATTACTCGGTGCCCGTGATATGAGTATAGAAATGCCCAGCTCGGTAGCACAGCAAATAGCCAGTCGTACCGTACAGATTGCTCAGTTTATCGGGCCACGTAAAACTGGACGAGGTCTAGCCAACATACTGCCTGTCTACTCTCGGGGAGCAACTGGAGTAGAGATACCTGACAAGGTAAGCTATATGTACTACCAAGACCAAGGCATCAAAGGCTATGAAATGGACGACTTGTCTGGTCGTGTTATCCCCATTCGTACGGCCAGTGGTGACATAATCTTTCGTAGAGCTAGTCCCAGTACCATCGGCCAGAGAAGAATCATTACTCGACTTCCTCAGACTGGTCAGGTAGCCAAGAGTCAATACCAATGGGTCTACCCCAATAGAGATCCATTGAACTTCCTGGGCAAGAGTCTTGAGCTAAGCATTGCCGAGTGGAACAAGACTCTCACCTACGACAAGATAATACAGGTACTAAACCAGACTCCTCTCAAAGACGACATACTAGAATTCTTCCTGGGCTACTAGATGCTTACTACCGCCGTAAAGACTACAGTTATAGAGGCTCTAGTGGCGGGTTTTAACCAACTCTCCAGTAGTCCCGTCAATAATAGCCTAGATCTAGTACCCAACAACATAACCATCGAGTACCCGCTTGAAGAGGTAGAGTGGCCTTGCATTTTTGTGCAGTTCCGCATTAGCAAGGTACAGTGGCAGGGACTGAACCCCGACGCCTATACACCGGTGTCCGGTGGAGTAACCATAAGTGGGCACAACTATCCGGGTGTCACTAGTAGCCGTATGTTGTACTTCGAGGGCAGTGTAGATCTACAAATCATGGCTCTACACTCTGAAGAAAGAGACCGACTCTACGACTCGGTAGCCAACTTGATACTAATGGGAGCTGGTAGTCCGGCTAGTAGTGCTTTTTACAGTAGTATTAGCAATAATGATCTAGTAGGCCTTACTTTCCTACCAGACACGTTTACACCTCTGGGAGACACGGTCAGTGCCGGAACTCCCTTTAGTCCCGAAGAACTCACCTACGAAGCCAGTATACGCATGAACTGTATCGGTGACTTCTTCGAGAACAAGTACAACTACGGTATCCCCAACATTACAGCAGTCAACGTAAGTGGCACTATGGTTCCACAAGTTGTAACAATAAGCGGTTCAAGGTAGAACCTGACTTTTAAGATCACTACATTGTAACTCTATCTACATCTCACTGATGTAACGAAGGAGAAGTTATGGCTAACAATACTTACCAGGTTCCGGGTGTTTATGTATCCCAGAGTGGAACCTCCCTCAACACTTCTAGTACTACATCGCTCAATATCGCTCTAGTAGCCGATGTCGTAGTGACCGGTACCGCAACCGACACGTTCTACAATGTTCCCAGCAATGGAGCGTCAATTGGAGCACTGTCTACCCCCATGGTAATAAACTCGGGTAGTGTAACTCCAGTGGTCACTTGGCTGAACGGTACAGTCACTATCACGGGGACAGCCGGAACTAGCTACACCCTCTCGACCAGTGGCTCCACTACCAGTATTAGTACCGTTGGCGCTACTACAACATCGACGACCATTACTTCGGTCACGGGTAACGGTACTACTTGGACCTACTCGGGTAGTAGCAACAATATTACTCTTATCGGACAGAATGTCACTGTTACGTCCCTAACGGGTACGTCAAGTGGTTTTAACGGCACCTTTCCGCTCTACTCGTCTACTGGCAATACCTTCACGGTACTCAATACTACGCTTAGTGGTAACGGTGCTACCGGTCTAACTTCGGGTAGTGGAACACAGTATGTCGGTGCTACCGGAACCGTTAGTGTCAGTTACAGTCACCAATTTGGTGGCTATGGAACCTTTACTAGTTACACCCAAATGGGCAACTTGTTCGGTCCTCCTGTAAGTGGTAGTACCATCAACAGCTCCGTAAGTCTAGCTGCGTACCTAGCGTTCCTCAACGGAGCCTACTCGGTTAGCGTTCTACCAGTTGCTCGTGTAAGTAGTAGTGGTATATCAACTGCTTCTGACAGTGACTGGGTTCGTGCATTTACACCAGTAACTGCCGGTAGTGACATTACTCGACTCGGTAACCTAGTGGGTGTGGACGTAGTGAATCCCCTCTACGGGTTCACCACTAACGGTGTTCTACAGAGCTCGGTATCGGGCAATACTGTAGGCAGTGGCATTAACAACTACCTCAACGCTATGGCCTCCTACGGAACCTACCAGAGAGCGTTCTTGGGTATTGACGGTACTAGTAACCAGATTACCAGTAACAATATACAGGCATTTGTAAGCGGCTTCAACAATACTAGGGCCACCGTAGTATATCCGGGTAGCGTAATCTTTAACCCGGGCATTAACCCAGCCAACGGTAACACCAACACTACTGTAGCTGTCCCTGGTTACTACTTGGCTTCTGCTGTGGCCGGTGTCTTTGTAGGACAACCCAATGTTGCTACTCCGGTCACTAACAAGGTGGTCAACGGTTTCGTCTCGATCCCGAACCAGATTAGTCTACTCGATGCACAAAGCAGCTACCTACCCTACGGAGTTTCGGTAGTACGACAAAAGCGTGATGGCAACCTCTGGATTCTACAAGGACTAACTACCAACGTTAGTACCTGGCTTACCCAGGAGATCAGTATTAACGCGATCGGTGACCAGTTGGCTCGTGAGATCAAGAATGCACTAGACACGAGTGGCGTTACCGGTAGTCCTATGACCCCTAGTACCATTAGTGCTGCTGTAGGTACTGTACACTCTACTCTTATTAACTTGGTTAGTAGCGGACTTATCCAGAGCTACAACAACCTAGAGTATCTCGTTAATCCGGCATCCCCCACTACACTTAACATCTCGTTCCAGTATGCTCCGACCTACCCGATTAACTACCTACAGGTAACGTTTAGTCTCAATACTCAGACGGGTCAGATAAACTACGGGAACAACCCTAGCAACAATACTACCTACTAGGAGAACAAATGGCTAACTCAACTTATCGTGTAGGTGGTGGCTACACTAGTTTTACCTACAGAAGGACACCACTGGCTTACGCACAGATGATTCAAGAGACAGGTCCTCAGCCTGTTGCTCAGCCTCAAGCTGTACAGCCACTAGACAGTGAGTACCCCGTAGAAATTGCTATCCCAGCTGCTCTAACTGCAGGAACTCTACAAATCACGTTCCTTGAACTATGGAATGCTGAAGTGTGGGCACAACTCGGTGCTGGATTTGCCAACGCCGGTGACCTCTTGGATGTGTTCAAGGCCCAGCTCGCTCAAGGTGAGGTCACTTGCACAAAAACCATTAGAAACCCCAACGGTAGTCAGCGTATAATCACCTACCAGGGTTGTGTAGTAACTAACGTACAGATCGATGAAATGGTCCAGATCGGTACCATGACCATCCCGAAGACGATCACTATTATGTATCGTTCCCGCAAAGAAACTACTTACCAATAAGAAAGGTAATGAACTAAAATGTCAGCTCGTTCATTCGTTATTCAGCTGCAGCCGGGTGTCGGCCAAGCTATTCTCCCGGACCACCGCAAGATGGTCCCCGGTATACAGTATGTTGTTGATGCCGAGACATTCGGACGCATTAGTCTAGGCGCTCGACAAAATGTCATCCAGGTCGTCAACGTCAACCTAGACACGATCAGTGGTTACACTACGGCCATCGCCAGTGGTACCTTTGTTCCGGCCCAGGCCAGTTCGGGTATCAACAACCAGGCAGCCGGTGCTAATACAAGCTTCCTCGGACTATTGTCCCGAGTGAGTACCACTCCTACCACTTACAGTCTTGCCGGTTTTGCCGCACAGGGCTATGACGCTGGTGGTACTGCCGGTACTAACACGGGTGTTGGCCAGGCATTGTCTTCGATCAGTGGTGCAGCTGCCAACCAGACTCTCACAGGCCCCGACGGTGCTCGTTACTCCTACGTCTACAACGGTACCGGAACTACCATTAGTGGTGGTTGGGTCACTGTATGGACCGACGAAAATTCGCGTTACGTCGGTGTAGCCGCCAGTGGTGGTAGCTATCTGGTCAAGGCCGACGGCCTCAACACTAGCTACGTGGTTAGTGCCACAGTTACCGGTATTCCGGCCACCAACGGTACGACCAGTAGCATCGGTACCAAGCAGGGTGGCTTTGCCGGTATTACACTAGTAGACCTTCCGGCCGGTAACTTCGGTTGGGTACAGATCGAAGGCTACTGCCCTCGAGTGGCTCTTCCCAGTGGTACAGCCATTGGTGCTGCTGTTGCCGTAAGCGGTAGTAGCTCTGCAGGACTCGCCACGTTACCGGCTTCTACTACGGCCGCCACGAGTAGCGG
>Ga0214175_1000070_pt1 | contig 39335 bp, 60 predicted proteins | sample TroBogEpilimnion_17_FD_153013 | JGI IMG/M metagenome (GOLD analysis project Ga0214175, IMG submission 153013) | Freshwater microbial communities from Trout Bog Lake, WI - 09AUG2007 epilimnion | ecosystem: Environmental > Aquatic > Freshwater > Lake > Epilimnion/Euphotic zone | place: Trout Bog...
GAATCCCAAGCAAAATGGATCGGTGCAATCACGGAATAGCAATGTATGACGAATGCGCGGAATGCGTGGCCGATTTTGCCCGCGCCGCACTGAAGGAGGGGGAGTAATGTACACCAATGTCCAATATAAAGGCACCGATCTGTGCATGGACTTCCACTGCGATTGCGGAGGCGGGTCGCATTTTGATGGGTTGTTTGCGTATGTCATTCAATGCCCGTACTGCAAATCGTTTTTCAAGATGCCGACGGATTTGACGCTTGAGAGGCTTGAATCGTTTGACCCAGAAGAAGAGGACTTCCTTACGGCGGTCGACGCCGATGATTGTGAGGAGGGTGAGTGATGGACATCGTTAAACGGTTACGTAATCCGTCTCCACCAAACATCCAATTTGTGATGTATGAGTGGATGAAAGAAGCCGCCGATGAGATTGAGCGGTTGCTGGGAACATTGAAAACGATACAATCTATCAACCCATCTGCGGCACATGCCGCCTTTCTCATGCGAGATGCGGCATTGGCCGCACTGAAGGAGGAGGAGTGATGCTTCAGTTCTTTAACGATTTTTTCTACGACAAGGCCACGTTCTGCTTCACGATGTTAGCGCTGATTATTGTGGGGTCGATCGCCACGCCGTTTCTTGCCATTTGGTCTGCCCACAATTCGCTAACTGACGAATGAAACCCAACATCGCCATTTTCAAGCACGATCCCGAATGCAGCCACGAGTGCGTGGATGGTATGGTCGAGGCTTTGTCCGGCGATTTCCACATCAAAGTGTTCGGGGAGGAACAACTTGAAACAGGCATACTATCAAATACCGACATCGTTGCCTTTCCCGGCGGCATTGGCGACGCGGCTCGATATTACGATTTCTTCAAACGGCGGGAAGGAAACCTCATTGCGGATTTCGTTGCTGGAGGAGGCAAGTATCTCGGGGTGTGCATGGGCGCGTATTGGGCCGGACGGGATTACTTTGATCTCCTCGACGGATTTTCTCCGGTCCAATACATTAAACGACCCAATTCCGACGTCAAACGATCTTACGGAACCGTTGCCAAAGTAAGTTGGAACGGTAACCCACACAATATGTTCTTCTACGACGGCTGCACTTTTGTCGGCGAAGGCCGTTGCCAAATTCATGCGAGATATGCCAACGACGATCCGATGGCGATTATTCAAGGGAGGATAGGGTTAATCGGGTGCCACCCCGAGTCCAGACAGAACTGGTTTGAGCAGTTTCCATACATCAAAAAACATTGGCACGGCGGTGCGCATCACGAGTTGCTCTTGTCGTTTGCCAAAAAATTAATGAAGACAAGGAGCAAATCAAATGCAATTCCAAACAACCCAAGACCTGACGGCGCACTACAAGGCAGTAGCGAACCGTTTGCGCAACCAGCCATACAATCCCCCGGTAAAGCCGGTCGTCGAAAATGATCCGCCGCCGGTAGAACCGAAGAAGCTATTACCCGAAGAGTTCATGGCCACAAACCCGGCCAAAACTTTTGCGAACGCCCAGCGTCTCATCGCAACGGTGTGTCACAAACACAACCTAGAAATCCGCGAAATATTCGGGTGCAGTCGTCTAAAGCCGGTTGTCGCAGCGCGTCGAGAAGCGTGTTGGTGGATCATACGTCGCCTGAAATTCTCCTACTACGCATCCAAAGACATTATGCAAATGGATCACACGTCGGTGATGCACCACGTCCGTCGATTTGAAGAATTGAACGCATGTCTGCCAGCGTAATTCCTTTTCCCTTGTATCAGCGAACGTCGGAACTGGAGGCGGAGAACGCCGCACTTAAGGCCGACCTCGCAAAAGCGCATGAAGCTCTGCTCAAAGCCCATGATGCCCTTACGCAAGAAATGAGCGAACGCAAATACCGACAATTCTATCAAGACTTGGCGTCCCGCCACATCATGCGCATCAGCGAACTGGAAAATGAGTTAAATGTTGAAAGGCGAAAAAATGGCAAATGAAGAAGAAACCACAACGCTGGAAAAGCTTGGGGATGAATTTGGCTTTACACATTTCATGGTGATTGGTGTTGTCGATGGTGACAACGGCGTCGAGATACACACGGTTATCTCACCCAACTTATCCCCGCTTCTAGGCATCCAGCTTTGCACCGAGGCCGTGAATGTGATGATTGAAGACATTCAAAACGAAGAAATCATGGTTCACTGAAATGTTCGTCCCTTGGGAACATCAAAACGACGCGGTGCCGACGCTGCTCAAACAGAACTACATGCTGATTTGGGACCCCGGCACCGGCAAGACATACCCAATGCTTCGCGCGGCCAAAGAACGAGGCGGCAGGGCGTTGTTTCTCGGGCCACCGGCAATCCGCACACAGGTCGCCCGCGAGGCGGTTGAGTATGAGTTATACGACCGCAAGGACATCTTCGTCGTGCAGAGCGGCAAGGACAAAATCCCGCCGCAAGCAAAACTGGTGATCTGTTCTTACGACCACCTGATCGACCAAAAGCTGTGGAAACAGATGTTCAAACTGGATTGGCGCACGCTGTGCCTTGATGAAGCGCACGCCCTGAAAAATACTGCCGCTAAGCGCACGCGGGCCACATATGGGGCAAGGCTCAATTCCCCCGGTGCGCTTTACAAGCGAGCGGATCGGGTAATTCTTTCAACCGGGACGCCACTGCTCAACAACCCATCCGATTTTTGGACGCATGTGTCGCGCGTGTTTCCCCAAGTGCTGGTTGACTTAAATATCAACCGGAAAGACGAGTGGATCGACCGCTTCTGCCACACCAAGGACACGCCCTATGGGGTGCAAATTTTAGGTGGAAAAAACCTGCCTGAGTTAAAACGCGCTTTGTCGCCATATGTGTCGCGGATCAAGAAAGAAAGCGTGATCGACATCCCACCGCTTAACGTGACTAAAATTTGGGTGCCAGCAACTGAAATTGATATGACCGATTTACCGCAGGAAGCTGTGGATGAATTGATGCGCTTGTTGGCCGACAAAAACAAGGACAACTTTGAACAATTAGCGACACCCTTGTCGTCACTTCGGCGTCGGATCGGTTTGGCCAAAGCAGGACATGTCTCCGAAATTGTGGCCACAGAGTTGGATGGCGGGATCGAAAAGGCGATTGTGTTTTACCACCACAAAGACGTGGGTGCTGAAATTGTGTCGAACTTTTCAGCGCGAAAAAGCCTGAAAGATCAAGTGGTTCAATACTCTGGTGGCCTGACGCAATCAAAGCGCGATGAAGTCGTGGCGCGGTTCACCAAGGACAAATCATGCCGCGTGATGGTCGCTCAAATTCAAGCGGCTGGAACCGGGTTGAACTTGCAGGCAGCAGAACGCGTGATCATCGCTGAACCTGCATGGACCCCCGCGCTTAATGAACAAGCCATCGCACGCGCGTATCGTGCCGGGCAGAAAAAAAGAGTATGGGCCAGCTATGTTTGCCTAGCCGACTCTATTGACGAGTCCATTACGACGGTGCTAATGAGGAAACAACGGATCATTGAAGGAGCAATTGGATGACCGCGTTTACCTTGAGCATTAATGCCGCGAAAGCGGAGGAGTTGTCGGCGCACTTGACTGCGTTGGCCAAATATTTCGCAACCGAAACGAAGCCCGCCAATATGGCTGAGATCGGCGCGACATTGCGCCTGACCTTTTACGACATGATGCAACTGTTCGACGAATATGAGCAGTTGGTAAAAAAACCGATCAAAGACGTTCTGATGGAAGAAGCGAATGAGACTAATTTTCGCGACGTTCCGATTGATCTTTGGTGGAAGATTTTTCAACGCGTGCTTCATGCCGTTCAAGACGTGGAAGTTGCCCAGCAATTGTTTTCCCGCAACGCGGATTTGGGTGAAGACTTTTTTGAGGTCTTGGCGCGATGAGCGGACATTCCCGGTTTGGCGCGTCGGCATCCCATCGGTGGATGCGTTGTCCCGGCTCCGTGCAGGCGACAATGGGTTTACCGAACCCATCTTCGCCAGCGGCAGCGGAAGGAACAATGCTTCACGAGATCGCCGCGTGCGAGTTGACCAACACCCCACACGAATATGATGTGACGGATGAGCAACGCGAGGTTGTCAGCTTTTATACAAATTTCGTGCGCGGCAACATTCGCGAGGACAGCAAGGTTTACATTGAGCAGAAATTCAAACTGCCCCATCACCCCGAATTTTGGGGGACCGCTGATGCAATTGTTGTTACCGGAAACGAACTGCACGTCATGGACCTTAAAGCAGGTCGAGGTGTAGCAGTTGAGGCCGATTACAATGGTCGGATTAATCCGCAATTAGGGTTTTACGCCTTAGGCGCGTGCGAGTCCGTGGGTCAGTATAAGTGGGACAAGATCACGATAAGCATCGTGCAGCCTCGCCTTGGCGGGGTAAAATCTCGAGACGTTACGACCTTGGAATTGAAAGAATTGGCTGACGAATTGATCGCCGCTGCCGCATTGGCCGAAGGCGACAACCCACCGTTTGCTGCTGGATCACACTGCAAGTTTTGCTTGGCGGCAAAAACCTGTGGAGAACTTCGCAACCACGTCTATGAACTGGCAAGGATGGATTTCGATGCAGTCGCCTGAGAATTGGTCAGCCGAAGAGATCGCCAAAATTCTCGACGACGCCGATGTGATCGAGACGTGGTTGAAGGCGGTGCGGGCTTATGCCGAAGAATTGATCGCTGCCGGTGAATATGTGCCGGGGTGGAAAGTCGCTCCCAAATTGGGAAACAGAAAATGGAAGGATGAACGCGTCGTAAAGCAACGCTTGATGAGCGAAGGATTGACGGGGTTCATGAAGGAAGAATTGAAGACGCCTGCTCAGGTGGAAAAACTTGCCAAGAAGCAGGGCGTGCAGCTTGACCTTTTTGATCTGGTTGAGCGTGAAAGTTCTGGGACCAAGTTGGTCAGAGAAACGGATAAAGCGGCGTCCGCGACCGCTTCTGCCGTCAACGACTTCGCGGAACAGGAGTAATACCATGTCAGAACTTACTATCTTTGGGCTTGTCGCAGTCGGTATTTGGGCGGCTGTTGAACTGATCAAGCACCTCGTGCCTGATTATTATGAGCGTGAACGGCAGAACACCCAAATCTTTTACAGCGAAATGAAAGCCGATATTGCTGCGCTTGAGGCCCGCTTTGAAAGCGCGTTGGGTTTCCGTCCGGTTGACCTTAATGCGTCCACGCCAACTCCCGCCACTTCGGTGACGGTGGTTGCGGCTGCTGCGCCAATTGCTTCGGCTGATCCGGTCGCTGTGGTTGCAACCTCGAACAATGGGGCTGCGCAATGACCAAACTCACCATTGGACCGGGGCGCTTGTCGTTCCCTGCCGTTTTTGAACCGCAGACCGGAGACATGGGGGGCAAGTATGGCCTCACCATCCTCCTCCCGCCTGACTATGACACCACGGGCCTCGTGAAAGCGTTGGAAGACGCCGGTATCGAGAAGTGGGGGCCGGACAAAGCAAAATGGCCGAAGGGTAATTTCTTTGGGCCGAGCAAAGTGATCCGTCCTTGTGAAGAGAAAGCGCACTGGGCCGGATACAGCCCCGGCTGGAAGTTTATCTCGCTCAAGTCAAAGACACAGCCGGGCGTCGTGGATGCCGCGACCAATCCGGTGCTTGACCCGAAGGAAGTGTATCCGGGTCGGTGGATTCGCGTGACGGCACGCGCGTTCGCTTACGAAAACAAGGCCAAAGGCGTTGGCTTTGGATTGCAGAACATTCAGCTTCTGCGCCATGACACTGCCTTTGGAGGAGCAGGCCGCGCCGAGGACGATTTCGACGCGATGGCTGAAGAACTCGGCCACACTCCAAAATCTTCTGAATGGGATGACTGATCGCTCCTAGGTCGTCCCCGAGGGCGGTGGGTTTTCCCTCCTCGTTACCACCGCCCTCACCCTTTTTATGTGGATAATTTTTATGCGTTTACATATCGACTTTGAAACCCGCAGCACCGTCGATCTTCGGAAGACTGGCGTGTATCGCTATGCCGAGGACCCCACGACCGACGTGGTCATGGCGTGCTATGCCATCGACGACGGCCCCGTGCAGACATGGTTTCACACTGAACCTAATCCGCCTGAATTGATGGACGCGCTTAAGGATTGCCTTGTAATTGTGGCACACAATGCCGGATTTGAGAGGGCGATGCTTCAGCACATCCTTGGCCCGAGATATGGTTGGCACGTCCCGCCGCTGCATGTCTGGGACGATACCGCCGCTCGCGCGGCGCGGCAGGCACTTCCTCGGTCGCTTGAGGACGCCGCCAGCGCCCTTGGCTTGGACGTGCAGAAGGACAAGGAAGGCAAGGCGCTGATGCTGCGCATGTGCCGCCCACGGTCGATTGCTGACGATGGCACGATCACTTGGTGGGAAGATGAAACCCGCATGGCGCGGCTCGCTGCCTATTGCGCAACCGACGTCGAGGTCGAGCGGGAATTGGATAAAGTCCTGCGTCCGTTGTCCAGCGAAGAAAAGCTGATTTGGATGCTCACGGAGAAGATCAACGACCGTGGCGTATTGGTGGACACCGAGTTCGCAAAAACCGCAATTGACTGTGCGGTGGACGCGCAAGGGCATCTGAACGAAGAACTCAAACAAATCACCAACGGCGCGGTGGAAGCTACCACGAACGTCACGGCGATAAAGACATGGCTGTCCACACAGGGGTTTTCGATCTTTGAAGGCGAAGATGAAAGCCTCAACAAAAAAGCTGTGGATACATTGCTGAGTTCCAACACTTTGCCCGTCGAAGTTCGTCGCGTGTTGGAAATTCGCAAGGAAGGTGGAAAGTCTTCCGTGGCCAAATACCAAGCGATGGTTGAACGTGCGTCTGCGGATAGCCGCGTGCGCGGAAACCTAATGTATCACGGCGCGTCCACTGGCCGGTGGTCTGGCGCGGGCGTGCAGTTGCAGAACCTTCCACGCGAGACGGTGAAAGATTGGGAATGGTCCCGCGACAATTTGGGAGGCATTTCCGACAAATTGGGGACACTGTCGCGCATGATCCGTGGCTCGATCCACGCGCCACAAGGCACGCGATTGATTTGGTCGGACTACGCCGCCGTCGAAGCGCGTGGCGTTGCATGGTTGGCCGGGCAGAAGAACCTTGTAAATTTGTTTGCCAATGGCGGCAAAGTTTACGAGGAAATGGCGAGCCTGATCTTCAACATTCCCGTCCATGAAGTAGGCAAGGATTCCAAGGAACGGTTTGTCGGCAAGACGGTCATTCTCGGGTGCGGGTATTCAATGGGCGCAGTGAAATTCCGCCAGCAGTGCGCGGCGATGGGGCTCGATATTTCCGAAGAACTGGCCCAGCGTGCGGTTACAGCATACCGCGAAAACTACGCCAAAATTCCAGCACTTTGGCGCGGGCTGGAGCAGGCCGCTATCGCAGCGATTGAAGACCCGTTCGTGGAAAAGACATACCACCCGATTGCCTTTTACTCGGACAAGAACTGGCTGCTCGTGCGGCTGCCGTCCGGTCGAAAGTTGTTCTATCGCAGCCCGCGCATCGTGCAGGTCGCTGGGCCATACGGCGCACGATCAACGATTGAGTATATGGCTGTCAGTTCTTTGACAAAGAAGTGGTGGTCCGAGCGGACATTTGGCGGGAAACTGACCGAGAACGTCGTGCAGGGGATTTGCCGCGACATCATCGCGGGGGCCATGCTGGATTTGGAACAACGCGGCTATCCGGTGATTGCGTCCGTTCACGACGAAATCATCTGTGAAGTGCCGGATGGGTTTGGCAGTAAGGAAGAATTGGTCGAGATCATGTGCCGCGTGCCGGACTGGGCCGAGGGCTTCCCTATTGCAGCCGAAGCTAAAGAAGGGTTACGGTATGGCAAATGAGTTCATCAAAGCCGACGCTGGAAAGCCTCGGTATGATTTGCTGCCACCGGAGTTCTTGGAGCAAACGGCGGCGGTATTGACCTACGGGGCGAAGAAATACACCCCAAACAACTGGGCCAAGGGCGCGGATTGGTCGCGGTATTATTCCGCGATGCAGCGTCATCTTTGGGCTTGGTGGTCTGGGGAAGATGTGGACGCAGAAACTGGTATCACGCATCTTGCTCACGCAGCGTGCTGTCTGGCTTTTCTGATGGCCTATCAAAATCGAAAACTCGGTCAGGACGACCGGCAAATTGTTATGGGTAAGAGCAATGCAGATTAATTCAGTTGATGACCTTCTCAAGGCCATTGAGGAAAAGCGCACCGAATTGAAAATGTCGGAGCGTCAATTGTCCGGCAAGATCGGTCGGTCGCCGTCGATTTACTGGTGGTGGAAGAGAAACACCGGCACGACGTCGTTCACGACAGTCCTTGAGTATTGCAAGGCGCTGGGTCTCACGCTTTTCATCAAGTAATTATCCACGGATTTCAGGAGCAAAATGATGTCCGATCTCACGTTCGCCAAGGCGTCACTGCCTTTTCTGCAACAAGGCGCGTTTCCTGCGAAGGACCTGCTGCCGATCATTCCGCCCGGCGCAAAGATTGGGTCGTCGTCGGTGATCAAGGCCGACCAACTCGGCAAAATACCCGGGCGCTATCACCCGACCACAGGTGAATGGGTTGGCCTCACCGGCGCGTGGCCGACGATGGGCGTGGACGCAGCATTTTCTGCACGCGCAAGTGCGTGGCCGACGGGCAATGTCGGTTTGAGAGCCGCATCGTGGCCCGCCGTTGACGTCGATGTCTCGACCGAAGAAGCGCGAGACATGGTTGAAAACGTCATTGCCCAAAAACTGGGTCTTGCCCCCGTTCGTGTTCGCGACGGTGCGCCGAGGTCGTTGTTTGTCTTTTCCTCGATGAATGATGAAGACCCGATCCGCAAGATGCGGCTGACTTTTGTCGACACGAACGGGAATGAACACGCCGTCGAGATTTTGGCGTATGGCCAGCAATACTTAATTGCAGGCACGCATCCCTCGGGTGCGCAGTATCATTGGCGGGAAGGCGCAGAACTGTCTGTGTGGGGCGCTGGTGGCCTGACCAAGATTTCACCGCAAGACGCGCGAAACTTTATGGACGCTTTGAGCGGAGAAATCGACGCTCGTGGGTGGAAGATCATCCGCGATGTGCGGTTAAACCCATCGAGTTCTGGCGCGGGTTTCGCGGTGAAAGACATTGAGCCTGTCGTGCCATCCGAAGTCGCGCTTGGTGCGTTGAACGCGATCCCTAATACTGAAGATGTCTTGCCTAGCCGCGAAGATTTCATTTCAGTGATTGCGGCGTTCAAAGCCGCATTGGGCGCGACTGCGGAGGAATACGTTGAGGCGGTTCGCGATTGGGCCATGCGCCATGATTGGGCGGACAGCGATTATTTTGAAGGCGTCTGGCGGTCATTAACCCATGTGCGGACAAGCGCGGATTATCTGTTCGGGCTGGCTCGCAAGTTCGGATTTAGCGGCGACGCTCAGAACGACTTTAAGGATTTCGACAACGAATTGGACGCGGAACTGGACGAGGTCACACAGAAGATCGTCCACGCGCAATCCATGACCGACGAAACCGAAGAGGCCCTTCGTGCGGTCGCGCGGAACGTCGTCTATTGGGAAGAAGCTGCAAAGTGGATTGATTGCACGACGAAAGCGCAATTGTCCGTGACAGCGTTTAACCAATCACCTAATCTGGGCTGCAAGATTGCGCCGTCTGGTAAGACCGGCGTGGAAACCGCATCGAACCGTTTGCTCAACTCGAAGAAGGCACAGGTCGTCCACGGCATGACCTATCTTCCGGGGCAGAAGCAATTGGTGACATGGGAGAATGGTCATGGCCTTTCGCTATTCTACTTCAACAAATGGACCGATGTGCCTGTGCCTGTGTTCGACGCAGACGATGACGCGATCAGTCCTTGGTTGGAGCATGTTTCGTATCTGTTTGATGATCCAGAGGATCGCGATTATCTTCTAGACTTTTTCGCCCATGTCGTGCAGAAGCGTGGCCGCAAAATCCGCTGGGCTCCGATCATCATTGGCAACCAAGGCGTGGGTAAAGATTTGCTGCTGCGGCCAATCGTCAAGGGCCTTGGCGAGAAAACAAACGCTCAGACAGTTCAGCCCGAACGCATCATGGGCAATTTTGTTGACTTCTGGGAAAAGGAACTCGTGATCGTCGAGGAAATCAACCGCACGTCAAAGACCGACGTGTATGAGCGGATGAAGCCCGTCATCGCAGGCACCGTTTCAGACATGGTGACAATCGAGCGGAAACACGAGCAGTCCTACGACGTTCCGAACGTGGTGAATATCCTATTCTTCTCGAACCATGCGGATGCGATCAACCTGTCGGCGGACGACCGCCGTTTCTTTGTCATTCACTCTTACGCGGAACCGCGTGGCAGCGATTACTACGAATACCTTGCCAAAGATTTTTACGAAAAGCAGAACGGTTGGCAAAAGGTTTGGTGGTGGCTCAAGCGCCGCGACATCAGCCATTTCAACCCGGACGCGCGGCCACGGTTCAACGAAGCCAAAGCACAAATGATCGAGGACACCGCGCCTCATTATTTCCTGTGGATGCGCGACAAGTATCTCGTCAACCGCAGCGTGGTTTTGGTCAAGGACATTCTGAGCGATATTTCCTCGGATTATTCCAGCGGCGTTCCCGGTCAGATCAGGGACACGATGCGCGGCCAAAGTCAGGTCGTCAAAGCTTTGACCTTCTCTGGTTGGAAAAACAAGCAAATCCGTTGGGGAGATCACGACAAAACTCGCGTGACGGTGTGGTGCCGGACGAAGGAAATCGCCGATAGCCCACCGGATACGATTCGCGCCCGCTACGACTCAGAAACAAAGAAAAAACTCGCCAATGTCGGATGACCTGCTTTACCGCAGGCTAGTCAATCTATTGAGGGAAAATGGGGTAGGGCAAGCGGACGCCGAGTTTTTGGCGTATCAGATTATTGCCCTATTCACCCAATTTGGACGGGCCTAGCCCCAACTCTTTGCGCAATTCATGAAAGTGATTATCCAAGTGCTTCTCAAGCCGAATGATTACCTCATGATCCTGCTGGTCAATGATCAGGTTTTTGATCGCCCGCCTCCGGTCGATCTGAGCCTGCCGGTTGGACGACATCAGCAAAATCGGTCCCGTGTATGCGGCTTGGAAAGACAACGCCAAGTTGAGAAGGATGAACGGGTAAGGGTCAAACCCGTTTCCGGCAAAAATGTTATAAAGCACCCATACGGTTAGCAGCGTGGTTTGGATCACGATAAAGCGCCACGAGCCAACAATCGCTGCGAAGCGGTCGGCCCATCGCTCGCCGAGGGAAGGTCTTACTTGCTCGTCCATAGCCAATGCAATCCTTGGCTGACCACCGCGCCGAGGACTGCGGCAAACCCGATTAAAACCCGCGTGCCGCCTTGCATTTTGTCAAAAGACGTTTTGATGTCTTTGACGTCAGACCGCACCTCGTTCAAAAGAGCCTTAAGCGCATCCATTTCGCCTTCAAGGCGGCCCACGTCGCGTTGCAGTTCGTCTGTCACTTTGAGACCCCTTTCACTTTCTCGAACGTGCGCAGACCGCCAAGACCCAGCATTGCATACACAAGATTGATAATGGTGTCCTTGTCGAGCATCGGGAGTGGGATCACGACATGGAACATCATGCCGACCCATTGGACAACCGGAGCGACGATATAAAGAAACGCGAAAGCAAAACCACAAACCCACAGGATAAATGGACGCGCACCTGCAACAAACACGCTTGAACTTCCGGCTTCGGCTGTGTCGATTTGCGACTGCGCAGTTGATTGCTGCGCGGCGTATTCCATCAGCTTCGCCTGCATCTCCAACTGCGCGTGCTGTTTCGCATTCGGATCAGGAATTAGATCGAGGATTTTAGAAACGATGGGTGTAATGCCGGTGATCAGGTCAAGCGGGTTCATTGGTTCAATAATCCATTTAGACGCGAGGACACGTTCGCTGCGTTAAGGAGACCCTGCGTAGGAAGGGCATTCAAACCAGCCGCTGCACGACCGGCACCATACGCCCCATACCCTACCAGTTTAGGCGACGTCAGTGGAAGGCCAAGAAGCAATGCGGGATTGTGCAACGCTCCAAGAAGGGCTTCACTCGACGCGACGTGTTTCGCCAGCCCGACAGGCGTGGCGCTGCTCATGGATAACCCCGCCAAGGTTGGGATTAGATTGGGGTTTTGAGCATTGAGTTGGTCAAGCAAAGCCTTGCGTTGGCCGAAGTTCGTGTTGACGCCATCGCGCAGGCCGGACAAAAGTTTCCGTGCGGCAATGTCCACGTTGGTGTTCGGGCCTTTAAGGGACATCGTTTGCGCCAACTGCCGAAGATCATTCGACTGCCCCGCGTATGAAGACATCGCTTCCTGATAACCCGGCACTTCAGTTTTCAATTGAGTATCGATTGATTTATAGACGTCGTTCGCAATGGTGTGAGACAATGTCCCAACATTTTCGCTGTCACGAATGCTGCCCATCGCCTGCTTTAGATCATCATAATCAGTGGGCAATGGATTTGGGTTTTTTCGCGCCCAATCAGCAATCGTCCCGACCATGTCATCAAAGGTTTTTGCAGCGGCTTGATTTTTGATAAAACCCGAATCGCTTTTAAACTTTTCTTGCGCATCAACAAGCGCATCACCCAGCGGTTGCCGGTTTAACTGGACGGTGGATTGGCTCCAATCATTTTTATTGTTGGTGTAATCCTGCCCGCGTTGTTGATATTTGGCGGACATTGCATCGGCGGCTTCACCCACCGCGTCAGCAGCAGAACTCTTGCCTTGCATGGCGTCGATAAACGCACTGCGTCCGGTTCTACCCGCGTCATATGCAGCGTTAATTGGACCGGCACCGACACCCGTTGTAATGCCAAGGCCACCCGCCGCCGTTTTACCCGCCAAAGTTGCACCTGCGCCGATGCCTTTAGCCGCGAGGTTAAGCGGGTCAATTGCGCTGCCCACTTCCCCGGCAGTTCGAGCAATAGTTCCGACGACACCCGGCGCACGTCCGGCGAGCATTTCAGGCCCCATAAGGACCGCGGAAGCATCGCCCAGCACGCCGACAGGATCGGTTGTCACGGTGTTGAAAATTTCTTTGCCGCCGCCGTAACGATTGCCCAATGCTTGGCCCATCGCGTTGGCTTTTCGTTCTGCGTTCTCTTTGGTGAAGTTTATAAAAGATGGAGCAGGGGTGCTTAAATCGTCTATTGCGTTAAATACGTTGGTCGGCAATACCGCTTTAACCCCCGCACGCACGCCGCCAGCGGCCACATCCGCGACATCTGTCAAAGTATTTAACGGATGGGCAACAGCGTTATAGACCCCGCTGAGATAATCCGCCGCACTGCCCGGCGCATTTTGAAGCATTGTCGCAGGGGCGTCTGACCATATCTTGGCTGGCTGGCGCGTGTTACCCGCCGCCGCGTCGAACTGATCAAACGGATTTGCCGATGCGCTGGCTTGTGCGTCGAATTGGTCAAACGGATTTGCCATTTATTGCCCCAAAAAACGCTTTGATGCATCCGCACCATATTTGGCGTCAAATGACGCCGCGAGCGATGGATTACTTTTTAGCATATCAACCGCGCCTTGGGGAACACCACCGTTCGCCGCTTGGATTTGCTGCGCTTTGGCCGACCCCGGCACGGGATGAGAATTGATGTAATCCAGCTTATCCATCGTATCTTTGCCGAACACTTGTCCGTCGTTGTAGTCGCGGCCCATCGTGGCCTTATATTGCGCCAACTTTGGAACAATTTGCCCTTGCATGATCGAAAACACGTTGTCGATGGATTTCTGCATTTGATCCGGCGACGCTGTCGAGCCAATGTCCTTCTGCACGGCTTCAATCTGTTTGTCTGTAAGCCCGCCGGTTCCCTTAAGGAATTTGCCCAACTCATCGGACACCGTTGTGCGCCATTGATCAAAATTCGTGACGCGCGGATCGCCGGTGTTTGTGGCGATGGCTTGTTTCGCCTCATTAAAAAGTGGGTATTGCCCATTGCTCAGCGTCGAGTCTGGCGAGAACAAATCATTCGCGGCTTTTTGCAGTTCTACGGTATGGTTGATTACTTTTTCCGCACTGCCCAATTGTTGACCGCTATTTCCGCTCGCCGAAAAATCCAACTGGGTTTTGCGACGGACGCCGTTGACGATGTTGTTGAAGCCATCAGGGTCATACATCGAAACCAGTTGACGGAGATACATGCCTTGCGGCGTGGATAGACCCGCCTTGCCTTCGGGCAACTCATCGTCACCGCGCACGATGGCACGCACTTGGGATTGAACCGATGCAGGCACGTTGAGGGCCTTAAACACGTCTTCGCCTTTCGGCGCAGAAGCCGTTGCCGCTGGTGTCGTCGGGGCAGCCACTGTCGCAGCCGGTGTGCCAGCCGGAACCGCCGGTGCGCCAGCCGGAACCGCCGGTGCGCCAGCAAGGGTCGCCGGTGCGGAAGCGCCGGGAGCCGACCCGGGGGTTCCGATCTTGCGTTCCATGCCGGGCGTATAAATGTTACCCGCGACGCCGGTGGCCATGTTGTAATAGTTGCCGCTTGAGTCGATTTTTGGTGTCATGAACTCTTGCAGCTTCATCAGCGCATCGGGCGAGCCAGACGCAGCGAGCGACTGCGCGACCGGGCGCAAATTGTCCGGCATGGCGGCGATGGCCTTCTGCATGTCAGGGCCTTGCAAGATTTTTGCGGCGTTCGCAGCGTTCTGGTTATTTCGCGCGAGGGCGTTGTTCTGCAAAAGGCGCGATTGCATCTCGGAAATTTGACCCGGCACATTGCCCAGTTGCGCAAGGATGCGCCCGCGATCCGCACCGCCCATTGGCTGGCCTGCGGCCAATAGAATACCACCCATCGACCCAAGCGCGTTCATGCGCGAGTCATACGCCTGCTTTTGGGTCAGACCCGTTGATGGATCAATCGCATTAGGGTCAGCCGGTGAACCGAAAAGATCGTCTAAAATTCCCATTTTCGCAGTCCTTAATTCAACAATCCGCGCAGTGCTTTTTTCGGGTTGGGGTCTTTGTAGATGTTGTTCAATTTATCAAGTAGTCCGGGCGGCAGCACGGCCACACTTTCTGGCCGGATCACAAACTCACCTTGTTTCATCGTTGCCCAACCGTCATCGCCATTGTTGGGCTTTTTGCCGGACAATTTCTTCTTGGTGATTAGACCGCCTTTGCTATTACCGCCACCACCGCCACCACCGCCACCATCGCCGCCGCCACCACCGCCACCATCGCCGCCGCTGTCACCGCCGCCGGTATCACCATCCGCCGATGCGTTTGGGATGCCGTTCAAAGCGGGAGACCCGTCAGGATTGGTAAAACTATAAGACCCATATCCGGATATTGAGGCGTTTGCCACCCCGCCCAACACCGCATCCGACGCGGCAATCGCGGGACCAGAAATTCCAAAGAAGTTGGAAACGGTCGGCGCTGCATCCGGCGTCGGCGGAGTGTAACCCGCAAGTGGCTCGGGAGTGAAAGCGTTCATATCCGCGTATGGGGACGTATTCACATTTGCGTCAATGTGCATCGTGGGGATGCCAGTCGCCGAAAGCCCGCGACCGAATAGACCCGCGCTGGAATTGGCGTCTGGCGTTGCGACGGAACCACCATTCCAAGGCAGAGAATTTGAATTTGCTATGGACAAATCCGCAATCGGCGTGCCGGTGATTGTCGGTGTCGGGCCAAGGCCCAAGCCCGTATTGCTAAAGGGTGACGACTGCGCAGGTGCCGCAAGCGGCGTGCCGGTGATCGACGGCGTCGGTCCAAGGCCCAATCCGGTGTTATCGGACAGAGTGGGTTGCGCCGTTGTTGGCGCAGGTGCAGCGGATTTTGTGTCCGCGCCGGTCGCATCAATTGATGTCGGCGTGCCAAACAACTGCCCCAATGCCGCCAAAAACCCAGAAATGCCGGTTTGCGAATCCGCGCCATTGTTCGTGTATGGCCCGTTAATCCCGCCGGTATAGGACACAGAGCCATTGCTGCTCGTATAATCCGGTGAAAACGTCACTGAAGAAGACCCGTTTTGGCCGCCATTCCCCGCGACAGGCTGGGAATTAGTGGGCGACGGAATTACTGCGCTATTCGCCCCTGACGCGGACGAAGACGGGGCGAACGGCGAGGGCATGGAACTTGCGGATAGCAAGTAATAAGACGCAGGCACCGATGATGGCGCAGTCGAAAGCAGTCCCATACTTTGCGGCGTAACGGGAGTATTCAGACCCGCATTGAGGTATTGGCTGGCCAACGCCGACTGAAGCGCAGTCGAAAGCGCCTGATGTGTTGGACCGTAATAGCTGCGCGAAGCCGGTGTCATCGTCGGCAGAGAAACCGGGGCGTTCGGGAGAAGCGCCTGCGACTGGGCCAAGATGCTGTAGGGATCGTAATTGTTCGGATACATCTTTTACCCCAAAAGCCCGTTGAAAGATTGTGGCCGGTGAACCATAGCCTGCGGTGCAGAGGCGTTCATTTGAGGTTGCGCAGCCGCCAACAACCCCATCGCCAATTGAAAATCCGACTTAGCCTTTGGTGACAGAAGCCCCTGCTGTTGCGTGCTGTCCGACGGTGTTGTGTCAGTGATTTGCGTTTGCTGCGGAGGAGATGTCTGCGGCATGACGCCTGCGGCATTGTTGACTTTGCTCGTCCACATCCCTGCGAAATCACCAGCCGTGCCGTTGACGTCACCGCCGTTGTTCCGAATGGCCGACGCGGCAGCGGTGCGACTGCCATAGAACGGCAAAAGCGCGTCAACCGCATTCATATTCGGATTTTGCAAAAGCGCAGCCGCGCCGGATGCCCCCTGCTGATGCGCCAAATACGCTTCCCCCGGGGTAGGGGCGCGGCTCAGCTTCTGCGTCAGCGCGTCGCTGTTGTTTTTGTAAAGGCTCAGGAACGCATCGGTATTGGCTGCGGGGTCATAAATATTCCCGTTGCCATATTGGTTCCATTCTTTGGAACCGAGTTGATACAGTCCCTTGTATTGGGAATTTGAGTTCTTGTTGGCGAGTGGATCGCCTCCCGACTCAATTTGCGCAATAGCAATCGCAGCATCGGGATCGACGCCCGCTGCTGTTGCTTTTTGCCGAATGAGGGAAAGTAAATCAGCGTTGTTCACTCGCACACTCCGATGTTAGGGTCACAGCAACCCTAACGCCAAACCGCCCAACGCGCCATACCCCGAACCAATTCCCGGCAGCATTGCACCAATTTGCGCACCGACGCCCAAGCCGCCCAGCGCGGACAGGCCGAGGTTCGGCGTGCCGGAAGTCGTTGACGTCGAGGACTGGCCATACGGCGTCATGCCCAACGCCTGCAACGGCACTTGCAATTGCTGGATTGGGAACTGTTGCTCCGCCGCATACTGCGCTTGGTTTGCATTGAGGATGTTCTGGTTTTGGTTTTGAATGCCTTCTTGGCCCGTAAGCGCAGCGGCTTGGCCCTGAAGGAAGGAGTTCTGACCTTGATTGGCCAAACTGCCAAGCGAGTTTGCACCCGCCAGATTGACCCCTGCGCCTTGCAATCCGGCTTGCTGGTTGGCCAGTTGGGCGTTGAGGTTATTCTGGATGTCCGTTTGCGCTTGGCCGACGGCCTGTGAATAATTTTGCGATTGAAGTTGCGATGCAAGGTTACCAGCTTGCAGCGCAGACGCCGCGTTGGTCACACCTTCCTGCACGCCTTGACGCGAACCGCCGAAAGCACCTGCCGTGATTGCCTGATCGCCGATCTGGTTCAATGCTTGTTGGCGCTGAATGTCGATGGCATTTAAACCCGAGTTGATGACATTCTGCGTGTAAGGGTTCATATACGATGAGAGATTTGTGCCAGCGAGCGTGCCAACATTCACTTGGCCGGGCTGATAATTTGAAATATCCGCCGCAGTGCCTTGCGCCGCCGCGTAGGACGGATTCGTTGACCCGACATTGTTCTGAAGGTTGTTGATGTCTTGGAGTTGCGGTTGCGTCATATCGGCAACACGCTGGCCAGTGTATGGCCCCATCATGTTGTTGGCGACATTATACGCCGCGTTGAGGTTAGTCTGCGCCGCGTTCTGCACCCATTGAGGCAAGACGGTTTGGTTTGTGACCGTCTGCGAACCGCTACTTTTGCCCATTACACTAACCCTTCAAGATCATATTTCATAACGGCATAAGTCTTTTGCCAACCATACTTCGGAAGCACACGCTCCCATCCGAATCGTCCCACGGTGGTCATATACTCGCAGCTATTCGTCAGCGCGTGCCGGATGACCTGCTCTTGCAAATCCATCACTCCCGGAAGTTCACCCGCGACCACAAAACAGTGCAGGTATCGCTTTTGTGGGGCCTGCACAATTTCTGTGATGCAGACGCCATGATCATTCCAGAAGATTTGAAATTTGCCATCAAGCAAACCTTGTCGAACGTCTTCCCAAGTGTGCGTATTGCCACTGTGGTCAAGCGCGATATTGATGCGCCGAATGATCTCGTCCGGTGGTAGCCCGTTAGATGTCTCTTGTTTTACCACTATTTACCGCCGTTGTAACTACCCCCGAATTGGACACGGTGACCTCGTAGACCGTGCCGTTCGGGGCGGAAAGAAGGATGCGAGGGACTGCCTGATCTTTAGACACCACAGACACAAATGCCTTGCGGATGATGTCAAGGACTTGGACCATGAACGATTGGCCGATATTGCCCGGTGTGATTGGAAAATTGACAATCATCGTTTTGCCCCCGAGGTGACGTCAAACCGCATTTTGCCGATCCCGAAAGGACCGTCCTGCGCAGCGGTCAGCCGAATGCGGGCTTCGCGGCCCGTGACACGGACGTCCGCATACCCATCCGCTCGGACAGGATACGGGCCAAAAGTTCGTTCTGCGCCTTCCGGCGTCTGTCGGGTGAAAAACTCGATTTCCAAAGCACCTGCCCCCACCCCAGTGGCGGGGAGGACTTGCTTGATCTCGATTAGTTGGTCACCGTTACCGACGCCCAGCGCACCCGTTTCCGCGTAAACTCGGCCAACGCGGGATACACCATTGTCGGTGTAGCCGGTTTCTTGCTGGAACATATTCCCGGCAGCGTCACCGGCGTAGGGGTATTTGTAGATTTCGGCTGGCGACATTGCGGTGCGGGACATAAAGCCCCGCGCCCACCAGTTTTCCACATAATTCCACATTACATAGCGATTCGGTGTCGTGTTTCCGGCAGTGGCGTAGAAGAACCACACTTCGGGATACACACCATTGTGTGACGCATGGATTGAGAACTGCCCGTATGTCGGGTCCATTTCAGCGAAGATCGACTCAAGGAATGGGCATTCAAGTGGCTGCACAAAACCGCCGGAATAAATCTGAAACCCGGTTTTGGACAGCCAGACCGCTTTGCCGTTGAATGTCGCAATCCCGTCTGGGTGCATCATTTCGGTCTCGGAAAGCCGCTGGAAACCATACACGTAGGGCGTCCCGACGTATTGGCCGAGGAAAATGTCGGAATACGAAAACACCAGCACGCCTTCGCGGACCTTCACCGCTTTAAGCAGCGGCGACCGCGTGCTTAAGGGCAGAAAACCCGCCGTGTTCGTCGTGGACTCGAAATTCCAGTCCGTGTAGTCCTCGCGCGAACACCATGCGACGGACCGAGTTTGCTCGGTCGTGCCGTCGTTGTAGCCACAAACCATGACGTGCCGTTCGTCGGTGACGACAACCGATTGGATGCCTGTCGGCGCGGTAGAAACAAGCGCGGGGGCTACGGTGGGGGTGGAGGATGTATAATAGAACAACCGCCCATCTGAATTGGCGGTCAAAACGACATCCTGACCCCAGTTGCTCATTGTCCAATACGCATACGGCGAATAGACGGGAGAGGGTGTTGGGCGAGCGGTGCCGTATGAACTAGCGCCATACGCCAGCGTGCCATATCCACCTAATGCGCCAATCGTGGAAAGCGGCACAAACCCCGACGGCGTGATGTCCACGTATCCGCCTTGGTCCGTGTAAAGCTTGGCGTTGGTGCCTACGAGCGTCAATTTGTCGTTGGCGTTGTCGCGGTAGGGAAAAATTTTGCGCACGGTGGAATCGAGCGGCGTCTGCGTCAAACGCACATTGCCCCCAACGGGGAGCATGGTTCCGGCCTGCCACCGGACAAGGTTCGTGTCCCACCACTGGTTGGTCGTGTCGTATGGGGTGTTTGCCCGAGCGATACCGGCAGGCAACTGGACGGGAACGAACGTCATTGCCAATCTCCCGTGGACCACAATTTGGCTTCTGCGGTGCGCCTCGCGACAAGGCCCGGCAATTCTTCACCGTCGGCGTGTGTCCAGCGCATCAGTTGATTAGGGACGGCATCGTATTCGCCCGCGTTTAGATTCTCAAGGAGTGTGGATTTTTGCAGCGCCCCTGCACCAAGGTTGAACACAAACGAGCAAAGCGCGTCAAATTGGTTTTGGCTCAACTCCACGGAAACCATATCGCCGACCTGCACGGCAAACCCCGCGAGATCATCCGCCAGCATTTGATCGGCAGTGTCTTCAGTGATGAATTTTATGCCGACATCGGAATGAGTAACACCTTTCGTATGGCCATAGCCAATCGTCGGGATTCCGGCGGGGCAAATATATGCCACAGACCGGAACCCTTCAAAGTGTTTTACCAGTTCAATGCAAGTCTCGGAGGGTTGCATTACGAAGTCGCAGGTTTATTCAATGCGTTGATTTGCGCGGTCAATGCGGCCAATTGGGATTGTAATTCCGCCAATGTAGGCTGTGGGGCAGGAGCCGGTGGCGCAGGCGGATTAGGGTCGGTAAACGTGTTGTCGCTATTGTGCTTAAAGCCAATGGAAACAAACGCGGAGTCGTCCAGTACAACTGCTGTCAAGCCAGAAGGAGCAATGGACGAATTGTCCCACACAATGATGTTTTGAACGACATTATTTGCGTCAATAAGGGCTGCTTTCATTATGAATACTCCCAAATGCGAATGACGCCCTGTTTACCAGCGGCTCCCGCGCTATAATTATTGGGATTGCCGCCGGTGCCGCCAAAGCCATAATTTGTGCCGCTGTAAGTTGACGACGTAAATAAACCGCCAGCCGACGCGCCAGCATAGCCTGACATGTAAAAATCGCCAGTGCTTGGTGTGCCGCCGGTGCCAGTAGAGCCATTGTTGGAATTTGCCCTCGCCCCGCCGCCAGCGCCGCCGCCCGGCGCGGTATAAGTGCTTCCTACAGTTATGGACGTACCTCCGCCAGCGCCGCCGTTATTTCCGCTGCCGCCGCTACCACCGCTGCCACCAGAACCTGACGCACCAACAGCGATTGTGTATGCAGTGTTGGGGGAAACGGCCAAATATTTTTCTACGTATCCACCGCCACCGCCTGAACCGCCAGAATAAATGCCACCAGCGTCACCCGCGCCGCCGCCACCGCCAGCGCCAACCATTTGCACAAAAATGCTATTGCAGTTTGAAGGTGTTGTGTATGACGTGCCGCTTGTGATGATTTGAGGTGCCCGAACTAAAGTTCCCGTGGGTGTGGATGAAATGGTAGCCCACGTAGGAGCCGCACCCGCACCAGCGGATTGAAGATATTGCCCCGACGATCCTTGGCTTGTCGGCATAGGAATGCTGGTCCATGCAGAACCATTATACACATCCAATGCGCCTGTGGTCGTATTATACCCATACTGCCCCGTGTTGGGCGTTGCAGGGCGTGTGGCTGTTGTCCATTGGGCTGGGGTTTCGCCATTTTGGCCTGACAGGGTGATCGTCATTGTTTAACCCCTGCCAAAGAATTTATCTGAGCTGTTAATGCAGCAAGTTGTGCTTGCAAATCGGCCAATGTAGGAGCCGGTGGTGAAGGGGGCTGTAGGGACAACCATGTTTGATACTGTTCCTTTGCAGCATTGATTTCTGCATCGGTCAGTTGAATAACCTTTGTCTCACCTGTTTGGACATTTACCTCGATGCGGTCCATGATCATCTCACTCATAAAGGATGTTGATGGAACCAGCGCGGAATGTGTCTGTTCCATTTACTGTGGTTAATCTGATCTGTGTCAATGTGCCGGAAAGAGCTTTCACACCACCACCATGAGAGGCATTGTTGCTTGTGCTTTCACCGAATACCGAAGACGATGCCCATGTGTTAGAAGGCAAATCTTGAAGGCATAGTGTGAAAAGACCGCTCCAAACATACGAAGTATTACCAGCAGCATCTATCAAAAACCCGGTTGAGTAAGATTGATTGCTTGTATTACTCTGCCAACTTCCACCCACATATCCGGTCGTGACAAATCCACCAGATGTCCCAAGTTGAACAATCATTAAACTTGAGCCGCTGGTGGCTACGCCATTAAGCATCAGGGTTATGCGCCTAGCCCAAGAAGGAAGGTTAGTGAAAGAAATAGACGTTCCTGATGTTGAAGCTACCGACGTTCCTTGAACTATGTTCGTAGAGGAACCTTGAACAGCAATCGTACCTGTTCCCGCCGGGAATGTGACGGTGCTTGTGCCAGCAATCGCAGGTGCGGCCACCGTAAGCTGGCCCGATGTTGAACCCTTCAAGATAGGAGAAACATTGAGCGTTGCCTGACCAGCAAACGTCGTCGTTCCTGTCACAGAAAGATTCTGCCCTACGGATGCGCCACCGTTGGTGTCAAGCGTGATATTTGGCGTCGAGGACGCCGCGTTTTGAACAATTGAAGTTTGAAGAGTTGCGGTCATGGATTAGGTTCCTGACGTAGATGCAAGCAAATAGTAAGTTGTGCCACCAATATTGACAGCAATTTTATTTGTTACCGTATTGGTGCTGGATGAAGATACAGCAGTGGACGCTAAAACTGTGCCAGTGGCCGCTGGTAGGGTAAGTGTATTCGTTCCAGCAACCGCCGGTGGCGAAAGAGTAACCTGACCAGACGTAAAACCGTTAAGAACTAATGCGCTCATATTACACCACGGTATATGTTGAAGAAGAAGGAATCGTCAGCGTTGCCGTTGAGGAAATAGCAATTGGCCCAAAAGACCCAGCGTTTGTATTGGCCGGAATTGAATAAGATGTCGTTATTGTCTGCCCGTTTTGCCAAAACACTTGATCTGTGCCACCGCCCGTAGCGCCGCCGCCGATTGAACCCCACGCGCCGTTGCCATACCCCTCAAAAGCGGACAATTGCGTGTTGTAGCGCAACATGCCCGTCGCGGGAGTCCCCGCGCGTTGCGTGGTTGTGCCAGCCGGAATTTGAATCTCGCCGGTGCCACTCATGATAATGTCACCGGACGCGGTAGTGATCCCGGTTAAAGCAGCGGCGGCTAAAGTTTTGTTGCTTAAAGTCTGTGTCGCAGTGAGCGTCACAAGCGTATCCGACAAATCAGGCAGTGTGTAAGTGCGCGTGGTCGCAGTCGTATTGCCTGAGATTGAAAACTGCGCAATCTTGGTCGCGTCAGTGCCGTCTTTTAGAAAAAAATTGTTGGCAGTGGCGTTGAATGATTTACCGACCGTGTTCAAACCCACGGCAGTTCCCGCGCCCGACGATGCAAAAATGCCGTCTAGCGTCGTCAAATCATTATTGAGGTCCGTTCCCCACGCATCCGTATCCCCACCAATTTGTGGAAGAGTAAGATTGAGATTTGCGGTGTAACTATTCGCCATTTTTTATGCAGCCTTTTGCCACGTATCGGCGCCGTTTGAAAGCGGCGTCCATATATCCGATCCATTGGACTGCGGAGTCCATGAACCGCTCTCGTCATTTAAGATGTTCCATGATTGAGAGGGGGCGGGTTGGTCGGCCCAAGTATCCGTAGTCCCCGGCTCTGGCTCCCACAGCAAGCGTGCCGTGGCGTTTGCCCCGCTGAAAGCGGAAACGGACGACATCGCTTGATACACAAGATATGCCGTAGACAGGGTAATTGATACCACATTTGTTGCGCCGGAAGCAAGTTGGATAGTTTCCGCAGACGCAGACGCGAGAGAGATAGTCGTAGTTGACGCATTGGCGAGTTGGATGTATTTCGCCGCAAAAGATGCGGTGTCTGGCGTCTCATTCGCCGCAAGCGTCGCATAAGTCACCGCGGAGATCGCCGCAGCGGCGGAATCCGCCGTTTCTGTGGCATTCAACGTCATAATTGTGGTCACAACTACAACGTCGCTATCACTATCAGCCGTTTCTGTTGCGTTCAAAACCGCAGAAGTCGTCGCGGTCGCACCAAAAGCCGCAGTATCCGCCGTTTCGGTTGCCGCAAGTATAGCTTTGGTCGCCGAAATGGCCGCAAAAGATGCGGTGTCGGTCGGTTCCGTAGCCGCAAGGTTGGCCAAGGTCGTGGCCAAGGTTGCAAGCGCGGCGGTATCACCCGTCTCAGTGACAGCGAAAGAAGCATTGGTGGTCGAAGACACCGTCGCCGACAATGTGTCGGCCAATTCCGATACTGCAAACGTCAATTGAGTGATGCTGGAGGACGCAAAGGCCGCAGTGTCGGAGGTTTCGGTCGTTGCGAGAGACAGGTTGTTCGTGTCGGTCGCTGTCGCGGCAAAAGCGTCGCTCGCTTCGGTCGCATTAAGCGTGAAGATCGTGGTAACAACGACAACTTCCGAATCACTGTCCGGCGTTTCTGTGGCCGTTATCGCCACATTTGTTGTGAAGGCCGTTGCAATCGCGGCAGTATCGGTATTTTCTGTTGCGGCCAACGCGGCGTTGTTGGCGTTCGTCGCCACGGCGGCAAAAGTATCGGCTGTTTCTGTTGACGCAAATGCTGCAACGTAAGATGTTACACCATAAGCCCCTCGACCGTAGCCGCCTTTTCCGTATTGCCCATTTGTGGCAACCGGATTGACCAACATTGCTGCGGTATCAGTCGCTTCGGTCGTATTTAAGACAAGCGTGTCCGCGCTTTCAAAAGCCAGCGAGTAAAAAGCTGAAGATTGAAAAGCTGTGGTCATTAAGCCCAGTTTCCAATGTTAATGTTAGACCCCGCCGCTCCAATTGGGTTTATGCGCATATACGCGCCCGATTGAACCGTAAGCGTTGGACCCGTGACGTTGGTTGAAAGCTGAGGGATAAATGTCCCGCCGCTGTTGATGGAAACAAACCCAGAAATTTCAAAAATATTGTAGTTCGTGGTTGTCGCGGAAGACGTCATGGATGTCGATGCAGAAGCTGTCTGGATCAGAGACATTGCCGCAGGAGAGTTGTTGTTATCCGTGTAGCCGGTCGTGCTGTAATATCTCATCAAGCGATAGGCGATACTGTTCAAAGTAGCCGCGCCGCCGAAGGATTGATAATAGATAGCAGAGCCCGAACCCGTTCTGGTAAACGGAACAAAAAGCTGAAAAGCGTATACGGTGCCGCTGCTCAATGTAACGCCCACACCCAAAGCCGACTGCGCGGCTGTGGATGACGCAAAATTCAACGCGTTTGTTGAGTTAAGAAGATACATCTGCGAGGCTTCTAAAAACCCTCGCTGTGTGCCTTGAGGTGTCACGTAAAGCAATTTGCCATCATATTCCACCGCACCTGCTGCGGGGGTCGTCAAGTTTGTTCCCGATGTCAAATTAAAAGGCGCTGCGGTCGCAGAGCCCGCCGGAAGCGTGACGTGGCCCAGCGTATCCACGCCAATCGGGATTTCAGTGACTGCACCTGTTCCCGCGCCTGTCGCACGGCCAAGCAAGTTCCCCGCCGCTAGCGTTAGGACGTGTTGATCGTTCCAATTGGACGGCTGGACAAGCGTGTTGTCCGAGCCGTTTGCCTTTGCGGAAACGAAATTGTGCGTCAGTGAAACGGTCATGGCAAATTACCCGTGGGTGATCGTGCCGGAAGTAACTTGAACCGTTTGACCGATAGAAATTGCAGTCGCGTTGATTGTGATGTCGGTGCCGGACGTGCCGACCGTTAGACCGCTCACAACCGTTGTGCCGCTATTGTTGCGGATTTCGGCTAAGGCCGCTGTGCCGGTGCCAGTTGCTGTCGCGGACAATGGCGTCCCAGCAAGCGTCAGCACACCGCCTGACGGGGTGTTGAACGGGCCGCCAGCCGTGCCGGTTGTGACGAGAGGGATCGTCGCCAAGACACCGCTCGCGCCAGACAATGACGCCGTGCCGATCACCAATTGGCCCGCTGTGGCCGAGCCGGTGGACGCCGCGTAGGATTTGCCCGCGACCGTATCATTCACGATTTGAAGACGCTCATTTTTCACGGCTGTGGAATAAACAACAGACATTTATTTGATCCTTTAAGAGAGAGTTACGGACAAGTCCGAGGTGGGAATGCGAAGAATGTCGCCAACGGAAATTGTCTTCGCGGTGGTAAGCGCAGCGGTTACAAGCTGATTGCCAGCCGCCATAGCATCGTAAATCGCAACATGCGTAATCGTTCCCCATGCAGTCGTCGCAGCCGAGTATTCAATGTTCGACGCGTTTGTCGCTACATTTGTAGCCACAGAAAATGTGCCGGATTGGCGGGCGTAGCCAGTGCCGGACGTTGACACTTCCACGCCACCGGCCAGCGGATCGCCAACAAATAGAGCGACATACAATGCCGACGGTTTGGTATACGTCGTCGAGCCAAGAAGATGACCGAGAAGCGCCGCGTCGGTGTAGGATGTGAATGCCATCAGTAGAACCCCCTCCGACGCGCGGTCAATTGAATGGTTTGGCGCATGGACCGTTCGCTCTCGATTTGCATGGCGTCCATGACTTGCTGACGCGCAGTGGCCCAAATAGCGACACGGTCGTCGTCTTTCAGATATGGCGCTGCTTCGAGCAGGGTGCTGTAAAGATACAAATCAGGCGACTTGGTCAGCAGCCAATTGGTGGGGTTAGTGTTCGAGAGCGAAGCGATTTTGGCGTAATACGTCAGGATCAAATCACAGTTATCCTGCGGAGCGGGCAGGAGTTCAAACGCGTTGTTCACAATCGTGAAATAGCGCACCGCGCCGGGGCCGCCGCTGTAATCGTCCGCGACAATGTGGTTCGCCTTGAGCGTCTTTGCCTCGTTCGGCCCGACAAAGGTCAAAGGCTGTTGGGGCGGTGTGGTGATGTAATTGAGTTCGAGGTTATACGCTTCCAAGAAATCGGAAGGCATTGCAACATACTCGTTCTCACTGGTCGCTTCTGCGCGGATCAGCATGTCCCGCGTGCGGAGTTCGCGGTTGAACTTCGCTTCGGCAAGCTGAATGAACGTCGGGATCACCGCCGTCAAATCGGAGCGGTTAAGCCAATCCGCCGCAGAGGACTGTAGATCGGAGTATGATGCAATCGTCATTACACTTGTCCCGGACGCGTTCTGAAAAACCGATTGTCTGGATCGTTCAACCACCGCTTCATCGCGGCCTGATCGTCAACGATCCCTTTTGCTTTCAAATCCATGTAGATGACCATCGGGATTGAAGCCACTTTGCTCCACTCACCATGACGGTCGCTCGCGTCGTTGTATGCCTGCTTGTTGGCTTCAAGGACGGTATTTACGTCTTGTTCGGCAGTGATTGTCGCGATGTCGGTAGCGTTGTCATAATTGAAGACGTGGCGAATACCTGTGATCGGATCAACGTCGATAATCTTTTTCATTTACCATCTTCCTATGAAGAAAGGGGGCGGTGTTGCCGCCCCCAATCTTTATTACGAGGTCGCGAGGTCGCGAACGACGCCGTGCGCCTTTTCCGTGCGGATTTTGAGGCCGTATTCCACGATGAGCATACGCTTCTCGGCGTCGCCCGTTTTGGCAAGGACTTCCGTGCGGAAGTTGCGGAGGTATGCAACGCTGGCATACTCGGGATCGAGCAGGTAAGCGTTGTATTCTGGCTGGAAGCGGTTCGGAACCACGTTCACGGTGCCGAAGTCCGACACGTAAACGTCAGCCGCGCCGACGATCTCAGCCTGCGAACCAGCAGGGACATCGCGGAAGCGGGTAGCAATGCCGGTGAAGCCGGACACAACAGCCTTGTTGTGCGGGCCAACCATAAGCACCTTGGCGTCACCGCCCTGCGTCCAGACGCTTTGAATGGCCGTCTTGAGGAGGGTTTCAGTGAAGACCTGCGAAGAGCCAGCAGCCGTAGCAGCCGTCATTGGGAAGCCGTCCTGAGGGTTGCCCGAAGCATTGCCGGACATCACAGGAGCGGAACCGCCCGTGTTGCTGTAGCTGTTGGTGATCAACCAACCGCCGAGACCTGCCGTCTGACGTGCGACCGAATCCGAACCGGACACAGCGACGTTGTTTGAGGTCAGTGTGGCTTCCATATCGCGCTTGAGTTCCGAAGCGCCCTTGGCGAGTTGGTAGGCCATATACGAACGCATACCAGCCTTATCAACCGCTTCGAGAGTGCCGGTCACTTCGATCAGCTTGCGGCTGATCTGGGTGTAGTTACCCACGCGGTGTGTAGCCGTGCGTGCATCGGTCGTGGAGACAACGTCATCACCTTCGAGCTGGGCGTTCGAAGACGAAGCCGAAGCAAGCTGGTCAGTCTGCCACTCGAAGTATGTGTTCTTGATGTTCTCGCGGCCAATGTTGCTCATGAAAGGAACATCGACAGGAGAGATGTTGTAAATTACGTTCGCGAGATCTTCGCGAACCGAACGGTATCCGTCATACCGTGTGATCGTGTTAGTAACGAGAGCCATTGTTGTTCACCTTAATCCAAAAAAGCCTCAAAGAGAGAAGCGGCATCGCCGATCTTCCCGGTTTTTGCGAGACGCTGTTTCGCTTTGGTAACTTCATTGGCGGGTTTGGGTGCATTGGCAGCAGAACCGGGGGCCGCAGCGCGAGGACCTTTTGGCGCACCGGGTTTCGGTGGGTTGGCCATAAGGGCGTCGTATTGCATCGCCTTATACAAAGCGACTACCGCACGGTGGTCATAAGTCTGGCTTAACTCATCGGCGGTGAAACCTAGTTTCTGACCGTAATCGAGAAGTTTAGCCCGATCTGATTCCCATTTCTTGCCATCTTTCCAAGTCGGCACAACATCGAGAAGTTTTTCCCGGTTTTCCTGCACCAGCTTGCCCAGATTGGCCTGCTGTTCTTGCATCTGAATTGCTTGGAGCCGTTGCTGTTCGAAGGCAATTGCCTGCCGTTTTTCAGCCGTTTCGCGCCAAACATCCCGTTGCCGCACATATTCTAACGGATTTTCTGCGTAAAGCTTCTGCCAGTCTGGCTCCTGCGGCTGCAAGGATTGCAACTGCTGGTTAAGCGAAGAAAGGAGTTGAGCGTATTGCGCACGTTCCGATGTTACCGCCTGACGCTCTGTCTCAAAAGCCTTTCGCTCTTCTGACAATGCGGCAGTTTTCCGCGAATAGTCCGCTTGCCTCTGGTAGCCTTTGGCAGCCTCTTCCACTGAGATTTGCTGTGTCTTGCCGTTGATTGTAACGGTGACAAGCTGGTCTTGTGGGCCGGGTTCTGCGTCGGAACCTTCGTCTTCAGCGGCGGTGTTCTCTTCGGGGGCAACTTCTGCGTCGTCCGCAGCCGCCGTCTCATCCCCTTCAAGTTCACCAAGCAACGCCTCTGCATCGTCGGCAGAGACATTTTCGGTTGCTGCATCGTTGGTGGCGATTTCGTTATCGGGTGATTCCCCGGCGAGAATGCCTTCCAGCGCCTGTGCAGCGCCCATAATTCCGGTGGCCTGAGCCGTATCGGTCATCTTTTTTTACCTTAAAATTTACGCCCATTCAAGCGTCGGTTGTAATTTGCTATATCGGGGGTCTTTGCGATGGTCTCTATCTCGACCCGCAAAGCTTGGATTGCCTTCACCATGTGAAAGCAAAATTCTCGGGTTTCTTGGCCGACCGGCACGGTGTTCTTCCAGTCGTCCACATATCTGGCTTCGAGATTATTCAGCAGTGTGCGCACGGCTTCGGATTTGGCAAAATCCCGCGCGTGCTGCACAAAATCATGATCAAGCATTCGGCATCCCTTGCTGCGGCGGTGGCGGCTTCAACGCGTCAACCAGTTGGCCGTGCATGTCTGTGTGGGACTGGATTTGCGCTTTTGCCAGTTCCTGATCGTGATTGATGATGGCCTCAATCTGGGAAATATTGACCTGCGTGCCGTATTTGGCCTCGATGTCGGCCAAGCGAACCACGGCGTCCAGATGCGCTTTTAGACGCTCGCGCTGATCGAGCCGCATTGAATCCTCAATGTCGGCCTGCACTTTCATGTTTTCCCGTTGGATGGACGCTTGCGCCTTCTGGGCCTCGATTTGGACCATTTGTTGCTGCGGGTCGGGTTTCTGGTTCTGCCCGGCTTGCTGAACCATCTTGTTGACCGTGTTCATGTCCGGCTTGCTGAAATACCGCGTCGTATTCTTGAACCCTGCAAGATTGATGATGTCGGCCAGCGTGTCGGCATACTGCGCGACCGTGCAAAGCGGATTGTTCGGGCCAAGCATTTGCATGATTTGCTCTTGCTTTTGGGCAACCATCATCAGGAACTGTAGTTTCTGCTGATCGGTGCCGCGCCCGAGGGCCACGTTGACGCGGACGTCCATGTCGGCGTCCCAGTAGCGCGGGTCCACTTGGGTCCACTTGCCGCGCAGGCGAACCATGCGTGGTTGGTCTTGGTGCCGGATGACCAGTTTCAGCAAGCCCTTGAACAGCCGTTTCATGCCCTGCTCGGCGAACAGCCGAGCGATAAGTTCAATGCGTTCCTGCGCACCCTGCACCGTGGCGTCCACGGCGATGGCGGTCGTCGATTGCAGGACGTCTGGATTCAGCCCCTGCGACGCAGCCGAAATGCCGGTGCGCTGTGCGCGGACGTCGTCCATATAGGCGATCAGCGGCATCATGTTCTGGCCGATAAACGCTTCGTTGAGCGGCTGAACCATGCCCGGCGCACGGGCGCGGATGATTGCGCCTGTCTCGTTGTTCATCACGTCGTCGAGGTTGACTTGGCCCTCGACCACAACTGTGCGGGGGTGGACCTGCTGCGCGGCGCTGTCCATTGTCGCGCGGACCATTGCCGATTTGATCATCTGAAGATCGCTGGTTTGATCCGCAATCGACTGCCCGATGATCATGTGGGGCTCGGGATCTGGGCAGAAGAACGCGAACGGCACGTCCGTGGCGATCTCATCATGCAGAATGTGGTGGGCGTTGCCGAGGGAACAGACCTTTCGCAATTCGGCGATGCCGTCGCCGTCCTTGTCGATGCGGACATAGGACTCGACATAAAGCACAAGACGCATCGACGGATCGGGGTTGTCCGCGTGCATCATGAACGACATGATCGCCGGGTTACGCGTCTGGGCTTCGTAGTTGATTGAGAAGACGTCGCCCTGACCCGCAAACTTTTTGACCTCTTCGGGGTCGTATCCCATTGCGATCAGTTCGGACATGGTCTTGAGCGACCGATGGCCAACGTAAGATGCTTTGTCGAGGTCACGCGCTTCACGCGCAATCAAAAATTCTTCCGGTGGAACGGCTTCAATGACCACGCGGTTTTTCGGGATCGTCCGGCGAATGGTGATGTTGAACTTCACGTCCGGTGGGGCAATCATCTGGCCTTCTGGGCCAATGACCGCATCTTGGTGGACTTCTTGTTCCAGCTTAATGATCTCGACCGACGGATCGGACGTCAACAGCCCGACCGAAGCCTGATCCAACCCCGTATAATCCGCCTGCGAAATCTCGGTGTCTTCCGACCACCGCCATTTGATCACGCCCGTCTTGCGAACGAGAGAATCCTTGAACGCCTCGTGCAAGTTCGTAAAGCCCGGGTTGTCCTCATAGAACAACAAATTCACGTAGTCGGTCGCCTGTTCGGCCATCTCGACGGATGACGCGTTGCGCGGGGCATACTCCACGACATTTTCACCGGATGTAAAAATCCGAAGAAGCGAAGGCAGCATGGCCTGCACGGTGTCCCGCACTTCGGTCATGACAATCTGCGAGCGGCCTTCTTCCTCGTTACCTAAGGGGTCGCCGCGATAGAACTGCGTCGCCATCGCACGCGCAGGAGCGATGAACCCGTCGATATAATCGACCGCGTCGTCAATTGCCGATTTGACGGACGCCTCAAACTCGGCGTCGGACATCTCGGTCTCTTCGTCAGTCGTATTGTTGAACTTTACGGTTGCGTCTTCATCCAATGACTCGCCCGGAACACGCGATACAAGTGCGTCTTCGGAATCGCCGTCTAGCCCCGGTGCATATTCTTCAGCCATTGTTTCTTCCGTTGTGATTATTTACGGACGATCATCATCGCAATCAAGAATACCGATGCGGTGAGAGACGCCCCAAGCAATACGGCGTTCAATGATGTCACGATGATTAGCATTTATTCTCAGACCACATCGCCGTCGATGTCCGCGCCCTTGCTCTTGGACCCGTAACCAGTGCGGTTCATCTTTTCCGACTTTGCCTGCTGCGGGCCGTCGGGACGATCCTTAAAGGCATCGCTCGCGCCTTCGCCCGTCGCGCGGGCGTTCTTGGGCATCAAAGTGTCGGGGTGATGGTCGTAGCCACCGCTTGACTTGCCCGCCATCTTCTTCTCAGCGCCGTGGAACGCGTCGGACATTTTCTCGTGATAGTTCTTGGCCATTTTAGATTTCCATTTTTTTCGGGGAGAACAAGGTCTTCCCAGCGGAAACCTTGCGATGTTGTGCAGAGACCCGCCCTGCCTTCTCGACCGCCATATGCTGCGCGGGTGTCTGGGGCTTTGAGGACCCTTTCTTCATCGGAGCCAGCGTTTCCGGGTGCAGGTCATACCCACCAGACCCTTGTGGCGTTAGCGATAAGCTATTTTCCGCAGACGCGATCTTATCGTGCATTTTTGCAAACTTCATGGACAGAAACTCCGATGGGATTTGCAGGGATAATACATTATTCAGACGATCCCTGCAATTCCGCGCTTGAGCGGTTTCCCGGTGATCCATTTGCTTGCACGACCGCCAACGTAGGCCGCGCCATCGGCAAAGGTAAGGCAAAGGGCGTCGGCCAAGTCCGGCGACCGCAGCCCGCGCCGTTTCATGTCGGCTTTGCCCTCGACCTTGATCTTGCCGTTGGAGGCGAACGCGTATGTCGGCGCACACAGTTCGGCGCGAAGATCGTCGGTCTTGGGGATTTTGCAAGCACGCTGGGCCAGCCAGTCGCGGACGGAAAGCCACAGTTCGTCGCGGAGCCGGGACGCCTGCGGGTTCATGGCGGACGATTCCGAGACGTTCACATCTCGGACGTTGTAGCCCTGCTCGCGGAGCCGGTCAGCCACACCGGCACCCAGACCGATGCTATCAACCATGATCACGCTTGGCTTGTCCGCGTTGGCCTCGTTGACGATCCGGCCAACGGTTTCCATCAGATCGCTGCCGCCCCACGATTTGATCTCGGTAACTACGTTACCCTGCCTTTTGCACAGCACGGTGCGGTCGTCACCGAAGCGGGCGACGTCAACGCCGTATACGACCGGCTCGGTCAGGTTTAGGCCCACGTCGCGGTCCATCGCGCTGTCCACCAGTTCGGCGGCGATCAGGACGTCGTCTTCGCGCAATGAGAACTCGCCCAGCACGCGCACGCGGAAGGCGTTGCTGCCCTCGCCGTAGGTGGCTTTGATCTGTTTCACGAAGTCGTCGGAGACCAGCGGGTTGTCGAGGCAGGAGACGTGCATCGTAAACCAATCGCTGGACAATTGATGGTGCGTGCGGAAAAACAAACCGGTATTACGGGTGGGGTTCCCGATCAGCACGGTCGTGGCCGAATGACCCGACATCGAGCCAGCCGCCGACTCGAACACCGGTTCAGGAATAGCTGAAGCCTCGTCGCAGATAAGCAGGACGTTCTCGGAGTGGACACCGGCCAAGGCTTCTGGCCGGTCGGCGGACGAGGTGCGGGCGGACATGAAGGACGACTCGGGAGCCGCTTTGAGGACGATGCGGTCGGAGTAGACCTCGATGTTGTCTTTTAGAAACTCCGGCAGTTGGTTGATCCAGCGTTTCACTTCCGAGAACAGAGCGTCGAACAACTGGCCCGCTGTTGGGGCGGTCAGAACTGACTTCTGCGGGAATCGGGTTAGCATGAACCAGATCAACGCCCACGAGCAGGCGGTGGACTTGCCGACACCGTGGCCCGCGCGGACGCTGATGCGGCGTTCGCCTGCCGCAATCGCTTTCAGGAAGCGTTTCTGCCATGGCAGCGGCTTGGCTTTAAGAACTTCCTCGACGAACTCCACGGGCCGATTGCGGAAGACCTCGATGAAATACGAGTAAGCCTCCGTCATATTTTTTATATTTTCGGGAGGTGTCGGAATCGCTGATGGGGTGGTGGGGGGAGGGGTCATCCAATTTTCCGTGTGTATAGAAACAGGTAGGGTATCAATCAGACCGCCCCCGAGGGTGGTCCCACCACCCGGGGGGGGGATAATGTCAAAACCCTGACAGTGTCAATTATCTGACAGTGTCAAAGCTTTGACGGATTCTTCGCCGTCCACGTCCGCGTCGCCCGATGATCCGATCAACTGCCCCAACTCGATAGGCGTCACGTCGATATAGTCATCGCCGCTGGCACGGTTGGCGACGCCCGCCGCGATTGCGACTAGCGCGGTTAGATGCGGGCTTGCATCGTGTCTTACCTCAAGGGTCGCTTGCTGCTTTGGTTTACCAACCGCTCGATCAAACACTTCACGGGCCGCCGCCAATCGCTCGTTATTTGTGGCTTCATCGTCGGATAAGATTTTCTCTAGAACATCGACGGCCTTAATTGTAAGCCCTTCAAGCCGTCTTTGCATGGCGACTTTGCGCGGCGACAAGCCGCCGGGATTGATTGCTTTTTGGCCTTTCACAAACGGCATTTATTTACATCTCATAAAGCGCTGATTTTTCTACCCTTTATCATGACTAATTGCACTGATGCAAATTTGGACGGTTTTGTTTGCAAAAATACATGTTGCATCTAATTGGCCTAGGCAATATTAAGAGCATGTTCCTTGGATGGACCAAGGGCAGAACAAAGGGACGGCGCAATGACTATCACGGTTCAAATTAAATCGGTTTACGGCAATGAGATGATTTACCCCGCTTGCGAGACTGCCAAGCAATTCGCGGCGCTGATTGGCACAAAGACGCTTACACGCGAAGCAATCGCAAAAATTAAGGCTCTTGGATATTCAGTTCAAGTGCAAGCTCCATCACTTTGAGAAGGCATTGAAGTATGAATGAAACAATCACCGCCTTTGACGCTTTGGTATTATTCGGACCCGTTTTCGCGCTTGTGGCGCTTATCGCAATCGGTTTTGCATGGAAGGAATTAGGACAATGAACCATTATTCAATCGAGATCACCGACACTTTCGGCGGGGAGGCTAACTATTCATGGGTGAAGCGAGAGCAATTCTCAATGCCAGAATTAACTCATTACGGCTACGACGGCGGCACAAATTACGTCAAAGCCAACAAAATTTTTCGGCGCGAATTGGTCCGCAAAGCAAAGGCGATTGCGGGATGGACGGGACGGCGATGCGATGTCGATCATCACGGTGACTTTGTGACGATTAAGCCGAAAGGCGCGGCGTTAGTCGCTTTCGTGGATTATGTCGAAGAATATTGAGCAAGCCGAAATGCGCCTTTGCGGGCGCATCTTGCCGTAACGCGGCAACTGACGAGGCTATTGAAAAGAGAATGACATGGAAAAGATTTTTGAACCGGCGCGCCGTCATGATGACGGCAAGCCCGATGATCGCTATCAACTCGCTTATGAAAATCTCGGTTATTCGGTGCCGATGCTTGCTTTGCGTTTTTGTGGTGAGCTTATCGGCGTGCCGCATGGAATTACACAAGCGCGCCGAATTGCGGATGACCACTACGAGAAAATGATGCGGCTTACTTAACCAGCGATGACGGCATGGGCCGCGATAAGCGCGGCCTCTGCTCGATTATGGTCTTTTTTTCGTTGCCAATGCGCCGAATCCTTAAACAGCCGCCCGGCATATTGTCGGGCGCTCTCTTTATCAGCGGGCGCTTCAAGCGCGCGCTTCCATACGACGGGAGAGACAAGACGATACGATAGTCTCGCCATTTTCAGCACGGTGCCGATCGTTGCCATTGTCGCGCCCATGCTGAATGCGGCCATGCCGGAAACACCGGGCGGCGCGATCATGCGCTCGCATTGCACTCGATCCACCGGCCCGATTGTTTCAATCAATTCGGCCAACGCAACCGGATCAATGTGCCGCCGGACTTTTCCGGTTGACGTTTTTTCAGCATACGTTGGCAGGTCATGCACGGCCTCGACTTTGAGCGCCCCCGGCTTTCCTGACACAACCGCAAGCGCCCCGCTCAACCCCGGATCAATCCCGATTACCCGCACGTCCACGTCTCCGTAACGCAGAACCCCACGTCTGCGTCCACGTCGAGCCTATTACCACGTCCACGTCCACGTCTCCGTAACGCAGAACCCCACGTCTGCGTCCACGTCGAGCCTATTACCACGTCCACGTCCGCGTCGCCCGATGATCCGGTCAACTGCCCCAACTCTTTGAAATGGCATTGCAACATGAACGAGACCCTCACCGCCTTTGACGGCTTGGTATTATTCGGACCTGTTTTGGCATTTGTGGCGCTTATCGCAATCGGTTTTGCGGTGAAATGGTTTAATTAATCCCAAGCACCATATTTGTTAGGATTGCGACATGCCGGGCGTCAAAGCCCGGCGTTTTTGTTGCGATTGTGACATGGGGCTTTTGTGATTTGTTTCGGAAGCGAAACAATTAACGGAGCAATACGCGCGCGCGGGATTAAGAAGTCATGACGGCATGCGCTGCAATTAATGCCGCCTCTGCCCGATTGTGATCTTTCTTGCGCTGCCAGTGCGTGGAATCGTGAAACAAGCGCCCCGCGTATAAGCGCGCCGCCTCTTTATCAGCGGGCGCGTCAAGGGCGCGTTTCCAAACGAGGGGGGAAACAAGTCTGAAAGGTAAACCGCGCAATCGTAGGACGGTGCCAATAGTTGCCATTGTCGCGCCCATGCTAAAGGCCGCCATGCCAGACACGCCCGGCGGCGCTGTCATCCGCTCGCATTGCACGCGATCCGCCGGACCGATGGCGTCGATTAAGTCAGCGAGGGCAACCGGGTCGAGATATCTCCGAATCTTTCCGGCGGTGGTTTTGTCAGCGAGCGTCGGGAGGTCATATACGGCCTCGACGCGGAGCGAGCCGGGCTTGCCAGATACAATCGCTATAGCCCCCGAAAGACCCGGATCAATGCCGATGGCTCGCATCGTATGTCCTTTTACCAAAACGCGATAAAGGCATTTATCGTTTAATCTAAACGCGCGTCTAGCCACGTCCCGCAATTCTGCGTAACTACGCGCGCGTGCGCGTAGTGTGCCATGAAAGCACTTGTCTAAGACCGTCTAGCCTTGTCTAGCCTTGTCTAAACACCAAAAAACCCCTTTTCCCTTTTATTATCAACAACTTAACCCCTTGTCTAAGCTGTCTAACCATTTTTCGCAAAATTCCCCTAGGTTGTTATGTATACGCCGCAGGGGGTGTCTGGTGTATCTTTTTCAACCTAGTAAACTTTTTTAAAAAAAAGCTTAGACACTTAGACATCGTTGATTTCATTACACTTTTTGCCATTTTTGATCTTAGACAAGCCTAGACAAGCCTAGACAGCCTTAGACAGAATTGCCCAAAAATTAGGCACATTGTCAAAATATTGACACTCAATCGTTCGGAGGCAATTTCACCTCCGCAGACAACTCTTTATGTGCATTTCCGCAAATGGTCATTTGCGTTTTTGCATGTAAACCTGTCTTGTGTCTAAGCAAACAAGTCAGTAAGGTTTCAATCGTCACTGGCAATGGTGCTTGGTGACGTCCCTAACCTCCCTATCATGACTTGGTCGGGGCCTAAAAACCCCGACCCTTTTCAGGAGAAACAAAATGATCATCCTCGGAACACTGTATCTGAACCTTGACCAGCCCGAATTAGGCTTTTCATACTCAGCCGATTTAAAAGAGTCCGGCCCAGAAGCCATTAAAGACATCGCCGTTGGCAGTGTTAAGCTGTTCGAGCAAATGGCCAACAAATTCGCGCAAGAGGCCGAGGCGCAGCCCGACCAAGCAGCCCCGCAAGCGTAGGGCCGTGCGCTATGACCGATAGCCTTCGCCACGCCGACCCGGTCACCATCGACCACATCATCCGGCTGCGCAAAGAACGTGACGAGGCTTTAGCCGACTTTGCGTTCATGGCGGATACCGCCGATTTGTGGCGCGAGAAAGCGATTGAGTGGATGGAACGCTGCTTTGAATTGCAACAGGAGATCAGAAATGTGCGTGCGCAGATCAGTTAATCCATACCGCCGCGCCACCGGCTGGGTGGCGGTTCCCTTTGAAGAAGTCCGCGTCGAAGCAAACGGCGTGGCATACATGGCGGAAGGTTCCGCAGACGTTGAGTATGAAGCCGAGAACGACCCCGATCAGCCGTGGAACTATGACCTCGACTGGAGTTTTGAAGGCTTCACCACTTTCAAAGTGACCGATTTAGACGGTCAGACACCTGACACCCCCTTGCCAACTGACCGTCTTATGGAACAGGTTCGTGAATTCCTGACTAAAAAGCGGGACTATTTGGTGAGAGAGTTAATCTTAGAGGACATTCGCGGATCATGACAAAGTGTATCGACTGCCTACATTTCGAGCGGCATGGCGTGTTTCCCACGGGGACGTGCCGAGCCAATCCACCCACGGGCTCCGGCTGGCCCCGAGTTTCGTTGCAGGATTGGTGCGGACAGGCGTCACCCATTCCTCGGCCACCTGAGCCGCTGCCACAACCCGAACCGGAAACCAACATTCGTCCGATGCGGCGACCGGGCAAAGCCCCGAAGTTTTAAGGAGACAGAGTGATGTGGGTATTGGTTATTTTAGGAATATTCGTCGGTCCCGGTATGGATCAGAACCTTTACCCCGTCACTCGACAAGAGGTCGGCACGTATCCGCTCCGCGAGGCGTGTGACGCGGATTCGCAAAAACAGATGGCAGCCTTCGTGAAGGACCTCGGGCAGAAGCCGGAACTATTGGTATCGACATGCGTGCAAGTGATCGGCCCAGTCGGCCAACAAGCGAAGCGGGAGGCGAAGTGATGGAAACGATGAGAAATTTGTTTGGTATTTGGATTTTGGCGGCATGGGTCACGCATGTGGTTGTTTGCATCCAAGCTGCTAAATGGGGGCTTTTGATTGCTGGTGCGATATTGGTTCCAGTAGCATGGGTGCATGGCACTGGCGTCTGGTTTGGAGCATGGTGATGGACATCGCTGATCGGTTACGAATGTATTTTCCGGATTACGAAACAAGGGAAGAAGCCGCCGACGAGATCGAGCGGTTGCAGGAATTGTTGAAGAAAATTGCGGAATTGGACATTGATCGTTCAGTTGCTCAACGGTATCGACCCGATGGAATCCCAAGCAAAATGGATCGG
>Ga0214175_1000071_pt1 | contig 39290 bp, 30 predicted proteins | sample TroBogEpilimnion_17_FD_153013 | JGI IMG/M metagenome (GOLD analysis project Ga0214175, IMG submission 153013) | Freshwater microbial communities from Trout Bog Lake, WI - 09AUG2007 epilimnion | ecosystem: Environmental > Aquatic > Freshwater > Lake > Epilimnion/Euphotic zone | place: Trout Bog...
ATAATAAATTTATAGCTACATTTGGAAAAGTAAAACTGCAAATTTTAGAATCTTAATAAAGTAAAAATTAATAAAAATAAAAAATAATATCACTTTATATATGTATATTAAACAGATATATTAAACAGGTATGTTAAACAGGTACGGAATATGGTGTAATAGCTACATTGTATACATCACTGGTAATAAGATTTGTGGGTGATGTATAATAACCTACTAACATAATACACGTTCCACTAAAACTTGTCATATTTGCAGGAGGACTTGTAGATCCTACAATATCAGTAATAGATATTGTTCTATTAACAGTGTCAACTGCAGTAATATAATATGTAGTATTAGCTAATAAATTAGCCATTGTAGATGTAAACGTAACCATTTCTCCAACATATAAATTTGCTATATCTGGAGTAGTTGAACTTTGATATAGAGTTATTTTTTTTGTTGTATTATTTACTAAAGAACATTGATATACTGGTGACATGTACATAGAACCGTAACCAGCCGTAAGTGTAAATTGTGTCCCATTTTGTGTTTGTGAGATAGTAAATGAACTTGTTGTTGTATTTACACTTAATATATAATATGTAGTGTTTGGTAATATGCCACCGAATACACCGCCTAAAAATTGTATAGGTGTTCCAACAGCTGAACTAGAACCTGCAACTGTAAGTCCATTCACACTCGTGCAGACTATTTGATTCCCTGAAAGAATACAATTAATTATATATGGATTTTGGGGAGGAACTATTTGATTATTTGGTTGTGCATTTCCTACGCCAGAGCTGTTTATAGATAATGTAACTGACATTGAACCCAATAGTATTTGTGATAAGGAAAGAGCAGATCCTCCGAGAGTAGCCGAGACTTGGAAAGTAGTTGTTGTTGGTATTGATATTATATAATATGTAGTATTTGCAGATACACCACCAAATAAAGAACTTGTAGATATAGTACTTGAAAATGTTACAGCCGCACCGACGTATAAAATAGTACTTACATTGCGATTCGTATAAGTAAAGACACCACTTGTACCAGCTGTAGATGAAGTAACATTATAAGATTGTACTATAAGTTGCATATTTCCTGTACCTGTTGTTAAAGTTAGAGCAGTTCCTCCTACGGTTGTAGCTACAGCAAAACTAGATGCCATTGGTAAAGGTGAAGGTACTATATAATATGTTTTGCCAAGTGTAATTCCGCCAAATTCAGTTGTACCATTATTTGTAATGAAAACGACTGGGGCACCAAAATATAATACAGGTTGTTTTGTATTATCATATGTATAATAAAAGTTAATAGTATCTGATGATGTTACTGGGTATATTAATGGTTGATGTGTGCTGTCAACCCAAGATACTGTAAAACCACTCGTACCTGGTGAGAATGCCGGGGCAATGCTGAAACTGTTAATAGTTGTACTAAATGAATAAGAGGATAAATAAGGAGGTGCCGTGGTTATTGTGAGACTACTGGCAGATTGCTGTCCGTGTATGCCAACTGCATCAGCATTATTGTATGGAATAATAGTAAATATATATTGAGAATTTGCATTTAATGTTTGTCCTGTACTAATTGTATCATAAAAGGTACTATTATATATAGATCCACCTAGTATACTTAAACTTCCATCTTGTAAATATATGAAAATCCTTACATATGATGTAGTTACTGGTACTGGATTCCAAGTAAATTGTACATTTCCACTACCTACATAAACAGCTTGAAAACCTGTGACGGCGGCTGGTACAGTATTCGCATCATTAGTTTCAAGTATATTTCTATCAGTATCATTTAAAGCACTATTGAAAATATACATATAATACAATTGTCCATTCAAATATCCATTTTTATAATCATAATTGTATCCTATATAATTATTATTGGTTGTACTTGCTCGAATAGTTGATCCTGTTGATATAACTGCATTATAATAATTATTTACATAATAATTTGTTAAACTATTTGCTTTGCTATCATATTTATAGGTAGTTACGATTGGTAAAAGATTAATATACGGAGTTATACCATAATATGACAAGTAATAATTTGTAGTATAAGAAGTCCAATAATTAGCATAAGTTCCACCTGAATAAATATCTGCAGTTCGAACAACATAAAATGTGTTTTGTTGAAAATTTCCTCCAGAACCTGATGATAAAAATGTAGGTTTACTATTAGCTGTAGTATCTACATTATTATGTTTTATTGTAACTGTATATGAAGAATTCACCGATGGTACAGTACCATCAGGAATACTCATATATTTATTATTTGTAAAATCTATGTAATTATTAGAAGTGCTATAAACTGGTTGCAATGAGGTATTTGTTTGTGCGGCATTGTTTCCATTACCAGTTTGGTCATACCATGTTGTTATGTATCCAGTTACTCCTACGGAATTTGCAGTGCTAAGCCATGCGTTAAGAGACTGACCAGTAGCGTTTGGTGCAGTTCCTAAATTACCGTTAATATCTGCGTAAAAATCTATCTGGGCATTGTCGGATGAACGTCGAATATTTAAGGTAGGTCCGTTGTAAGTTGATGATAAAAGGAAGACGGAATATGCTGCGACTGCAGAAGCCGCCGCAGAAGCTGATAATTTATCATAAATACAGGGATATATAGGAATATTATACTTTTGTGATAACCAATTTTCCAAGGTTAAAATATTTTGAAAGGATAACTCGTAATTGAAACATAAAACAGATGCAACCATCCAGTCCGAAGCGGCTACCGTTGGATTTCCATTAATAGTCATATTGAATTTTGAGGCAATGGGTGGATAATATAAAGAATTTGTTGGTATATATGTCACGCCATTCGCCCTGAAAAGATTTTGTTGGTCAACACCAATGATCCAATTATTGTTATTATTTTGTGTCGATGTTGCAGTCCAGATATTTGCTGCACCATGTACTGCTGTACCAGCGTAGGCATTGGAAAACCCTGACACCCAATTTATATATCCTGGCGAGGTGTTATTCGTATTCGTAAATATACATGCGTTTGAACCAACACCAGAATCAATGCTATTTTGACCACCGGCGGCATTGATATGAACTCCGGCATATCTGGCGACCCATATAATAGTATATTGCCCTGTGTTGAAAGTTTGTGGGAATGTTACAGTAGACGAAGTTGTTCCGCCAATGTAGCTATAAGAATTTACTCCAGGAATAATATTACTGCCGGTATAATCTTTTTTAGGTGTGTTATAGACTTTAATTGAATTTGGTGCAACACTAATATTATTAGCTCCGGAATTGTATCCCATAACATCTACCCAAGTATTCGTTGAAGCATTCCATGATTCACCACTATAATATGCCGTGAGACCATTCGTGGTTATTTGGATGGGTATTGAAGATGACGATAGTTGATATATACTACCGAAAGTACTTGGTGCAGTAAAAGTAGTTGTAATGGTAAATGCAGTGGGAGATGCGATATAAAGTATATAATATGTAGCACCAACAATAATGTTAGCGAATGAAGCGGAAAATTGTACGGCTTGTCCAGGTGTTAAATATTTTGTACTGAGACAATTAATGGTATTTGTTGTTGCATCAGAACCAGTTATTACATAATTATTTGTTTGATTTGGTATATATTTTGCCGTAGTTATAGTGTTTATAGCAGAAGCAGCAATACTATTTGCGAAAGACATAGTCATAGGACTTGCACCAATTGTTTGATTGGTAAGAATAACTGGTGATACATTTGTCAGATTATTTGTGGTATTAAAAGTGGTACTTATGGTAAATGTATATAAGTCAGGAATAGTAAGTATATAATATACTGTGCCGAGGGTAATAAATGAACCAATGGCGGTTCCTGAAAAAACCACTTGCAAACCTGGATAGAGTCCAGTAGTGTATGTGCCAGATACAAGTTGAAACAAGTTATTACCTATATATGTCGCGGCGATAGAATAGGTATTTACGAGTACCATAGTACTATAGTACACAGAAGAGCTTGATCCTGATCCAGGTATACGAGGAGTAAGAGAGATCGGCGAACCGGCATATGATGAACTGACAGTAAATGTAAGATTTGTTATATTATTTACAAAATCATTGGTAACAGTTGGGGTATTTGTAATATAATAATTAGTATTGAGAGATAATGCCGAAGCTGATATGCCGACATTATTAAACTGTATGAGTGATCCATTATACAGATTAGGTAATCCTGTGGGATTAATGCCGCTAACAGAAACGGTGAAATTACCATTGAGAAGATTGCTGGTTACGTAATATGTTGTGGTGATAGCATCAAGTGGTGGCATATTATAAACAAAACGACTGGAAAATTTGCTGTAGATGTCTTGGACTTGTGGTTCAGTCAGGATGCTATTATAGGCAAGGAGGGCGCCAATATTTCCCCAATTTTGTACATTAGAACCACTGCCAAATCCACCAATATAATATATATTTGGTATAGTTGCACCTCCAGCGGTGGTACTAGTATAATTATAAGTGTATGTTTGATTTCCATTGAGGGAACTAATATTGCAAGTTTGATTGTTATATTTAAATTGTATTTGACTGGGTAAATCTTTAAAGACGAGCATATTATATCCGGCAAGTGGATTAGGTAAAGTAGAAACATCAAAAATTTGATTATTCGTGGAATTTACCAAAGCATTAAAAGTAGAGGCACTGGTAAATTGCCCAAGTATATTTGAATCATTATATATCGATCCTAGAGTAGGATATTGCGGAGTCGTACTACTCCCGCTTGATAGTAAAGTTCTTATAGGAATTCCTGCTCCGGTTGCAGTTGCCATCCCCGCCATTACTATGTGCTTATGTTTTTGTTTTTACTAATATATCATGTAAAATATTATATGTAGCTACATTTGAAAAATAAAAATGGAAATAACGTGCGGCATCTAGCGGACTCTAACGGACCCTATCGGACCCTAGCGGACCCTATCGGACCCTAGCGGACATATATCTCTACACGCATTGAACGATTGAGACCACGTTGTACTGTACAACAATCATAAGAAATATAATCACCTGCAGAATATGATTGCCAATTCATACCAATGCCACCAGATACATCATTTGAATTCCAATCATATTCATTATTAAATGCGAAACCCCAACGTACATTAGCTGAATACGCAGTAAAGTTAAATCCGTAGAAATTATTACCACCTTCAGTTGACCAATATGAACCCCAACCTGAAAAATTGCTGTAACCATAAAAACATGTTGAATTATTTGCATTATTAAATAAATAAGTCATTGTTTGCGAATAACCATTTAATACTATTGAATAATCTTGAATCCATGACCAACAACCATATGGATTTCCTCCTAAACTACCACCATTTGGTAAATCAGGGAAAAGAGCTAGTAATTGTGACCCTACATAATTATTCATAGTTTCAAATTTTGCATCTCCATCATTTCTTGTATTGTCAGTTGGATTTAAAATGTTATTACCCGTCCAATAACTTGAACTATAATTAAATGTAGTACCTCTAGTTGCTTTCATAGCCATCATCCATCCGCCACCGGCAGCATTTGGATTCATTAAACAATAAATTTGTCTCGGACCGACATTTGGTAAATTAATCCAATATACACCATCAGTTGCTACTCTTCCTGTTTGTAAGTATACATTCATTATATCTCTAGCACTGTCCGCAGCTAACGCAGAAGTAGAACCATCGTTTATACCTAATGTTATAGAAGGATTATATGTTATAGTGACATAGCCATTTGTAGTACTTGGTCCCATGCCTTTTAATACTGTACCATTATATCTTGTTGTTCCGAATGAACTACCACCACCACCAGAAGAATAAATACCGCCATTATAATATCCTGCATTACCACCAACATAACCACCGCCACCTCCGCCTCCAGATGTGCTTACTGATCCACTACCACCACCACCAAAACCACCAGAATAAATTGTATTATTTGTACTATTTCCACCACCTGCCAATCCTCCTGGTGCATATATTTCTGGTACATATGCAGTACCACCATATGAAGTATTACTATAATCAGAGTTACCATTACCAGAAAATCCAGCACCTCCACCACCACCTGCGGTATCTTTACTTACATTACCTCCAATATATATTATTGTACCATCACTATTTTTAGTATAAAAAGTATTTGTACCTAATAAAGCGGATGATAAGATACCATTAGTACCAGCACCACCAGCACCACCAGCAATAATAATTGGAGTATCCGAATCATCTATAACAAAAGTACCGCCACAACCACCAACATAACTACCACTCGGTTGACCAACTACTATACTTATAATTGAACCTGCTATTAAAGTATATTTTGCACTCACAACAATACCATTTCTTACTATTGATCCTAATACTCCAAAATCTAGAAAATATCCTGCACCAGCAGCTGTTATTTGATAAGTACCAGTTATAGGAACTACCCATTTTTGTATGCCATTATTTATTGTTAATGCATATGATGTATTATATCCAGGATATGATGTACCATAACTTGATAGTGATGTTGGTCGTGTACTATATGAACCATCTAAATTTGTAAAAGTAAAAGAGCTAAAACTATATAATAAACTTGGTACATATGAAGTAACAGAAGACTGACTATTCAATGCTATAGTTACATAACCATTATCATTATTTGTACCACTACCATATGCAGTTGCTCTAAATAATCCTGTTGGATTATTATAATCATAAGAACCTCCGCCAACTGCTGTACCATCACGAAGATAACCACTAGAACCACCAGAAAATCCACCTCCGCCTCCACCTCCATTACCATATGGATCGCAAATACCTCCTCCACCAAAACCTGCTATTAAATTACCGCTACCTATCGTATTTCCTGTTTGATATGATGAACCTCCATTCACAAATGAATATGAAATTGTTTGATTATATAAATAATCTATAGAATCATAGTTGCCATAAAATCCTGCACCACCATTACCATTAAAGCCACCTCCATTATTACCACCACCAGCCATACCAGGAGCACCAGTTGAAGTTCCTAAAAAACATGCAGCATTACCAGTAATAATAGAATTATTATTCATTGTTAAAAGTCCATTACCACCTGATGCACCTTGTGTACTATAACTTGCTCCACCACCACCTCCTGCAATTAATATTGGTACTGCTGATGAAAGTGTAGTTCCTAATGCTATGAATGTACCTCCTCCACCAGATCCTGAAGTAGCAGAAGTTGCTCCTTTTTGACCTATAAGTATTATTAATATTTGACCGATAACTAAATTAATAGTAGTTGAAATAAGACAACCTAAACCACCATTGTATGTACCATTAAAATTTACATTCCCTCCACATGCACCTGCAGCAATTAATGTGTAATTTCCACTACATGGAACTGTCCAATATTGTATACCATTTGTTATAGTTAATGCATATGATGTATTGTATCCTGGATAAACACTACTATATATTGATAAAGTTGGTAAAACAGTTGGATTTGTTGGTGTTCCACATCTAAATGTGAATGATGTAAAATTATATAGATTTATTACATTTGCTCCTGTACTAACAGATTTTATATCTGATGAGGAATATGTACTAGTTAAATATACAATCCATGCATAATAAGTTGTGCTTAAACTTGCAGTTACAGTAGTTGTAATACTACCACTATTAAGATTACTAATTACAGTTGGTGTACCACTATAACTTGAATTTGAAGTACTGATATAGAATGATCCAGATATATTATCAGGGAAACCTGAAGTTGACCATGTAACAGTTACACTTGTCGTACTAATAGTTGTAATAGTTACACTGGTAATCGTTGCATTAGCTGTTGATGTATATGTACTATTGGTAATAACTGAATATGTTGCTTGTGTATATGCGGCGGTTGAAAATCCTGTCGCTATTAATTGTATATAATATCCTGTATTACCAGTTAATCCTGTAAATGTAAGAGTTGATGGAGCGTTTGCGGAATTATTACCGACGTATGAAATTGTACCAGCGATTTTAGAAGCAGCCGGGAAAGTATTATTTGTACAGACATATGTTGTCCAAGTTACACCAGCTGGTATTGTATTTGTCGAGGCGGTTACATTTACACTAATAGTCGCGCCATTAGTCGGTGCAGGGCTTACGGCAGTGAAACCACTCGATGCATTAGGCATGGCGTAAATCTGCGCAACCGTGATAGGTATTATATTTGGCGTTGATGGCACAGCCACTGGCATTACTTTACTTATGCATAATAAATTTTTCAAAATTTATTAATGGTTTTGCGGACCCATATCGGACCCTAACGGACCCTATTGGACCCTAACGGACATATACTTCTACTTGTGCGGAACGGTTCATACCAACTGTATTTTGGCAACATCCAATCCAATCACCTGCAGACCAACTATTTTTATTCATACCGATGCCTCCGCCAACATCATTTGAGTACCATTCTGTTTCATTATTAAATGCAAATCCCCATCGTACTGCTGCTCCACCATTCAAATTAAAATTAAATCCATAGAAATTTTGTGGTCCACCATTTTCCGTTGACCAATATGTACTACTCCATCCTGTAAAAGATGGATAATATAAACCATTTTGATCATTTATATATACACCAGTATTATAAGGATTTGGTATAAGTTTATATGGAGAAAGATTCTGTGCAGTACTAAAGAAATTAATCATACTCATTGGTGAATATGTTACTGGACCTGTAGTAGAATATAATTGTAAGTAATTTTGCTGCCATGACCAGCAGCCATATGGATTATTTGTGCTATTTGTTCCAAGGCTTCCACCTGCACCTGGCGATGTTATACAATCTGGCCAGAGCGCAAGTAATTCTGAACCTGGGTAATAATTCATAGTATGAAATTTTACATCTTGATATGTTGTTGATGTATTAGCTGTTGCACCTAAACGAGAAATAGCGGCAGTTGGTATAGTTGTCGGATATATATTTGGCGTTGTCCAATAACTTGCATTATAATTAAATGTTGTACTATTCTGAACTGATTTCATTGCCATCATCCAACCGCCACCATTTACATTAGGGTTCATTATACAATATATTTGGGTTGGACCAACTGTTGGTAAATTTATCCAATATACTCCATCTGATGGTATTCCTTTACCAGTTGTAGAGTATAAATTCATAATAGCTAGGGCACTTGGTGCCGCATTCGCCGAGGTGGATCCATCTAATGTACCAAATGCGATAGTATTCATTTGTATTTTGGTAAAAGCAATTATAGTAGATCCGGTATATGACCCATTATTATAAAGAGATATACCAACATTTGAATTGATGGCAGCAGTATTCGTACTACAATTAATGAAATTTAACCCATTATTATTATTCTGCACCTGTGCACTATTTATTACAAAATTATATGAAGCTCCTGATTTGGATTGATCAGTCCATGTAGTTTTAGTAGTTGTAGCTATACCTACATTTGCGTCTAAATACATAATTGGTTGATAGAGATTGGCACTTGCCTTGAAAGATGATAATGGAACCGTAGATGGAAATATAGTAGTCGGCGGTGTAAACGCACTTGTATAACGTGCAACGCCTTTAGTAATACGTACTTCATCTATAGAACCCCAAAAATATGTTCCACTGGACCCATCAGAACCTACAGATATTGGCGCAGGTATACCACCGTCTAAAGAAAATGTAGATGATCCATTTATTGTAATACCAAGACGACCATTTATATATAATGTAAATACACCATTAATATTTCTTACAATAGCAAAATGTGTCCATGTACTATATGATATATTATACATTGTTGCTTGTATTAAATTATTTGAAGGTGAATTATTATATGAATTCATAGATATTGAACGATTTGTATTAACATATATATACCAATTATTCAGACCATAATTAAATGCGCCACCTGCCGTTACCGGACTCGTATTGCCAATTATATATGGTCTAGTTGCCGATTGATTTACTCCGGTTGGAATATATATCCAACCTTCAATTGTAAATGGTTGTGACCCAAGTGCGATTATCGGATTTGTAGTTTTTATGTAAGCCGTATTTGCGGTAATATTTGTTGTAGTTAATACATTAGTGCTTTTAAAAGTAGCAGGTTGACCGGTAAGTAAAAGTTTAGATTGTATAGGACTTGGACTACCATAGAGCGTCATAGGATAATTATTTAAACTTGAATCAGTGGCATTTTCCAAATGTAAAAGTAAAATTACATTGGCAAAATAGGGATCATACGCGGTTCTGGTAGTCGGATATAAATTCGATGTGCTGTTTACATTAGCAGCGGCAAGTGTTTTTAGGGATATTTTATTATATGATTGAAATTGTGTTAAATTACGCATAGACACATTATTACTTATATTTATATAACTATTCGATAATGATGTAGTCATCAGTATTACTATTACTACTACTAAACAAAAAGAAGACAAATACAAATACTTACATTGGAAAAAATGATTTAGAGATAAAGTTATTTGAACATTAAAAATGGAAGAGGAAGTTATATCAAGTGAAATTGAAGGTGCTGGAGCAACTACAGATACAAACCCGAGTCTTAAAGCAGTTTCTGTAGCTCATGCATTGGAAACTATAAAAATTCCGAAGTCGCTATCAAATATCAACGAAACAAATGAAAAAATAACCAATGTGAAATTTGTCAAGCTTTCTCATACCTTTAATGTTCTGCATGTAACTGATACATACATTATGTTACCACCGATTCCAGAAATTACGCTTTATGGTTCGAGTTATAATGCACTCGATAGAGATATCTGTAATTATTTGACAATACTCTATAATAAATATAATTTAACAAATGGAAATCATCTAATAAATTATACTGTATCACTCGAGAAATCATATACTTCACTGTGTCTCATTATAGATAATAGTACATTTATACCTGATTTAACCATGAATCTTATTGATGTAAATATACATCCAAAGTGTCTGGAAATTGATGCCAAAATAATTCACCGAAATCTATCGGAATTTTTCAATTTGTCGCTAAAAATGCCAAAAATGAAGAACGGGTGGTATGAGCAACACTTGTGTGATCATCTAAATTACCAATTACGTCTAAAGCGCGATCTTGACAGAATGTACAGGGATTACGAGAACGGAATAACACAATACATTTAGTTGCACGGCTTAGATATTTGTAAATATTTATTTTTGTGATTAATTCATTTCAGTAGAATACATGAGAGTATGTATATGTAATGGATCTGTGCGTCCGACACGTTGGGCTCTGCCAATTGCTTGTACTGCATCTATTCCCATATTGTGGAAAAGTACAAGATCCGTAGCACAAGATATGTCAATGCCGCTTCCAGCGTAATATGTATTCAGCAAAATAATACGTAATTCTCCGCTGCGGAAACGCTCGAGAATACGCATCATTTGTGGTGTAGATCCTTTGAGTTCACTGTATGGTATATTATTATCTCTTAGTAAATGTGCCAGTCGCCAGAAACCATTATCTACACGGGAAAACACCAGGAAACGCCCATTCGGTTTATCATTGAGCAGTTTCATAAGGGTCTCTTCTTTGCTTAGAATAATTGGACGTTCTTCTGTATCAGTTTTTTCGTCTTCTTTTACAATCGCCACTAGACCACGCATATTTATTGCCGCACGACATTGTGGGCAATTTGAACCGTTACGCATCCAAACTAATAGGCAACTTCCACAAAATACATGAGTACATGGTAACATTATAGGACTATTAAAATTTTCATAGCAAATCGGACATGTCTTCTCCGAAAGCATACTTACACGTTCACGTAAATCATTCATTCTATCATTTAAACGCGATATATCAGTATTAATAGCTAAAATACGAGCTTCTTTTTGATCAGCAGGTATATCCATGTCTGTGTAAAATTGTATTTCGCGATTTTTGTTATTAATTTCACGTTGTATTTCACGAGTTACCAAATCTACTATATCCTCTTCTGTTTCATTTGTACCACCCATTTCACGTATGGCACCTTTAATATCATTTGCATTAATCATTTCACGTATATTCGCATTTAGGAATGGTTGTAGAGCCGTAATATTAGACGGTAAAGAACATAGATAAGAATGCTCTATTGGTAGCGGGACATTAAACGACGACTTTACGAAATTCGATTCACCTTTGATTAAGATAAGATTTAATCTTTCTTCACTTAGCAAATCACGTATAGCATAAGACATCTGTGAACGAGACCCAAATGCCCGATGAATTATACATTGATATGTACCCGATATTATCCACATAAAACGAAAGGAAAATATAGGCATTTTAGATATAATATCATGTGCTTCATCAATCATAATACGATCCCAAGCAAGTATAGGATGTTCAGAATATGAGGGTGATACATAATTATCCATAAGAGTTTTCAGAGCAGTATTTTTCACCAGAACAATATCATATTTCTCAAAGAATGCTTTTATGACACTTGCACTTGAACCACTCGCCGGGCATAGACGACGTACAGTTGGTAGAGAATCAATGCAAATCACTTTTAGCTTGGTTTGATTGCGTATGGCATTCTCCCATTGAACATATACAGGACCCCGTGGCACAACTATTAGAGTACTCCGTATGTAGATATTATCTTCTAAATTATCTGTCTTTTCACACGTTGCAGTGAAATTTGAATAATTCCTGCTATTATAACTATAAACCATTTCTCTTTCGCGATAAATATTCCCGCGTATTTGTGTGTCTCTATTGACTCTGTTTGTGTCTGTTTGATTGGGGGCTGTGGCAGTGACGCCTGTGTTTGTATGTTGTGAACGTGTTACTGGACGATTCTCTATTATTTCATTGCTATTCCCGCTATCTATTTCCATGTCATTACTAGAATTAGACACTGCCGTGGCGCCGCCGCTACCGCTGCTACCGCTGCTAACGCTGCTAACGCTGCCGACAACTTTCGGCGTAATATTATTCAAAGCTACTATTGCTAATGCAGTAAGTGTTTTACCATATCCCACTATATCCCCCAATATTCCAACATTACTCTTAATGTTAAAATTCCCCCGTATTGTCGTGCACCGACGCATATTTGGATCACTCAGATATCTTCCCGGATCCGCAACATTATAGTATACCTTTCCATATTTTTCCATTATATACATTTTATGTAAAGCCGCTAATTGATGCGGCTTTAACGTTACAGTTATGTCATCTGGCTGAGGTGCGAAAGGATCAGATGACTGTAATTCAATGTCATATACATGTTCTGTATTAAATTCCATATAAATGATTTTTAAATATTGTGTATATATTTACTATAATGCATATCTTTATATCGGTATACATGTATAATCAAAAATTATTTAGTATTTATTCTTCATCTTCATTTCTAGAGAAAAAGTATTCATGTATTTCTTTTAACATTTGACGTGGACACGATTTCGTTGGCACAAGTAGTCCTTGTTCATCTTTCGTTACATGTTTCGCCGGATCATAACCATATTCTATTAATATTTTCCAACGTGTCTGATATTTTCTATTACTTTTATTACCATGGTAATAATGTCTTATTATACCAGGCACATATCCTATTCTTAAACGTTTAATATTTGATTCATAATCTAATACACTTTGTTTATAAGATTCACATTCACCTCTATTTACTGTTTCAATACCTTTACCAATAAGACATAAAGCCATATTAAAATCACCACTACCAAGAATACCATACTCATATAATCCACCCATTCTTTCGTAGGCTTTACGAGTCATAGCCCAAGCATATCCTGGATGAAAGTAATTTACACTTCCTATGGTATATTTCAGTCCTTTGCTATATTGAAAACCAAATGATTGAAATACTCTCATGGCATATTTATGTTGGTCCATATCAATACAATGTGAAAATAGTTGAATAATATCACGTGAACCGTTTAATATCTTTAACGCAGACTGTGCCCAAAATGGTGAGTCAAATTCAACATCTGCATCAATCCACGCGACTGCTTTCCAGTCTGGTGGGAGGAGTTTGCGTATGCCAATGTTAATCATGTTTTCTTTGTGCCATAAAAGAGTTTTGCCACGGAGTTGTAAATGGCGCGGATTATTCTCTTCAGTGACATAGTATGGTTCATTATTATAGGCAAGTTCAACAATATATAATATTATGTCTTCTTCAAATTCCATACGTTCAATAAATTCACGAGCTAGGAGAATACGTTTACGGAAATTACAGGGATTAGAAATAACCATGATGACATGTAAATTTTCTTCAATTTTATCATTATTTATAATAGCATATTTGCATTCATTATCTAATGAATGATGTTCAACTTTAATACCTTCTATTACCGTCATACTTTATACTGTAGTATTCTTATAAAGCATTATATTTATTTATTCTGTTTATTTACACTAAATCTGAGTAGTTAATTGTCTATAGAGATTTGCCTGGAATCCATACCAACCCATATGTTTTAGTGTTATGTTTGTAGCTACATAAATTTCACCTCCTAATTCTGTCCATAGACGGCTGAAGCCATAATCTTCAGACTCGAATCGTTTTGTTTCTGGATTAATAGTAATCGGGAAAAAGTCATAAAAGAAAGCCGGATTTGCTCCGGAATATCCATCTATGTCATTTTGAAATGCAAGTTCGGGATGTCTACTGGCAATAAACTCGAAAACTGATCGGTGAACAAGTAAAAATCCTGTCGTGGCATACTTCGCTTTCATTAATAAGTCTGGTGGTGTCTCAGTAGGCAAAAGATGCACTGATGTTTTGGTAATAAGTTCTAGTGGATTGGCGATCTCCACTGGGGCAGTAAAAACACCTTTCATTTTCTCAGTACTTAGCCATTTTTGGGCATAACCCGCACACACAACTGGTTTGTTTGCTAATAATAAGGCGAACACATCGTCGACTTTAAATTCAATATCACTGTCTATAAATAATAGATGAGTTGTTTCGGGATCGGATAAAAAATGGGCAACGGCGGCGTTTCTGGCACGTGATATTAGACTGTCGAACACAATAGGGTATAAAACTGTATTGATGTTTTGTTGTTTAAGTATAACCACGAGTTGCATAAGACTAAACATAAATTCCGTATTACATGTGTGATTATAGCAAATGACTGGTATAAATAATTTCATACTTGTTTATTTTTACTTATATGTCAAAAAGTATATGAGCTTTAAATAGAGGTAGGCGACTTACAATGCCACTTAAAAGGTCTAAATCAAGTTCTAAATCAAGTTCTAAATCAAACCCATCGAGTTCATCAACAAATGACTCAGGTAGTGCACATGTAAGTTGCCGTAAACTCCAACGTAAATTAGAAAACATACCAATATTATCTGGTGTGCCAAATTTACCAGAAGGACCAATAAATGAGTTATCTGATGATGTATTATTAAGAGTATTTTCTTCACCAAATCTGAGATTACGCGATAGATTAAATTTGAGACAAGTAAATAAAAGATTCAAAGAAATTATAGATACTCGTTATTTTAATGTAGCTACAAATTTACAGAACTTATCTTATAAAGACCTCAACGGATTAGCTTCATATACATATACTGTCGCCAGAAATCCTCAAATAAACAGATTAATACGCGAAATATTAGCACAGGCACAAACAATAGCTGCCGAATTCATGCCAGAAGGTGTGGTTAACCAAGATGATGTTAATGCTAATGGTTCTGAACCTATAATTGGAATTTTACATACAAATAGAGTAAGTGAATTAAAAAGAAGATTAAAAGATGGTACTATTACTTTAGCTGCAGCACAACTTATACTTGATAGATTACTACGTTATTCAGCAGAGTGTGATGAGGCAGGTGACCCTATTATGCCAAATAATCAACAAGGTTTTACATTAAGAGTTCAAAGAAGAAACAATGATTTTATGAAAAAATATTCTATGTTAGATGATTTTATAAAACAAAATAAAATGCCTGGGAGTGATGTAGCTACAAGTTCTTCAGGAAAATATAGAGAAATGTCTCCATCATTATCCTAAAAATCCAAAATAGATTCGCCAGTTACATCTTTGAGAGCGTAGCAATGTTTTACATAATGATTTTTATTTCCACATCGGAGACAACATCCGGTGGCATTCCATATCTCGCGTTTAAGATTATATATTTGATATTTATGCAAATATTCTGTAACATATGATCCTCCACGTACATTATCAATACCATAAAGTGTCATATATTCTTTTACATATTTGTCTTCATCATAATGACTTTGATTTTCGTAAATTTGAATAAGTTCTATTGGTTTATATTTACGTGTCCATTCTGAACCATGACCATTTACATGTTCCCTAAAACGTTTTGCTGGATTTGCGCTGCGTCCAATGTAATAGCGATTTTGTTGTAGATATAAAACATAGATGTTCGTAAATGCTGACATGTTTCGAGTGTTACTATTCTGATAATAATCTATTTTTTGCCTTATATAGATATAGAAATATGGCGTGGAAAAATATGGGCAAGGGTAAGAGCCGCCGTGGTGGTAAACGTGGTGATACAGCAAATAATCTTGTAGATGGCGCGGCAACATTCGGTCGTGTAACAACAATTCTTAGCACTATATTTTTCACCTTTATAAGTTTAATCATGATTGGTTATGGTTTCTATATTATAAGCCGCCCAGCAAATGCACCAGTGACCGTACAAGTAACTGCACAAGCGACTGCAGGTCAACAATCACAACCGCAAACACAACCAGTATCTAAAGGCACTGGATGGGGATTAGTGTTATTCGGATTATTTATTTTAATATGCACATGGGTGTGGTTTTATTTTGTCTGGAAGAGTCGCACTGTTGCTGCAGTAGCCGGTGCATTCGGTGCGGTTGATTTAGTTGATGGATTATTAGATTAAGCGTTTGCGTTTGCATTAGCATTAGCATTCGCATCTTCAGCAGTATCCGTAATAGTTACTGAAGCAATTTCGTGCACAATAGTAGGTGACAAAGATAGATTAGATAGTGGTGGATTCCGTTTGCAATAACAATACCCACCATCTACTGGCTCTACCAATTCAAATCCTTCTTTTTTTAGATTCTCGTAAGCTACTTTTAGACCTTCGAGTCGTTGAATAATATCATCAATTTTATTAATACCATCAAATGCATATTTGAAATACGTTACATCTGTATTTTCTTCATCATCTTCTTCTTCATCATAATCTGGGTCTAGTTCAGGATCATACTCGTCCTCACCCTCACTATCTTCATAATCTTCCGGTTCATCATTATATTGACCTGAATTATCTTTATAATTCAATGGAACTCCCATATTGTAAAATACAATACTCTAAAATTTGATTTTTAATTTTTAGTTTAATAAACAAATCATTTTTTATAGTACTTTATGATTGCACATATTAATGGCAATGGCACTATCATCAATACATGAAGATGATAAGTATATAGATATTGAAGCGATTAGTGATAAATTTGATGAATGTATTGCGGTGAAATATCCTAAGCCGACTATTGAAGATGTCGTAAAATATAAACCTATGATTGATAAACTCTTACAAGGTATACCATTTTATAAACTGAAAAGAGAATTCAGTTATAGCTACAAAAATTCATATATTTATAATGTATTCTTAATTATTATCCATGGTGGTGGTGTAGGTGCCGGGTTTGCGGCAAACACATATAGCACCGCGGATCATGAAAAACTCAAAAGTTTACTAAAAATTAAAGGAGGTCGCAGTCATTCTGGTATTATTTCTATTACTATTTTTACAGGACCTCATCCAGAATATACAAATGCCGCTGGTGAAAAAGTGCGTCAGAATTTCTCATGTGAATACAATTGTAGTTATTGTCCAAATGAACCTGGTCAGCCTCGCAGTTATTTGAAAGGAGAACCCGGTGTATTACGGGCGAATCGTGAAGAATTTGATTGTGTGCGTCAGATGTATATTCGTATGGAAGCTCTATATCTCACTGGTCATGATATTGATAAATTGGAGGTTCTTGTATTGGGCGGTACATGGACTTCATATCCTGTAGAATATCGTAATGAATTTATACGAGATATGTATTATGCGGCGAATACTTTTACAGATTATATTAAAGTTATAATTATGCAAAATATAGCTACAAATTTTGATATAGAACAGGCACGACATTTGCGGCAACGGCTTTCACTGACAGAGGAAAAAGCGATGAATAAATATGCTGGATGTCGTATTATTGGTTTAACACTAGAAACTCGTCCTGATACAATTACTCGAAAAGAACTCATTCGTTTTCGCAGTTATGGTTGTACACGTATTCAGTTGGGTATTCAACATATTGACGACAGTGTATTAAATAAAATTAACCGTAGATGTCCTACAATGGTTACAATAAGTGCTATTAAAATGCTGAAAAATTGTGGTTATAAAATTGATGCACATTTTATGCCAAATTTGCCTGGTAGTAATGTATCTATGGACGAAGAAATGTTTGATAAACTACTTGGCGTATGGCAAAAAAGATATGGAACAACTTATATGAAATTAGCTAGTGATGCCACGGCAATACATCATGAACAATGGGTTTTGAAGCATCCAGAATTACAAGTAGACCAATGGAAGATATATCCTACTACTATTACACCATTTACAGAAATCAAAAAATGGTATGATGAAGGCACATATGTTCCATATCCAAATACAGATTTGTATAATTTGATTTATAAAGTAAAGACACTTATTTATCCATGGATTCGTCTAAATAGATGTATTCGTGATATATGTGCAGATTATGTACCACAAAAAGATTATGAATCAAATATGCGACAACATATTCAAGAGGAATTTGCCAAATCAGGCGTATATTGTCAGTGTATTCGATGCCGTGAAGTAAAGAAAGGTGATTTTAGCTGGGATGAAGCTATTATGGTTTCACGTGAATATAATGCATCGGGTGGAGTGGAATATTTTATAAGTTGTGAATCGCCAAATAAGCGTACTATTTATGGTTTTCTGCGACTGAGGTTGTGTAATGGCGAGGAAGGTGCCGCTATTTTTCCAGAACTCGCAGATGCTGCACTTATTCGCGAATTACATGTATATTCTGAAATGAAACCGCATAATGATGCGAGAAAAGAAATGAATACGGCACAACATCGCGGAATCGGCAAGAAACTTATGGCGACGGCAGAAAAAACAGCACATGATAAAGGATTCTATAAAATTAGTGTAATTGCAGGACAAGGCGTGAAAGGATATTATGAAAAATTGGGGTATGCCAATGACCTAGGTGAAGGTGACTTTATGATTAAGTATTTGTGAACTGTGAATTGTTAAATGTGAATATTATGAATTTATTATTTTTGTATTTATAATATTATATATTTTTAAGGTTGATTAAATTACATGCCACCAAGAAGAGCAGCGACAGCGGCGACAGCGGCGACCGCCGCGACTGCTGCAAATACTCGTATGGATACTGACGACCCTAATTTCTGTAATGAACTTTTTGCCCGAGTACTTGAAAGACCTCATTTTAGAGATTGGGGTTATATTGATAATCCTAGAACAAATGCTAGAATAGAAGTTGTTCCTGTTAGAACTAGGAGAGGACGTGTTCCTAATACTTTTGGTAGTTTATGTCGCTTCTGTCAAGGTAGAACTGGTATTATTCCAGAATTATTAAACATGGTGAGTGATGAAATTCATCTGCAAAAAGCTTGGAGCGAACATGCAATAGTAAATTATCGTGAACAATATAATGTACCAAATTTGCCTTTAGCAACTTCACCAGCTGACACACAATTACGTAATAGAATTTTAAGAGACTATCGTCGCGATCATCCATATACTGGTCCACCGAGACGAGTCGGATGGATGCAAGAGCAATCGCCACCAAGGCAATCGCCTCCTAGAACTGCTACACCAGAACCTGCACCTACTCCAGCTCCTGTAAGAAGAGAACATACACAAGAACATATAAATCGTTATGCAGAAAGTTTTGCCGATTCTATTATTCATCGTATAAGAAATTATGCAATTTATGCAAATTATGAACAAGTACGTGCTTCGCAAGATACAGTTGGAACATATGGTTATTTAAGTTATCATGATTTACCAATTTATGAAAGAAGAAGAATACGTGTTGCCTGGTTTGATGAAACTGGTGATAGAGTACCAGCATCTCCACCAAGAGCTGCTAGACAACAATCACCTCCTGCTACACCAGCACCTACCCCAGTACCACCAAGACCTGCACAAGCACAAACAGCTGCAAATTTAACTGAACAACAACGTAATTGTCATCAATTTGTAGTGAATGCATTTACGTCAACTGATAATCGTGTAAGAAATCCATTTTCTAATAATGGACGTAGAATTCAAATTAATGGACCAGCATTTCGTAATGTTTATAATAATACTTGTGTGAATATATTACCTGAAAATATCAGACCTATATTTAATGCTGCATTCTTAGGCTACGCTCTTGCCGCAAATCCATTTCAAATAGATAATATGCAAAATTATCTGTTTAATCGTGCGGTAAATGCAAATGAAAGAGAAATTATTGATAACTTTATTGCCAATCCAAATTTAATGCTTAATGCTCCACAAACACAACCTAGACCAGGACCAGTGCGACCGCAACCCTCACCTGCTCCGCAAGTTCGAATATCACCACATACTAAAACTAAATCTCGCATAAGTTCAAGAACTTTAAATGAAAATGAAGAAACCAATTTAAATACGGTATGTAAAATGCTTATACGATCCCGTGTAAATGATATTGGTCAACCAGAACCTATTATAAATGACAGTAATCGTGAATTCTATAATAGTGCCGATGGTCGTGACTTAAAGAAATTTATTAATAAAATGAAAAAGGGTTGTCATAAACTCGTTGATAGGTCTGTATGCACTTCTCAAAATTATGTAAATATTAGACAAGCAGCGTCTAGCAGATATTTAGAAAATCGTAATATAAATCTAAATGGTATGCGTCGTAATAAAGAGTTATTAGATTTATACAATATATATACGCGTAATCCAAATTTACCTATATTAAAAGTAGCACTAAATAATATTCGTATTCAATACACTGGTGCAAATGCAGAGGCTAGTGATTATGGTGGTGTTCGTCGTACATTTTTCCAAAAAGTAGCAGATCAATTATTCTCACCAGATTATAAATTATTTGTTCCAATTGAAGAAGATAGTGATATATATATACCAAATTGGCGTTTTAATATTAATGAATTTAATATACCAGATAATTATGCTAATCGTGATAAAATTTGTGAATTTGTTGGTAAATTACTTGCATTCTTATTTATCAATAATATCAAATACAGAGAACACTTAAGTCGTTTAGTATTATCGCAATTATTATATACACAAGATGAAATTGAAAACGCAGAATTAGCTTTATATTATTTAATTGAAAATAAAGAAGAAGGTAGATCATTGATAAATTTATTAAATATACCAGACCAAATAGAAAGTCTTGGTTTTCAATTTAATGATGACGAACATACTCTTATACCAGGTCTTAATACAGATGATGAACGTAATAATGTAAGAGCAGATAATTATGGTATTTATTTAGCAAGATTAGCATTACATAAACTATATGGTAATGATTTTATTATGAATAATATTCCAACTGGAATAGCAGCAATGAACGAAATAAAACGTGGATTTTATATTACTCGACGTTTCTTACGTAATAGAGACGTAACAATTGCTATGTTAGATGCAATGATGACTGGTGCGAAAATATCGCAAAGTATTCGTGATACTCTTGCATCTAGAATAAATACAAATTATGTTCGCTCAAATTTAACACCAGAACAAGAAACTGCTGTGCGAAGACATTTAACATGGTTTAGAAATATTATTAGTGGAAATACACCATATCCGCTTGAACGTTTAAGAAGTGAAGGACACAACATGTCAATTGTTCCCCAAAATAAAAATGACTTTTTAGAAATGTTACTTGTATTCTGGACCGGTGTGAGAACATATAATAATGATTTTAGATATTCAGTGTATTGGGGGAGTCGTGTACTTGCTGCACACACATGCACACCACAACTTGATATACCAATTACATATAATTCTGCAGAAGATTTATATATAGCACTTATTAATGTTATACCATCAACCAGTTTCGAATTTGCTTAGATTTATGTGTATATGCGATTACATTAATTTTTATATTATCTATGAGTATACTAGTATAGTAATTTTAGATACAGAATGAGTATTCATCTTCATAATTTAGATGAATTAAATTCCGTCTTTGTTAATAATAAATATGTTATTATAAAATGTTCAGCAGTTTGGTGTGGTCCATGTAAAATGATTGCACCATATTTCGAGAGTCTCGCTAAAAAATACTCGAATATATGTTTTGTCAGTGTTGATGTAGATGAATCAGAAGATATTGCAACTTATCTTAATGTACAATCAATGCCTACATTTTACAGTGTAGCAAATGGTAATTATGTATCTAAATTCTCTGGAGCAGCAAAAGAAACATTAAATACTATGGTAGAAGAATTACTTGCGAAATAAATAGATTTATTTGATTTTGTTACATAAAAATGATTAATTAAATTTTATGTATATATATATGTTGATATGTGATACGCGTATCTGGTTCATATTCTATATTTTCTTTTACGAAATTCATAAGAGCTTTTTCATTAGCTTGATGTTCTATATCTATTTTTCTATATGGCAATTTAATATCAAAAGTTCTATATGTACCATATAATCCACTCGATTTTTCCACAACACATTTTGTAGTATTGTCATATATTTTACCTATTTCTCGTGATAATTCTTTATAATATATTTCTGTATAATGTAATTTATTTTTAACATATTTTAATATTTTTAGCGAAACTGGATAGATTTGATTATATACTATTTCAATTTCTATATCAATGTTTGGAAAACAAGTTTTAAAATCTTCCTTTGTTTTTTGTATTCTTGCTTCATGAGTTGGATTTTGTTTATGAATGTCATCTCCTTTTTCAGGAAAGAAATGAGTAATATGTAAAAATATATTATCGAAAATAAGTCTTTCAATATAACATGTATATATACGTTTTTCATTTTCATTTCTTTGAATTTCACTCATATCTGGAGTGCATTTGTGTAAAAAATCATAAAATGCCGAACCTTTCTCTCCACAAGAATAAAGACGGTGATATATAATATCTTGACTTGGTTCTTGGTCGCTAAAATATGTAATACCTTTAATAAATTCTTGAAATATTTTAGGAATATTTAAATAAACAATATCTTTATTATAGTCATATTCTAATAATTTATTAGGTCCAAAAAGTTTATCATGAACACTTATTAATTTATTATTTGTACGTGATGTATTCACTGATAGTGATATTGATAATTTCGTATTCATTTTAATGTCTTTTTCTAATAAAAGAATTTTCATATCTCTTAACGCTGGTTTGTTTTCTTCAATAAATAACATACGTTGCATATCAGACAATTTTCTAATTTCTTTCTCAAATTTATTTAATTGTGATAATAATTTTTGCAATAATTTATCAGAACTACCAAAAGCTCTATAATTTCTCAATTCGAGTAAAGCTTCATTAAAATGATTATTTAAACTATCCATATTGTTTGTATCTTTATCTTTAAAAAGTAGCTACATTTTTATTTATGAGTTTTGCTTCACGTAAAAAATTTAAATCTGTTAAATCTGTTAAATAAAAAATGTTAGAATCATTTTTTATAATAAAAATAATTACGGGCATAGGCAGATTTGAACTGCCGCTACATTCTAGCTCCTATATAGAAGGAATGCCGACTATCCGCTATCTTATATGCCCTTAAAAAGATACCAAAATAGGTATCACATATATAACCGCCGTTATCCTTAAATAGTTTCACCCATTTAAAGCCGCCCCGCCCACGCCAATGCCGCCCGAAAAAATGAATTCGCCAATTTTTCAAAGTTAAAATAACTTTTTGCCGACTGATGCCACCTTTCTATCAAGAACAATATGAAAATTATTACACACAGATATTGAAAATATTTCCGACACTGAATTTATCAAAATTAGGCTTTTACATTGGGGTTAATATTAATGACTTGGATAGAACTTTATCGCCGAACGAAACTATATTCATCATTTGTCGCTATGAATGCAACTGTTTTAAAAATAATGCGTCACAGCAACAAATACACACACATACCGTAGTTCATATGAAAAAGCCACCGACGGAATACATAGAAGTGCAAAGGAATAAGGGTAAAAGCTTCATAACTTACAAAGATGCCATAGAAACGCTGATAGAAAAGGGGTATAAAGCGAAGTGTAGTCATTGCTTTCTGCAAGAATTTTCGCAAATTACGCAAAATGAATTTATAGCTATATTCGTTGCTTAATATCTATCTAATTCTTCTTTCATGAGTTCTAATTTTCTTATTCTATCATCATATATTTCATCTAAATATTTATCTCTAACTGACCAATAAGAAACTGATTTATTAATATGAACACGTGGTACAAATCGTAAAGTTGAATCTTCGCCAGTATACATTTTTTGTAATAATCTGCCCTTATCGTGCATATCGCGTAATTTTGCAATAATTACACCTGTATTTAAGTCAGGTCTATTTGGTATTTCAATATCTGGTATAAATCCCCATAATTTATCATTTGAATGATTACCAATAATATGTCTTATTACTATTGCATAAAATGGTTCTACTTTTGAAGCATAATAATTTTCTTCATCACGATTTCTATATTCAAATCTATAATTTTGTTGTTCAAATATTAATACAACTTTTGGATAAGTATAACGTTTAATATCATCAGGGCGAGGTGCATCTCTTCTATAATATTGCATCTTTGCTTGTATATCTCTCATTTCTTCATCATTTATTACATGACTACGAATCAGCGGGTCAGTTGGAGGTAAACCATTTTTAACATCTTTATTTATTTTGTTATAAATACTTACTACATCGTAGCAACTTTTTTTACCATGACTATCTGGACCAATATAAACAACAAGTTGCAAAGCTTTCTTTTTCATTTTACTAAATTCACGATATGTGATAGCATCAACTTTTTCTCTAGAATGGGCGTGAATATAATTTACTAATTGTTCTCGAGTCATTTTTGGTAATTCAGGTAAGTTTGCTTTAGCCCGGTTAGATAGACTTTTATTGTCCTTAGAATTACTTGCGGTTGATATATCTGTTATTGATTTTTCAGTTGCTACATTCTTACTGGCAAGAATACTTTCAAGTTCTTCTATAATTGCATCAAAGTCTGTTTTATCACTTAATACATAGTCAGTTTTTAAATAATCATATTCTCTAACTTCTTCACAAGCATCTATGAGTTCTTCAAGTACTTTCTTAGGTTGATTCTCGTGCATTATGAAACTTACTACATATTTGCGAAAATCTGCATATGGCGCATCCATTTCAATCTCTCCATTTCCATCACTAGCAGATTCTTTATATTCTAATTCAGAAAAGTGTTCTGGTGTAATATAATTGTTAAATGCAGGGAAGTTAATACGGACTATTTTATGTTGTCGGGCATTTGTAATGATTTGATTATAAAGACCAGTATTTTCTTGAATTTTAATATTTATATTCTGTATTTTAACTATTGAATATGTATTACGTAACACACGTGAACCAACATTTCTTTCTTCAGTTGTAATATTGTTTATGAATCTCACTAATTTTTCTTTATTATCCTTGACACTTTCGTAAAGATAATTTTTAATTTTATTTATATACTCAGATTTGCTTACATAATTATAAGCGAAATTTAAATATTCATATCCTGGCTCTCCTAAAGCTACATATTGTGGTGCTGCTTTTTGTTCTTTGAAAAAGTCTTTTACTTTCGCTGGTTCTAATTTATTACTCCCCGGAACTGCTTCTGGATATTTAATAGTATAATAAAATTTAACACCAAGTTCTGTATTTGTATCTAATAGATATTTAATATGACGTTCTACGTTATATGAAATTCCATAGAGTTCTTTGCACATTGAATTATATTTTTTGAATGAAGCTCCTAAGAACTCTATGGGTTTATCAGTAAATGGATTTCTCGATGGATCATCAACAAATCTTTCACATACCGTGCGATTATATTCTTCCGTTTTCTTTTGTGGTGTCTTTTTGCTTGGCGCCGATGATGGTCCTGCTTCCGCCGCTTCCGCCGCTTCAGCTGCTTCCGTATCCTCTGCCGTTTGCGTTACTCTACGAGTACGAGATGGTCCTGCAGCTGCCGCCGCTGCAGCTTCCGCTCTAGTCTGACTACGTGTTTTTGGTCCTCCACCTATAAGCTTACGCATTACCATTATATTTATAATACATTAAAAATAAATATCACTTATTATATAAGTTATTTATACTTAATATATGTTAAATGCTCAAGAACATAAGAACGTAACAATATTATTTGCCGATGTATGTAATTATACTGAAATATGTGAAAAGTTTCCTATGATAGATAATGTAAATATGTTAAATAAATTATTTACTGCATTTGATTCATGTTTATACAAATATAATATCGAACAAGTACAAATTATAGGAGATGCGTATATGGCAATATCTGGTCATGAATATAACATTGATGATCTATTACAAGCTACAAATATGTTACGATTTGCAATTGATATTTTAGGTGTAGCTAAATTACAAAATATTAAAATTAGAATTGGTATTTCATGTGGATCAGTAATATCTGCTAAATTAGGTATTAATAATAAAACTGTGTCTTATTATGGTGATACAGTAAATATGGCAAGTCGCATGGAAAGTCATGGATATCCTTGGTGTATTCATGTAAGTCAAATGTTTATTGATAAAATTATTGACGAAAATGCGTTTAAATATAATTTTGTTCAATTAGGATATCGTTTAATAAAAGGCAAGGGTAGAATTATTACATACTTATATTGTATTGATGAAGATTGGGAAGAGGCTTTATCTTATTTCAAATATAAAGAATCTCATAGTAAAAGATATGATGAATCTACATCAAATCGTGATTCATTTCAACATAATCATAGTAATTACAATAAATTAGATACAAATAATTATGTACCTCGTTCCCAGTCATCATATGTACATAATGAACGAAGAGAATCTACAATGAATTTATATACAATATCTGTTAATAATATAAGTGTTGCAGCTGCAATTATAATACAACGTTATTGGAGAAATTATAAAATTAATAAATGGTATAAAATATTGTGAGAATCAATTCAGTTTATAATCAGCATATCTAATCATGCCGAGTCCTATACATATCAATAAGATACCAGCGGCACTCATAAATTTAATTTTTTCCGATAAGACAAAATATGCTAATATTAAAGTTATCGCCGGATACAATGCAGTAAATGCCGTAACTAAATGCGCCGAATGATGTTTCATTGTAATATAATAAAGTCTATTGGCAAAAAAAACCGGCAAAAATTTTACACTGATTTAATCACAAACGCGCCTTTTCCCATCGACAAACGGAACGTCACATTTAGACCGTCTTAAGTTTGCTTACATATATTTTTTGTTTATTTACTATTACATATTTAGTGCCTCTATTATTTTTCCTGACAGTTCTTTCATAAGTTTTACCATCTTTAATAAATTTTATTTTATTTGAACCACCCGTGCTTTTACTAAAATGATTTTTATCAATATTATAATCAAAAATAGAATATTCTGTGACTTGACTATATACATGTAATGGACTATAACTAGTACTAATATTTTCAGTTGATTTTAGTTCTATTGTATTTAATAATGAAACAATTTTTTCTTTTATACCATTAAAATAATCATTTGTAATATCATTATTACCAATATAACTTTTAATAAATTCTAATATAGATATTAATAAACCATAGTAATCATTGTAAATTAAAATTAATTTAATCATATTTTCATTAATATTTTTTTTTATATTATTAAATACATTCATGCAATTATTTTCTATAGTTTTAAGATTATTTGCTGATAATATATTGCTATTTGTTAAATAAGTTTTAGTTTGTATATAGTGGTTATAATTTACATTTTTATCATTATCTAATATATTAGCGTCATTATTTAATAATAAATAATATAAATAAAATGTATAAGTTGAACTATAATTAATGTATGACTCTATATTACCTATAGAACCATAATCACTAACAACAAATTCATATGTATTTGTATCTTTATTTAATTTATATAAAGTATTATCTAATTTAAAATCTTTATGATAATAATTATTAGAATGTAAATTATATAAAAATTCTTTCATTGATTTCTCATAATTTCTTAATATATCTTTAAACTGTGTACTATCATTAAATTTAATATTTTTATTTGGAGTACCATCATATTTTTTATATAATATTATATTTCCTAATATTTTATCAGTATTATCAGTATTATCAGTAAATATTATATTACTAACTAGGTTCCCACCATCTATTATAAGTACAGTATGTGGTATTTTAAATTTATATACTATTTTCATATTTTCAATTTCTTTATTTATATATTTTATACAGTCTCTATCAATTCCTCCTTTAATAGATTGTTTTCCATAATGATTCTTTATTATTGGAAAAAATTTAAATACAATATCTTCTTCTTCTAATTTCAAAAAATCTACAATCTCAGTATTTTCCATTATTATCTTTAATTCTTCATTATTAATATTACTGTAACCACATAATTTCCAAATAATTTGATCATCAGTAGGATCAAAATCAAAAAACTTTGAAATAGAATATATATTTTCATTTATATTTTCAAATAAACCATTTTTAATTGTTATTGTTTCTTCATTTAATAAATCTCTTATATTAAATACCATTCCGTAAGTACCTTTCCCAAGTAATTCTCCTCCTTTCATCTATTATTTATTATATAATATTTAAAATTTGATTTTAAGGTTTTACTTCTATATAACCATAAAATAATTCATCATGGCTATGATAACTGCGCCGGTTCCGGTAAGAAATACTGTAATTTATCGTGTGCTAAAAGAGCTGCAAGATTTTGAGCACACAATCTATTCTGACCTTTTGACGTATATTATCAATAATATAAACTTTGATTATCTTCGTGAGTTAGATGAGCTTGATAATCGTTCTATTGATTACATTGATAGTATATCGCATCAACTTACCGAAAAACTATGTGAAAAATATAAATATACTGAAGTAAAAAATATTTACGATAAGATTACCTTCATGCTCAACGTTATGATGTTTGCCAGTCTCAATGTACATACACATGTCATTCCGGAAATGCAAAATCAGGCTATGGTTGATAATATAATTTACACATATCATAAGAAAATATACAAAAATCTGCTGATAGAGTCGCTTTATATCAACTTAAAAGCGTCAGTTATTCAAAGAAAATGGATTGAATGTATAAATGATACGGCACATCCGATTAAAAGAAAGATGGTCGACAGAGAATATGCTGAACTCACGAAACTCTATAATTCTAAAATGAATGGAAGTGAATGAAGCACAAAAATTATATACCTAATACTATTTAGCTCGTAAATATATTTTGTGATTACTTCCGACGTCGCTGCTTCTTTACAACATATTTATTATAACTGCGTTTTGCGATAGTTGGTTTTGGGGTGGTAGGCGCAGGTGCACAAGAAGGAGATGATACAGATGCAGGTGCTTTATAGTTTACAGAAAAGACTTTCATGCGACGCGGCTGTGGCGGCGTATTTTCTTCAAATGTTTCATTACACAGTAGGAAATCATGTGATGTGCTTGTGGGCGATTTAGCCGCGGTCTTACGCTTAGAACCAGAACCTGTACCTGCACCTGCAGCTATACCTTCAATGGCTTTTACTGGAGGCGTAGGTGGTACATATATTTTAGAAAGCATTGCGTATTCATATGGTGTTACAATGCGCTCATCATAATTCCAAGTATGATGGAAATAATCATTATCAATCGTAAAACTATTATACACTTCCATGTTGCGCTTGTCATGATTTTTTATTTTTTCAATGGAAATTTCTAAGCGAGAAAGACGGACACTCATATATTGTCCATTAATAATCGCATAATCATAATTTTCATTAGTAACTGTCCTAGGCGTGTAATCTGAATCTACTAGTACTGGTACATATGGTTGCGAATCAATATATTTCAAATTATTTTCACTCAACTCTCTGATTTTCATTGCAATATGTGATGTGTATGTTATTATGATTTTCTATGTGTTTTATTATGTTTTATTTAATCAAGAACATAAATCATTTTTTTCAAAATAAATAATCAAAAAAATAAAAATGGGTAGATTATTGCATACGTATAATTATAATACGAGCATAAGTATTATTACCAGTGCTTACTGTTGCATTTGGTCCTAGATATCCTTGTGTTGTAACTGGTGAATATGTTGTTAAAGTAAATTGTTTTGCTGTGCTAAGTGTTAAAATAGTTGCTAGAGTTGATTTACAATTTACCAGTGATCCAGAAAATTCTGATGTACCATTAATATTAATTGTAGTATCTACTGAAGATAATATTAAACGATGACCACTTGGGAATGATGCGGATCCTTCTGCCGTTATGTAATATGTACCTATAGGTAAAGTGAAAATATTAGTGCCTGTATTTAATGCAACACTTGTACCAAGAGAATCTGTAATAACAGTATTTAGTTTACGTGTGTATAAAGTTGCACCTATAGATGAAGAGCCGCCACCATTTGTAATTTGTTCTTCTAAGATTGCCATTGGTAAGAGTCCAAGCATTGTAGGTGTATATGCGGTAGCAGAGGCTACTAACGTTGAATATACATGTAATTGCATTGTTGCGGATGTTGTTCCAACACCAACATTTCCTGTGTTATTTACTATAAGTTTTGTAGTGCCGTTTGTTTGTGTTTCAAAGACATTACCTGTTCCAGTTTGGTTGAGTAATAATAAATCTGATGTAGTGTTTGCCGCAATATGTAAAGATGCCGCTGGAGATGTAATAGCACCGGCACCAATACCAATATTTCCACCGGTTACAATACGCATACGTTCAACACCTGACGTGACTAAACCAATCATATTATTACCCCCATTATATAAACCAGTGTTAGTATTATTTATCCAGCTATAACCAGGAAGTGCTACATTATCAGATCCATTAGCTTGGAATTGAGTAGTGCATTGAGTTAAATAACTAAAATTTGCTACAGTTCCACTAGACATGAATCTCTTCTTCTAATACACGGTTGGAAAAAATGATATGTAGTTTATGCTTACTTGGATTAAGATTTAGTTTTATATTAAGATTTAGATTTTGATTTGGATTAAGATTAAGATTTTATGATAAAATCAGTAAATGATGTTTATAAAGCAATTGCCAAAGATTTTGATGCGACTCGTTTCTCTTTATGGTCGGGTGTTCGCGAGTTCTTAGATAGTCTACCAGGGAATACTCTCATGGCGGATATTGGATGTGGTAATGGCAAATATTTATCATATCGCAAAGATATTATCGTACATGGGTGTGATATGTGCGAATCTTTAGCATATATCGCCGCATCTAAGCATAATACCAATCCAAATAATAATGGGGCGAAAACGGCGAATGTACTTATAACAAATGCACTGACACTACCGTATCGCGATAAATTATTTGACAATACAATATGTATCGCCGTATTACATCATATGTCATGCCGCGATGATCGTATTCGGCTTTTACAAGAACTGGCAAGAATAACGGCAAAAGCGGGGAAAATTATGATATCAGTCTGGGCTACTGAACAAGATGATCCCCGTATGGCAACAAAATGGAAACATCTTGGTAATAATGATTATATGGTTCCTTATATGACTACCACACGCAAAGAAACACACGATAGATACTATCATCTCTTTGAAAAAAACGAAGTCATTGAATTATGTGAAAAAAGTCATTTACATATTGAAAGAATATGGTATGAAAAAAATAATTGGTATATTATTGCGGTGCCGCAGTCTAAATAATAATTGGCTTCTCGTGACCAACGCGAAGATCTACATTGACATATACAGTGTGACCAGCGGCTTGTAAGTTCTTGCAGAAATTTACATCTTCGCTGGAAAGATCTACAAGTTCAGTGCCATCTTCTTTTTGGATACGTTGAAGTTCGCCGTTGAAGAATGGATAGTTGAGGGTATTTAATACTTCCTTGCGTACCGCGAAGAAACCCATGCCTACGTATGAGACTTCCATGAATTTAGATCCAGTTTCCTTCTTCCAGTTAGTAATATAGTCTGGAGTTAAGAATTGGAAAGTACCATTCTTGGCAAAGAAATCTGTGTCCCAGTCTTTAACAATCACTAAAGACTTGCAATCAGACATCATGTAATATCCAGCTACAACTGGGTGAACTTCAGTATTTTCAATAAGTTCAATTATATGATCTGGGGAAAATACCATATCACTATCTAATGTAATAAATACATCATATTCCATGTCATTGAATGGTTTTTGTTCCTTGCCACGTAATACATCGAGACCAAGTGTCTTCATACGAGCGAATGACACAAAAGAAGAAACACCTGGAGCGACAACTACTTCATATTTGCCAGATTCCCATAAGGCATAAAGAGTACGTGTCCAGGCAATTAAGAAATTATTGGAAAATGAAGAACCTGGTACACCGATGATTACACGCTTCTTGCGTTGTTGCTGTTGCTGCTGTTGCTGCTGTTGCTGTTGCTGTTGCACATTTACAGAAGCAGAGGCGTCAACGGTGGCATCATTAGAATTGTCAGATGACATTATTATAGTATATTTTATAAAAACCTTATTCTTTTTCTCCTTATATCATTTTTAATTTTTGTATCTAAAGATCTAAAAGTATATTATTGGGTAGAATATAATAATCAAAAAATGTATAATTAGTATAAGTAATAAGAAAAGATGTCATCAATATTGGGAACTCATGATATAGATATTTTCTCCATTTCTGGTGGTCCGGAAGTAGCTACATTTGGAAATCAAAATCCTGGTGTCCAACTTCGTTTCTATGACCAATACAGTCAAAATGGTGTCGGTGGATATCTTATGGGTATGAATAATTCAAACTTTTGGCTCATTAAAGACTTAAACAGTAATGTACAAGTTGGTATTGGTACAACTCTACCCAATCCTGGTGCAGCTTTACAAGTTCAAGGAACTCTTTTAACAAGTAATATTGGTACATATAATGCAAACAGTAATATTTATTTCAATAATCAAAGTATATATGGTGTAAGTAATGTTATATTTACTGGTTCACTTATTAATGCAGGTAACAATTCATCATTTGTAACCAGTCAATGGAATACTACAACAAACAATGATATACAATTCGGTGGTAATGTTGCCATTGGTGCAACAACTGTAACAACTTTTGGTACAGCATGTAATTTACTTGTTGTCGGTAATATGTTAGTAACTGGTAATGTAACCGCAAATAACTATGTAAATCAAAATGCAGTCCTTGGTGTATATTCTTCGGCGACATTTTACAATCCTTCAGGAGATGGTTCACAGACTATACTTACAAATGATCCTATAACAAGTAATTGTATTCTCTTTTCATTTACTTTAAATCCAGGAAGATACATCATTACTTCCACAGTTCCCTACCAAAATCTTACACCTATGATGGCAATTGATACAGCAAACTGGGGCACTGTCGGTTTATATCAAGCGACACCGCAGACTCTTACACGTTCTACTGTACCACTCCGTTTCTCACAACTTTCTGCCATAGGTAGCTACATTACAACTGATTTAGAGGCAATTACATTTTCATGGTTCTTTGATACTACAACAATTAACCAGGCGAACTATGTTATTGCCGTATTTGGTAAGGGTCATCAATTAAAATTTGGACCGTCCGGATACAGTTTCCCTACACCAACAGTCTATAATGTACCAATGAGAGGTATTGGGTATGATGATGTTATTTCAGTACGCCAGGCATTACAAATAAATCCAGCAAGATATACGGCGAAACTTAGTGGCACTTTAAGTCCAAATAGTGTGAATGTATCTGGTATAGGGTATCTCACAGCAGTCGGTTCCAATGTAGATTTCTATTACAACGGAACTAAAAAGAATTATTTAACAGATTATACCGTCACATCAACTTTCAATGGAACAAGTACAGTATGGACAGTTGCTCCCCAGACATTTACACCACAATCAGGTGATAGCATTGATGTACTTGTCTGGCCGCAAGTAAATCCAGCAAATAGCTCATTCTATTCTTCTGGTTTCTTATATCAACAAATAAATACTTCAACTACACCATGGATGAATGTTATAGGCGGTGGTGTACGTCTTGGTAGTCGTTGTGTCATAGATGGTGATCTCTTTGTAAATGGAAACATTTGGGGCGGTTGCAATACTTCAGGGTTTTCATCTGGTGTACAATATACAGGAACTGCACCAATTAATACTGCAGCTGGTGTCATTGGTACAACAAATCTTGCCAATGGTGCGGTTACAGCGGCGAAACTCAATTTAGCGAATAGCACAGTTACTATGGGAAATATAGGTATTGGCACAACTGCAGTGAATCCATATTATAATATGGAATGCTACGGTGGAAGTCATTTTGCCGGTGGAGTGACATTAGATAGTTATATACAAACACCACTCATAAATGTTGGATTCAATGGTTTACAAGTAAATATTAGCAGTGGACCGACAAATGCTTTCTTTATAAACGGTAGTGGTAACGGTTCTAACTTTGGCTATGTTGGTATAGGTACATCCGCACCAGCGTCAAATTTACATGTCTTCGGTAATGCTCTTATACAGTCTATATATGGTTCTAACGCCTTACGCACAGATATTGGTGGTAATGTAACCATTGGTGGAAATCTTAATGCTACAAGTAATATTATTGTAAGCGGAAGTATAACGACAAATAGCAACGTTATTGTTGGCGGAAGCTTAAGTGCTCCTAATATGAATATGTATCGTAATCGTGTTATTAATGGTGATATGAGAATATCACAGAGAAATGGCAGTTCATTTTATAATATCACAACAAATAACACAAATGTATATGTCCTTGATAGATTTTATACCAGCCAACCTTCATCTCAATTACAAGTAGCACAAAATGCTTTAACAACTGCAGATACACCTTACATAAGTGGGTTTAGATATTCTCTTCAAGTAACAGTTTCTACAGCTATAACAAGTGGTAATATACTAGGTATATCTCAAGCTATAGAAGGATACAATATAAATGATTTTAATTGGGGTGTTGCCGGTGCTGTCGTTACCAATGCAACATTATCATTTTGGATAAAAGCTTATGTAACTGTAGCCACAAATGTTGGCGTAAGTGTAGCATTCACTGGAACAGCAACACCAGCATACTACACAACATATGTAGCTATACCAGCAGCATCTTTTGCCTGGCAATATGTAACTATAAATATACCACCACCACCAACTGGTACTCTCGCCAACACTACAAACACAGCTGCGGTAACTATCAATATTGGTAACTGGACATCTGGTACCACGTCTGCATCAGTAGGATGGAATACGACAAGCTTATATTATGCTGCCGGTAATTGGGCAAATACTATAGGTAATTACATTAGTGTTACAGGTGTTCAATTTGAAAAAGGACTTGTAGCGACACCATTTGAGTTTAGACCATTCACCCAAGAACTTATGTATTGCCAGAGATATTATGAAACATCTGTAGATTATGGTAGTATACCAGGTTCAGCAGCTGTCACTTTAGCTAATGGTGCATTCTATTATCCAACTGTATATGCGGCAACCAATTTATCATATGGAACAATTCAATATAAAGTTCCCAAGAGAGCTACAGCTGGTACAGTGTCTACATATACACCATCTGGAACAACAGCCGGACAATGTACGTTTAATTATGGAACAACATCTGGTACACAAACAGTTACAATAGCAAATACAACAATTAATGGTTTTAATTACACCATACCATTAGCACAAACTGGTGTTGCTCAAATGTCATGGGGTGTAGCTAGTGAGTTATAGAATAGTATGATATAGTATGATATAGTATGATATAGTATGATATGGTAAAATATCGGCGTTTAAATTTATATAAAAATTTTGAATCAGTTAAGTAATTAATTACTGTGGTATAAATATCATGATAAATTTAATAAAAATTATACTATTCTTTATAATATCTACAATTGGTATATTATTTACTTATTTACCAATATATACACTTAAATTCTTTGTAAATATATTACTATTATCGATAGGAGCTAAAAAACCTATTGTACGAGATTTGCGTAAATATAAACATGATGCGAGTATTATTGTATTTCAACATAATTCATATTTAGATGGTTATATATTATTAGCTGTATTTGAAAAATTAACATTAATGATGGCGAAAAAATTTACGAAAAACATTTTATTTAAAATATTAGCAAAAAATTTAAATTTCTTATTACCAGACTTAGATAAAAAAGGTGCGGGAATTACAAAAGAAATAGAAGGATTTATTAATAATAATGGTGATGGTACAGGTAGATATCTAGCCATGGCTCCTACAGCAAATAAAGCTACGGCGGAAGATAAATTTGGTCCATTTAGTACAGGTGCTTTTGTAGCTATGAGACCAGTTGTTCCTATTTTAATTAGATATAATGATGAAAATTGTACATGGTTAAATGATATTAAAAATGGTTTTGCTGAAAATGATAATATGAAACGTTTTATGAAAGTTATTTGTATGGATAATGTTCAATGTGAAGTTACAATACTTGAAGAAGTCACGGCGGATGGTTGCACGACACCGCGAGAATATGCTGATAAAGTCCAAGCGGCAATGCGCGATTATGACGCTCAAGTCCCAGCGAAATTTTGAGATATTTATATTTATTTTTATTTATATTTATTTTTATTTATGTCTTACATTAGTAAGAGTGGATACTGTGATTTTGATATGTTTCCTAAATCACGTTTCGGTATAATAATGACTTTTTATATATTTATAGTGCTCTTTTATTTACTCTATGTGAACTATATGATCGGTGCGTATTCTAATTATAGTGATATGGGGGATAGACTGGGGACAGGAATGGGGAATGGCATTGAATCATTTAGCGGTGTTGTTGTGACGACAGAGAATCCTATGGGACAATGTTTTGAATGTACAGCGTTTTATTCACAACTCCTAGGAATTGATGATGCTACTACAATTATGACAAGTATTACTGCATATAATGGGCTTTTTGACAGTTTCTTTGATTCTCTTGATACTTTCTTACAAACGGATAAAACTGTTTGTCCAAATGTAGCTACAATTCAAGAATATGTAGATTGTTTAACAAAATATGTGAATAATTTAACATGTCCGGTGGGATTTGCTCCAGCAGATTGTGTCATCCGCGAGAACCTATTATCTAAAATAGTATCTAAAGCGATGATATGTACACCGCCTTCAAGAATCTGCAAGACTCTGGGCGATTTTCAGGAAAACTTTGTAGCTACATTGGCATCAATAAAAGAGGACTATGCGCAATGTAAAAAGAATTTTGCCAATCCTGATGCAGTCTGTGTTAAACAATACGGCGATGCTATAAATGCTCGGGTAAGTGGTGAAAATGCCGCTGCCTTTGCGGCAGGTGCTGGTACAAACCCGGCGACGACATTAGTTACAAAACAAGATTTAAATAATGCCATGTATGATATGACAACTTATGTAACTACAATAGGATATAAAGGTTAGTTGAGATGGTTTATTAGCTTGTGGCTTGTAGCTTATAATTTATAGCTTATTTGTTTTACGTTAACGTGTTTGGGTTGGGTAAGGTTCTTTGAGATGAATCAGCCATTATATACATTATTTGGTATTATAAGAGATGATGTAGCACAACATAAGTTTATGTATGATGATCAGCCGACGAGATATTATGTGATGCTTCGGTGTATTATTGGCAAGGAAACGGGTCTAGATGATTTTAATGGGCGAGACTCAATAAATCATCTTTATATAAATGAACCGACTTGGAAATATATTCTGCTTGAGAATGGTTTTACGGAGTTTGATATATTACTATTTAAAAAGCGGTTGTCGAGTATATTTAAGAATACTTTACAGGATACTATAAATACGAATAGTGTATATTATAATCCGTCAGATTACGCTGAATATCATCATGTTGAATTAAATACTGACCATGATATTCCAGATATGTTAGTGCCCTTTGTATTTTTACTCTTTGGTGTCTATCTTGGATGTTTTAGTCAATATATTAAAACAGTATTTGTGCCGTTTGCGTATACGGCTTATATATATTATATGAGAATGATACATCGTACAAGCAGTGCAGCGGATTATCCGGCGATGTATAGTTTAAACATGACACGTACATGAGCGTGGTGCCATAATTTGTAAAAATAAATGGAGCTTCTGTTATCGAAGCATAACAGTGTAATCGACGTCTTCAGTCCTAAATACTTTTTTTATAACTTCTGCGGCAGCAGTGGTATCAAATGTGGGGTTGCAGCAAAAAATATCCATATACGCTCTGTTATTTTCAGGGTACGTATGGATAGACATATGTGATTCAGATAAAACATAGACATATGTTGCGCCAAATGGCTGGAATTGATGACCGGCTTCAGCGACGACATGTAGGTCGCATTTTTCGATAATAATATCTAGAAGTGGCTTGATGGCTGTGACAGTATTGAAAACGGTATGGTCCGGTATATTGGCAATGTTAATAAGCATGTGCGTCCCAATCGGCTGTGATGTCGCCATTCTTTCGGTTCTAATTATGAGGTCCTAAAATAATTATTGATGAGGGAGAGCAAAGGTCCTAATGCTTTTATATTATGCAATATATTTATTTTTATATGCATTTAATAGAACGGTATTAAATATAATCTTATGAGTAATAACAATAAATGGTATACAAAAACTATGCAAAAAGTAGTTACAAAATTATTAGATATATATGATGAAAATCCTATTAAAAATATTGATAGATGTAAATATGTAGAAACTGAAATTGAAAAATTTTTAGAAAGTAAAGAATATAATAAAGATAATAATATAATATTTTATATATGTGGTAAGCAGCGAGTAATTTATATTGATACATTACATAAGAATTTTGCAGAATTTATTAAAACTCATAACATATTAGAAGAACCTGAACCTACAGAGATTTCTCACTTATTTAAATCTGAAAAACCTAATTCTTCACGACGAAATTCACCATCATCAGCTTCACCTCGTAATA
>Ga0214175_1000075_pt1 | contig 38715 bp, 30 predicted proteins | sample TroBogEpilimnion_17_FD_153013 | JGI IMG/M metagenome (GOLD analysis project Ga0214175, IMG submission 153013) | Freshwater microbial communities from Trout Bog Lake, WI - 09AUG2007 epilimnion | ecosystem: Environmental > Aquatic > Freshwater > Lake > Epilimnion/Euphotic zone | place: Trout Bog...
TTTCGCTGCGCATATCTTCCATAAATCCAAACAGCCATACTAATAATCACTAAACCTATCATACTGTTTAAAAGTCCTGATTCAGAAACTTGGCCTGCAAGTACCCAGATTAAATAAGCTACGGTTGCATAGAGCGGGAAAGCCATGAATTGCTTGAACGTTTCCATCCAAGCGCCTGGTTTAGGTAATATTTTAATCGCTGCAGGGAATATCGATAACATTAAATAAGGAGCTGATAATCCTAAAGCTACTGCCGTGAATACAATGAAGGACTCACCTGTGGACATGGTTAGCGCAGCACCTAGGGCTGGAGCTAAAAATGGAGCACTACAAGGAGTTGCTACCATCGTTGCCAGAATTCCCGTAAAGAAAGATCCCATGAAGCCAGACTTCATTTGCAAGTTGCCACCTACGGATGTAGCCGAAAGACCAAATTCAAAAACGCCGCTTAAGTTAAGAGCAAACACAAGCATAACAGCTGCTAGGGCAAAAACGAATGCAGCAGATTGCAATTGGAAGCCCCAGCCAAGTTGTGCACCTCCCGTTTTGAGAATTGTTAATATACCAACAAGTACCCAGAAAGAAAGAACAACACCAAACGTGAAAGTTAAACCATGGAGGATAACTTTTTTTCTTTCACTACCTGCCTGATTTACGAAGCCTAAAATTTTAATGCCTAAGACAGGAAAAACACATGGCATGAGATTTAGGATTAAACCGCCAATAAGAGCGAGTAGGAGTGTAGCTCCAAAGGAAGTTGATGAAGATGGTGTAGCAACTGCTGCAGCAGGACGTCCTGGAGTGATAGGTATATCAACTCGAAGTCCGGGAAGCGTTTGATCCTTACTCCATGAATTACTAACTCTTAATACACCAATCAGGCGTGAGGTCTGTGCTGCATCCGTACTTAAGGGTAAACTTATTTCTAATGGATTGGTTTTAGAAATGATCTGCGGCTGATCTAAAACGATAAGGCCATCATCTGAGAAAAAATGTAAATCTTTAGGGGTATCTGCTTCAGAGAGTGAAGTCTTGGATGAGGCAGTGAGTATGATTCGGTTACCTTCTTTATAAGCGGTAAGATTCCAGGTGCTATCTGTGCGAGGTAATTGGGCAAGTTGTGTTTTTAACTTTGCACTCCAGATTGCGTCATCTTGGGTTTTACTCGCAAGCGTGACTGAGGTTGATACGGAAGCGTCACCTGGCTTACAGACATCTTTGCACATAAGCCACTGTGCTGAAGCGGAGAGGGTAACTGTAGAACCTAAGACTGCGTCTGGTGCTGGCGTTATGGTTACAGGTAATAGTAAATCACCGTCATACCCTGTACCTGTGATAATACCATGATCGTCTTTAATCATTTGAGGCGTAGGCCACTGAATATCGGACGCTTTCCATCCTTTGGGTAAATTCCAGGTGATACTTGTTGCTAGACCTGTACCAGGATTAAGCCAGTAGGTATGCCAATGGGTTTCATGTACTAAATGCAGTGCTACCGTGAATGGCTGCCCCGAAACGACCTGTGTCTTACTTGTAACTAAACTCGCCTCGACTTGTGCTTTCGATAATACGGGCAATAAGCACAGGGTTAAACCTGCAATAAAGCGCAAAAGTTTGGGGAAATACATTTGATTTAATAAAAGGTATCTTGGTTAAAGAAGCAAACATTCGGTTTGAGTCTTTCTAGGACACGCTTTTTCCTAGTATGACTTGAATATATCTAAGGAAAAAAGCTTTGCTGTAGGTCAATTAATTATAGCCGCACTCGCATGGAGTTTGGGTGGTCTATTAATTAAATCGATAGATTGGTCGCCACTCGCAGTTGCAGGGGCGCGTGGTTTTTTGGCGGGTACCTTTTTGTTACTCATTAGTAGACCACTTCATTTTAGCTTTTCAAAACCGCAAGTACTCGGGGCGATCGGTTATGCGCTTTGTACGGTAACCTTTTGTACGGCTACCAAATTAACAACCGCAGCTAATGCTATTTTACTTCAGTATACAGCCCCTGTTTGGATCGCTTTACTCGGGTCATGGCTCCTTAAAGAAAAGGCTACAAGTAAAGATTGGTTAACGATTTTTTTTGTTATCTTCGGTATGCTTTTATTTTTTAAGGACGGCTTACAGGGGTCGCATCTTTTAGGTGATACACTGGCTGCCTTAAGTGGACTCTTTTTCGCAGGTATGACAATCGCTTTACGCAGACAAAAAAATACGTCTGCAATTGAATCTATTATTCTTGGAAATTATATCGCATTTTTGATTGGTCTTCCATGGATTGCTAAATCCAAAAATTTAAGTCCTAAAGGTTGGTTATGCCTAGTGTTGCTGGGTGTCGTTCAACTTGGTTTATCCTACGGACTGTATGCCAAGGCTATTCGACATGTGACTGCATTAGAAGCAGTCATTATTCCTGTAATCGAACCCATTTTAAATCCTATGTGGGTTCTGCTCGTTATGGGCGAAAAGCCAACGGCATTAGCTATCTTAGGAGGTGTTATTGTTTTAACCGCAGTTACACTGAGAGCAGTATCTACAACAAAACTTTCCTCTACATCGGTAAGCCTTGGGACTTAGGTGGTGGATTCAGTTGAATGAGCGCGTTAGCAAAGGTGATTAAGCATCCACCAATGAGTAAACTCTGGGTGATATGTTCATTAGGGTAACTGATTGTTGCCCAGATTGAAAAGACAGCTGGTAAAAAGAGTGCAAAAAGTGATCCAAAAATAGGTTCAAAGCAGTAGATAAGGCCCGCTTCTGTAGCTGTGATTTTTGATTGCCACTTGGACATAATAGAAAAGGAACCAAGCGTTGGGAATAAGGTAAGTGCAAGCGTGAGTCCAAGCCAAGGAGTAGAACTCCACGGAATCCAAAAATCGTGTGGTGTAGGTGCGCTGTAAAGTCCAAGACCTGTAAAGAGTAGTGCTTCGGTGCCAAGCCAAATTAAAGTAACTTTTTCATGTCTACATTCTGAATGCTTTTCATTTTCTACTCCAAAGACTTGAGCCATAAAGAAAACGGAGCAAAGCAGAGTCTCAAGTTCACCTCGTCCAAAGTGGAGGTTTTTATAATCAAAATTTCCCAAAATAGAAACGCCTGCTAGTACTAAGACACTACTCATCAAAATTGTAAAACGAGGTAGCGTTTTACTGCGTATACTAAGCCACAGAGGAATTAGTAAGGCGTAAAATTGGGTAAGAAAGGCGGAAGTCGAGGCACTTGTAAACCGAAGTCCATCATTTTGTAAAAGCATTCCCGCTGCACCAAAAATTCCTAAGTAAATACCTTGAATAAATTCAGTTTTACTAAGCCACGGCTTTTCACTCTTAGGTGTTGTGATGAATTGCCACAGAAATAAAAGAATCGTACCTAAAATGAAACGAGGTGCAACGGTACATGCTACGGCAAATAGACCACTTCCTGGACTTAATTTCGCACTGAGTAAAATAAGCGATTTGATCAGTGGAAAACTCAGTCCCCAAAACGCATTGGCTAGGAGTAGCATACCTAGCGCTGAGAGTCGTGTTTTGCTTGTTTGGGACATAGTCTAATTAAGCTTTATATATTAAAAAACAATGAGACTAAAGCCAAGGCCTATAGTCGTTTTTAAAGTGAATCAATAAAGACACACACGGCGGTAGCATTATCTAGTCCGCCTCTTAGTAATGCTTCACGTATTAGAGCATTAACGAGTGTTTCAGGTTCTGATTCAGAACTCAGTATTTTTTCAAGTACGCGCGTAGGTATCATGTTACTTACGCCATCTGTACAAAATAAAATACGATCATTTACCTGAAGCTCCTGAGTTATGAATTCAGGGTTTACTTTTCCTTTAGTTCCAACCCAGCGTGTTAGTTGTTTAAGAAGGTGTGGATTGTTTTTAAAGAGGCTATTATCTTTATCAACCGAAGGATCATTTTCTAAAGCGTGATCTTGAGTTAACTGAGTCATTTTATTTTTACGCAACAGATAGCACCGAGAGTCACCGAGATGAGCTAAATAAAGTTTAGTATCACAGATGTGTCCTAGTAAAAGAGTCGTTGCTCCAGGTGCATAGAGTAATGCTTTTTTGTGAGCGTTTTTCACTAACTCAGTGAGCCAGGCTTCTACAGTACGCTTAGTTGTATGGGTAGAATCGGTTATAGCTGTGACAGCAGCCTCTGCAGCTTCGCCGCCTTTGTCTTCACCACCTACACCATCTGCAACGCCAAAGAGTAGCTCTTTTAAATCGTTTAAATAGCGATCTTCGTTTTCAGCTCTGCGTTTACCAATATCGGTAAGAGCGTAGCTTCTTACATGCATTACACCAGATGCTTTACGAGTACTTTAGCGTTACGTCCGCTTTCCTCATAAAGTTTTAACCGCGTTTCTGGTAGGATCGCTTTATCTACTTCCTCAAATCCACACGTATTGCTGAAGAAGCCAAAGCTTTGTGTTGATAGAGCAATCACAGATTTAGCGCCACTTTCCTTAGCCTGTAAGCATGCGTACTCTACCATCTTCTTACCAATTCCGCGGTTGTGGTAGAACGGTACGACGTAGAGTGAACCCACTTCTGCAATGGTTGGGTTTTCCGTGTAAAAATAGAGCGTAACACAGGCGATAATATTTTCATCCACTTCAAACACGAAGAAGTGATCAATATTTTTAAGAATACCTTCCTGTGTTCTATGTAAGAGTTCTTCACGTTTAACAGCACTACGTGTCAGATTATAGATAAATCTTACATCTCTACGGGTTGCTTTTCTGATTTGCTGGTAATCATTACCATAGATCAAGGAACCAACACCTTCGTTTGAGAAGATTTCGTTGAGCAGTCCGTCGAAGACACGTCCATCTACTACGTGAACCCGAGGGGTTCCTGTTTCGATCGCTTTGATTGCGTGGGAGGCCTTACTGCGACTTGAGTCACTTAACTTTTCAGGATGATCCTGAATAATTGACCGTAGTTGATCGACCGAAATTTCACGTCTTACCTGGCCTTCAATTTCTAAGCCGCCGGTTGGTGTTAAGAAAATGATTTTAGTAGCATGAAGTGCTTCAGCTAGTTCAGCGGCAAGTAAGTCTGAATTCACCCGTAGTGATTTACCATCTGGACCAAACGCTAGCGGTGATACGAGGGGAACGACTTGTTGAGCGATGAGTTCGTTTAAAAGGTCCTTATCAATACGGTCAACTCTGCCTGTAAATTGTTGATCGATCCCTTTAATAATTCCAACTGGTACAGCACGCACGGCGTTTGTGATGACAGCTTTTAACGCGTTTTGGGTGAGACCTTCTAGAATCTGATGTGAGATGCGTGAGGAAGCACGAACAGCAATATCTAATGTAGCTGCATCCGTTGGGCCCGTGCCATCTGCGTTGGTGATTGTTACGTTTCTTAACGTTGCAAGCTCTTGTAGTTGTTTACTGATACCGTGAACTAAAATGAGTTTAATTCCTAAGCTTCTTAAAACGGCAATATCTACTAAGAGATTACTAAAGTTTTCGTCTGCGACAATAGAACCATCGATTGCGATAACGAATATCTGACCTTGAAAACGAGGAACGTATTTTAAAATACCACGTAAGTCCGTTGGCTTAATTGTAATAGCTTGAGCGGAGATAGGTGGTGTCGCTTGTACAGGAGCGTTACTCATTGATTTAGTATTCACGTAGTTTTCATCAAGACTGGCCCAAACGTCAAGGAGCACGTTAGGGGCTTAGATACCGTTAAATGTGGTCTATTTGACTAAAACGTGCCAACTGCGTGACTGGTTTTTCCCAACCACAGTAAACATGTAGGACCCAGCTTCTAGCGCTCCTGATGGTAATTCTAGAGCGATTACGGTATGGGTATCGCGTGATGATAACCCGCCCACAAGGGCTTCAAAATCGGTGATAAAGTAGACATTTTTATCTTTCACATACAGACGTGTGCCGGCTAGCGCATGATGTAAATCACTTGTACTACAGCCGTAACTAAAGGGGTAAGTCTTGCCATGTTCAAAGATAGTGGGTGCAGCTACAGAATCAATGGCCTCAGGAATTGTTACAGCAGTACCTAAAGCTTTCTTAAGCTCGGGAGTTAATCCTAGTACAGACGTAGTCGTGGATGCTGGTATACCCTGGACAGGAAGTAGCATACCTGAAGCGGGTTGTGCTGAGGGTAAACTGATGCGTGCATAGCCATTATGAGCGAGTACCGTCTTTTCCTTAGCATCTTGGTAAGGCTGGTAGGAAGGACCTGGTTTACGGTAGTGCAGGGTTAGGTAGGTGTATGGAGCTACAAAAAGGATCATTGCTATAATGATCCACCGCATAGGCCAAGGTTTACGCTTTTCAGTATTCACTGCTTTCAATCTAAACTAAGTCGGTGCTCCATGGCAACGGCATAGCTAAAATGGCCTCGATTACATTTGATTGAAGGGCCTTAGCCTGTTTCGATCAAACCCTGCATGAAATATTGGTCTAAGTACTTCATTCCTACACTCAAAGAAAGCCCAGCAGATGCTGAAATAGCATCGCATCGTTTACTCGTGAGAGCAGGGCTTGTTCGTAAACTTGGCGGTGGTTTATACACCTACATGCCGCTCGGTTTAAAAGTCATGGCGAAATTAGAACAAATCTGCCGTGAAGAGATGGAAAGAGCAGGGGCTATCGAGTTACAAATGCCCCACTTGCATCCGGTAGAATTCTGGGAGCAAGGACCACGCTGGGCTGCAGCTCGTCAAATTATGTACCGTGCTGACCACGCAGGTGCTGGTAAAAGACCTCCTCAAGAGCCTGAATTCGTACTCGGCCCAACCCACGAAGAAATTATCACACCTCTCGTGCAATCCGAAATCACGAGCTATAGAGACTTACCAAAAAATTTCTTCCAAATTGCGACTAAGTTTAGAAATGAAATTCGTCCCCGTTATGGCCTCATGCGTGCGCGTGAGTTCGTGATGAAAGATGCCTATTCATTTGATGTTGATGACGCAGGAGCTAATAAGAGTTATCAATCAATGAAGACAGCGTATGAGCGCTTTTTCCAACGCGCTGGACTTAAGACAATCGCTGTTGAAGCAGATACCGGTGTTATGGGTGGTAGTGCATCCCATGAATTCATGGTTCCTGCCGAAGTAGGAGATGATGATGTCGTATACGGAGAGAAGAGTGGTTACTCCGCTAACCGGGAAAAAGCTACCAGTGGAATTATTCCTAAGGACTTAGTAGACGCAGCACCTATCGGAGCTACAGAAAAATTTGCAACTCCAGGGGTTGTCTCAATCGCTTCCTTAGAAGCTGCTCCTTATAATGTTTCAGCGGATAAGCAGTTTAAAACATTGGTTTATGTTGGTGATGGTAAACTCTTTTTAGTGATTTTACGCGGTTGTGATGAGCTAGAAGAAGCAAAGTTAGGATCACTAGGCTTTACCCTTTTTAGACCTGCTACAGCTGAGGAAATTTTACCCGTACTTGGAGCAAATCCAGGTAGCTTAGGAGCTGTAAAAGGAACCTTTAAGGACCGTGCAGCAATTCACGGCATTTATGCTGATCACGCGATACGTTTAATTGGTAACGGTGTCACGGGAGCTAATAGCGATGGTTTCCATATTAAACAGGTTAACATAACACGAGATTTAGATATTACACAGTTTGGTGACTACCGTCGTGTTAAAGTGGGAGAGCCTGATCCTAAGACTGGTGAACCTCTTAAAATTGAACGTGCGATCGAAGTAGGTCATGTCTTTAAACTCGGAACTAAATATTCTGAAAAATTTAACGCCGTTTATACGGATGATCAAAAACAGTCACATCCTATGGTAATGGGCTGTTACGGGATTGGTATTAGCCGTACCCTTCAAGCATGTATTGAACAAAAGCATGATGCGGATGGTATTTTGTGGCCATGGTCGATAGCTCCGTTCCAGGTTTTAGTCTGTTTACTTGATCCAGGTGTACCTGAGGCAGCTCAGTGGGCAGAGACGCTTGGTAAAGCGGCAGAAAGTGCCGGAGCTGATGTATTAATTGATGATCGAAGCGAACGTCCTGGAGTTAAATTTAAGGATGCTGACTTAATTGGTATACCACTTCGTATCACTATCGGCGGTAAAGGACTCAAAGAAGGCGTAATTGAAATGAAATGGCGTTCTGAAAAAGAAGTGCAAAAAATTGCTCTCTCTGATGCGCCTACGCAAATTGCGCAAGCGATTGCAAAAGCACAGGCTGCGAGTCGCATTGAATGATTATTCCGTTAGCGAAATCTAACGCATCCCCTGAAGCTCAGATAGCTGTGCAAACACAGCTATCTGGAGCATGGCGCGTTGTTGTGCTCAATGATCCTGTAAATTTAATGTCATACGTAGTTCTTGTCTTCAGAAAAGTGTTTGGATTCGACGAGAATAAGGCGAGAAAGCACATGTTAGAAGTTCACGAACAGGGTAGATCAATTGTATGGATTGGAGTTCGTGAAAAAGCAGAAGCGTATGTCTTTACACTTCATCAGTGGCATTTATCTGCCGTTTTAGAACGCGATGAAACGTATTGAAGTCAAGTTAAGCGTTTCTGTCGTGGCACCTCTTTTAGATGTGCTTAAATCGATTGCGTACGAATCACCGGAACAAGAGTCAAAACAAGCGCCTCGCGATATTGATTCTGATTTTAGAGAGGTGTGGAACGAGGAACTGCTCGCACATCAAAAGACAGATATGGATGTATTATTTGGTCTTTTTAACGAAAACTTTTTTATCGATGGATCTATTATTTTGGATCCTAACAATGGAGAACCAGTTTTAAGATCCTGTGCAGCGCTACGCTTAAGGCTTCGTGAAACCATATTGCGCGATATCAAAGATGAGGATTTAGAAGGTGGGCAAATCCATCTCGAGAATTTACCGGATTCTATTGTCAGAGCCTTTATGGGTTATTTATTCCTAGCTACGATTCAGGAGTTGATAATCAAGCACATAGAACAGGGTAGTACTGAATCCGAAGGATCCTGAAGAGGTTGACTATTAGGGATATAGCTGCTTTGTTAATCAGTGACACCCTGCAGTGTTCGTGGTGCCTTAAACATAGCTCTTAGCCTTAGAATTTAATCGGGAGCCGAAAACGTCGTGAATAGCTGCTAGGCCGTAAATCGGAAAGCAAATGACACGGCGCAGGTGCCCACTTTAACATAAAAAGGTCCCGAGCCTTTTGGCATACGGCACAGGCGGGGTGTCAACTTCCTTAACCTTCTAATTTATCTTTTATGAGTCCTGGCGAAATTTACTCCTTACATATCGTTCATATCTTTTCCGTATTAATCCTTATTGGTACAACCTTCTATGCCTTTGCTGGAGCAAGTGAAACCAAGAAACGTGTAGCCATGTACTCAGGTATGGCAGCTCTGCTTGTTGTCTTAACCGGCGTGCGTATGTGGCAAGCTCAGTTCGGTTTCGCGTTTGCAGGATGGGTGATTATTAAACTTATTTGCTGGCTCGGTATTTCAGCAATGTCTGGTTTAGCTTACCGCCGCCGTGAACAAGTAAAACTCTGGATCACGCTCACATGTCTTTTTGCTTTAGCAGCGGTTATCATGGCTTACGTAAAGCCATTCTAAATAATTAATAATTTAAAAAATAAAAAAGCATCACTTTTATAGGTGATGCTTTTTTTATGATAAGTTACTAATTTATAGTAAGGTAATAAGGTTTAAGACCACCTTAGGTCGGTATGGCTAAAGGGAAGCTGACGAATGCGTATACCGGTTGCAGCGAAAATAGCATTGGCAACCGCAGGTCCTAGAGGTGGTAGTCCTGGTTCACCTAAGCCCGTTGGTGGATATTTCGTCTTATTGAAATGTACTTCAATCTTACGAACACTATCAGGCATGCGTAGCATTTGGTATTCGTTAAAATTACTCTGCACGACACGACCGTTCTGAATATCAAGCTCTTGGCGCCAAGATGAATTGAGTCCATCAATAATACATCCTTGGACCTGATTTTCAGCACCACTTAAGTTCACAATTTGTGAGCCTACATCGACAGCAGCTACAACACGGTCTACTTTGAGTTCACCTTCTTTAGACACGGTGACTTCAGCAACTTCAGCGACATAGCCTTGGTGACTGAAGTAATAGCCTAGACCCATACCTTGGCCCTTAGGTAATTTTTTACCCCAGCCAGATTTCTCTGCTACAAGTTTAATCACATCACGCATACGTGCTGCGTTGTACGGGGCACTCTTAGGACCACTGCCAGGTATAATATCTTTTGTGCCTAAGATTTCTAAATTAAATTCTACAGGATCGCGTCCTGCTTCATGTGCTAATTCATCAAGGAAGCTACAGATAACAAAACTATAGGTATTGCTATAAGGTGCTCTCCAAGGTCCGGTAGGAACATTGTTAGGAATTTTTCCTGATTCAATTCTGCAGTGCTCTAAGAAGCGTCCAGGGTAATTATCTGCTCCTGAATTTGCATCAAAGGCGAGTGTCTTATCTGCTAAGGCGATGAGTTTACCTTTCGCATCTAACGCTGCTTTGAAGTGATGGAATCCACCTGGTCTGTAGTGGTCATGTTGAAAATCATCTTCTCTTGACCAGACAAGTTTAACAGGGACTTTTGCTTTTTTGGCAATAACTGCAGCTTCGATTGCTGGATCTGGATGAAGTCTGCGTCCGAATCCACCGCCAATACGTGTAATAACAATACTTACATTTTCAGGTTCGATACCTAGTGCTTCTGCAACACTGTTTTGAACATCTGTTGGGTTCTGTGTTGGGCTCCACAACTGAACTTTATCACCTGTAACGAGCGCAGTTGTGTTTTGTGGTTCTAGATTTGTGTGTCCAATAAAAGCGAAGTGATAATCGGCTTCATGAAGGGTAGTGGCACTTTCAAATGCTTTATCTACGTCACCGTCATTACGAACACGTTTCAAACCTTCACCTGTTTGAACCATTTGCTTAGCTTTTTCTTTGTAGCCAGCCCAGCTGTCTTTAGCAAAAGCACCTTCATCCCAAACGACTTGCAGCTGCTTGCGAGCACTGAATGCATTCCATGTTGAATCAGCTAAAATCGCTACACCCGGTACAAGTCCAAGAACAGAATTGTTATGGTAGGGAACAGTTTCGTTAATAATAAACGCGTCCCTTACGCCAGGCTGTGCTTTTACTACATCTAAGTTAGCTGAAACTACTTTGCCGCCCCAAACAGGACATTTAGCATAAACGGCATACACCATACCTGGTACGACTTGATCGATACCAAAGAGCGGTTTTCCGGTAACCACTTTATCATTATCGACACCGCTTACACGGGATCCAAGAAGCGTGAATTCTGATGGATCTTTAAGATGTACGGAGGCTTCATTTGGAACCGGTAGTTTTGATGCGGCATCAACGAGATCTCCAAACTTAACAGTTCGTGCACTATGTGTATGAATGACGCTACCATCTTTTACTTTACATTCTGCTGCGGGTACACCCCAGGAGTTAGCGGCAGCTTGTACAAGTAGGGTTCGAGCTGTAGCGCCAAGACGTCTTAAGCGTAGGTAAGAAGTAGGAGTCGAAGTACTACCGCCCGCTGCTTGACCACCATAAATAGAATTTAAAGGTACTGATACTACTTTTACATCTTTCCAGTTAACGCCGAGTTCTTCGGCTAAAATCATGGGAAGTGAAGTTTTGATACCTTGTCCGATTTCTGGACGTGCTGAAACTAAAGTCACAGTACCATCTTTAGTGATACTAATAAAAGCATTGGGACTAAACGTAGAATCGAGCGCTTCCGGTTTAAGTTTTGAAACTTCTCCAACTGCATCGTCAGAAGAATTTATGTAGTACCCAAGAAATAGTCCTGTAGATACGAGGGTGGATACCTTAAGAAATGCTCTACGATTTAATTCAGAAGATTGTGTGTTCATACTTTAGCCTCCTTATTTGCTGCTAAATTTGCTGCATGATGTATTCCAGCGCGAATTCGTGTGTAGGTCGCACAGCGGCATAAATTACCCGCCATCGCATCATCTATGTCTTGATCGCTTGGGTTAGAATTACGTGCAAGTAGCGATGCAGCTGTCATGATCTGTCCTGCTTGGCAGTAACCACATTGCGCAACGTCTAATTCGCACCAGGCTTTTTGCAAAGGATGAGTTCCGTCTTGGGATAATCCTTCAATCGTTGTTATTTCTAATCCTACAGCAGCTGATACAGGCGTTTGACAGCCGCGTACAGCGATACCATTAAGGTGTACAGTGCATGCACCGCATTGACCTATACCGCATCCAAATTTAGTTCCAACGAGGCCAAGCGTATCGCGTAAAACCCATAAAAGAGGTGTTTCTGACGCGACGTTAACCGAGTGTTTCGTACCATTGATTTTGAGGTTATACGTACTCATGGATATTAAAAAATTATTTACGCAGTTTAATCCAATGTGCAATAGCATTATCGTCTGATCCTGTGCGCCAAAGAACACTTAAGAATTCTGCTGGCATGATATTGTGCGTTTTGAAGAACTTGCGATCTCCGCCGCAGCAAAACATGAGTTCACTTGAAAGTTCGCCATGTAGCTTTGCGCGGGCTTTAGGCAGTAAACGAGGTAGCCAAACGATTCCTTGCAAAGAGTCTGTCTTTGAAGGGAGATCTATTTCTTTTAGAATCTTTTGTGAGGCAATACCGCGTTGAATATTAAGGAAGTAGTCACGGCGCACTAACTCAATCGCTAAAGCTTGTTCAAAACCAGGCTCTTGGTACTTACAATGGTCCTCAGCATAGTCATACATATGCTGCTGATTGATTCCATTTTTAGACAGCCAATCAATTTCTTCACTTGTGTAGTAGGTTGCTATATCTCGAGACCCTTTTATATATAAATCGACTGCTTTTTCGTAGAGTGATTTAAAGCCTGATGTAAATTCGTAATGTTTCATGTTTTAGAGTAATGGATTTAAGCTAACGTAAACTGAATAATTCAATCAGACAAATTTGTTCAAATAATTGGGGGGGTAAGTTATTACGTAGTTCTACGTAATGCGATTGTAAGTAATACGTATAGACCATAATATATGAATAGAATACAATAGTACTGTTAAATTGTTTTTAAAATATACTATGATATTACGTAAGATGTTGTTATTTATTTAGTAATAATAGTATTCACTGCTTTTTTAGCTCAAATTGTAAACTTATGAATAAATCGTTAAATTATCTGCTTATCGTAATACTAGCAGTCGGTGTGAACTTAATTTCACCCCTAGTACATGCACAGAACGTGTCTACTACATCAGCAAACACGAGTGAAAATACAATCGTGCTCAATCCATTCGAAGTTACACAGGATGCTGATGATAGTTATGGTGCCCTAAATTCAAATTCCATAACACGTTTCAAAACTGAGCTAGATAAACTGCCTGTTTCTGCTGATATATTTGATCAGGCGTTTATTAAAGACGTAGCAGCAACAACGATTGAGCAAATGTTAATGCAGTACTCAGCTGGCGCTGGTAATGCATCCCTTGATCAAACTACTGGAGCAGGTTCACAGCCTGGTGATCACGTTAGTCACCAATTTATGCAGTTACGTGGTTTTAACACGACCAGCATTCAGCGGGATGGATTAATGTCGTTAGGTTTATTTTATAATCCAGGTGGTACATTACCTGGTACTACATCGAATTTCGACGTTGATCGTGTAGAAGTAATCAATGGCCCTCAGGCTCTTCTTTATGCAGGTGGTGGAGCAGGTGGCGTAATTTCAACTGTATCAAAACAAGCTCGCTTTAATTCTCCTATGGGAGGTTCTACTGATTTTAAAATTGATAATTACGGATCAAAGATAGGTCAGTTTGATTTAGGATTTGGTACTAACAAGTTTGCGCTGCGCTTTGCAGCTACAGCTCAATCGGTTCAAACAAGACGTATCAATATAGGTACTAAAATGGATGGTCAGTATTTGCAGATCGCTTTCAAACCCTTTAAGAATACAACGATTCGTGTCATTGGAGAACAGACGTTTTCTAATCACATCAATCCTGCAACCTTAACATTAGCTGCAGGAAGTTCTACTAATGATAGTAGACAGAGCTATAATTTAAAGTACCTCATGAGTCAAAACATGCTAGGTGCGACGGCATCTTCACCTAATACACAAGGTGCAATACTCAATGGTTTATTAAATTGGAGCAATGTAGACTCGCTTCAGGGCTGGGGTAATTCCGAAAAAGGAACAAGTACTTACGAGTCGATTAACATTGAAACGAAATGGAACAGCTGGCTTTCATCGCAATTTTCAGCTGGATACAATAATTATCATTACGATCTAATCTCAACGCAAAGTACAAGTTTGTATACGCCAGGGGATAATACAACAGGTCAATGGGCTGTTGCTTCAAGTCCTATCGATACCTGGGAGCCAGCAAGAAATAAAGCTATCAGGTTTTCACTTGTTGCAGAAAATCAAGTCATGGGTGGTATCGGCCATAGCCAGACAATCGTTGGAGCTGATTACGTACGTTCTGACGCATTTTCAATTGTTTACGATTACTTCTTAGCGGATTCTAATTTTAATGCTATTACTAGCCCAGCAGTTACAACAAAAAATGGCCGGACACAACTAAGCACGATTTACTGGTCGATACCTAATGGTCCTATAGAGTATCCGTACTTTAGCCCACCAACGCCAACAGCTGTGGTTAATGGACAAAATGTTGTACGTGGTATTTCTCAAATTGTAGATTTAACTCAAATTTCAGGATCTAATCCCCTTGGTACTACAAGTACAGGTACTTATGAATTTCTACGCAGACAAGACCATGGTATCTATGGAGTAAATTATACCCAGTGGTTTGGCGGTAAATTAACGACTATGGCTGGTTTACGATTGGCAAAGGTACTGGGTGTGACGATGGAACCTGGTGATCCATATAACCATGCAAGAACCTTTAGTCCTAATGTAAATTTCGGTGTTGATGGTCAAATCTACGGAAATCTTCGTGCTTATGGAGAATTCTCAAGTTCATATTCTCCTCCTTTGGTATTATTCGTCGATCCAGCTGGTAAGATGCCTACAAGTAGTAAGGGAACAGGTGGTGAAGTAGGATTGAAAATATCAAACGATGCACAAACCGTTTCCGGATCAATTAGTTTTTATAAATCTAAATCAACAAATGAAGAATACCAAATTCCAAGCGGTCTACAAACCGATATCAATCCAACTGGATTGAATGGAATCGCAGGGGGTGCTTCGAGTACTTATGTGGATCTAACGCGTGAATCATCAGGTATTCAGGTCATACTAACAGCAAACCCATCAAGAAATTGGAGAATGCGTTTAAGTGCATCGACTCCTGCTGGTAAAATAGAAACCAATGTTGCATATCCGCAATTATACAACGATCAATTTCACGAAAATGCAGCTGGTCAAGTTACATATGCAGATGGAACTATAGTGTATGTTAATCCAACATACAATTCTAAGGCGCCATTTGCTACGTCTGCAACCGCAGGTGCAGTACCTTTGACAGTATCGATGATGAACACATCGACTAGTCCGTATTATGCAAGTCCTGTAAATCCATCCGGCGCTATCTTGAGCACTTCAAACGTTGCTTATATCTTAAAGGGTGCAGTTGGTACTGTAATTGATCCACAGCAAAACGTTCACGGAACAATCCTAACTGGAGCTACAGGACTTCCGATTTCTTCGATGCAAATTACTCCTAGTTTTGCTTTACCTGGTTTAATTCCAATAGAAAATTCTGGTGATAAGACTGTTGGTTATCCTCAAATCAGTGCTAACTTTACAAACATGTACAGTTTTAGCTCTGGAATGCTAAAGGGCTTTAAAATTGGTGGATCCGTTGTAACGAGTTTAAAGTATAACATGTTTTATTACTATCCTAACGGAATAGCTACATTACAAAAGCAACTATTTACAGCACCTAATATGACGACAGTTAATTTGATTGCTGGTTATGCTCATAAATTCAAGCACGTAACTTTCTCATCACAGGTTAACATGAACAATATGTTTAATCATTATGATATACTCATATTGCCTAATCAATCTACTGGTTGGACTGTACTTTCAAGTTTAAGAGCAACCATGTATGGATTACCTCGTACTACGACTTGGAGTAATACTATTAACTTCTAATAGTTAATAGCTAAGATTTTAATCTATTAAAGGCGTTTGTTTTAAAAACATACGCCTTTTTGTTTATAAAGATTTGAGACTATTTATGAAAAAGTATTTACTATTATTTCTAGTTTTAACTATCACGCTTAGAGCTAATCCTTCTGGTACTGAAGTAGTATTAGCTAAGCATGAAGCTGTTGTAGCTGGACACCCAGAAGCAGCAGAGGCGGGCCTTCAGGTTCTACATCAAGGAGGGAATGCGATAGATGCTGCTGTTGCTGTATCCTTATCACTTGGCGTTGCTGAACCTTACGCTTCAGGTTTAGGAGGTAAAATTGAAATCCTTTACTACGAAGCCGCATCAAAAAAGGTATATGTGGTTGATGGTATGGATATGTCTAGCAGATCACTACCTATTAAGGCGTTTATCAATCAGCCAATGCATGAACGTATAGAAGGTGGTCCTAGCGCTGCGGTTCCCGGACTTGCTCAAGGATTGTATAAAGCACATAAAATGTGGGGGACATTGTCTTGGGATCAAGATGTAAAACCATCGATCGTGTTAGCACAAAATGGATCCCTGATATTACCTAAAACGCAGCAGTTAATTGAGGAAAGTGCTGCGAGAATTAAACACAGCAAAGAGGGGGTTAGAATATTTTTACCCGATGGAAAACTTCCAGCTGTAGGATCACGCTTAGTAAACACTGACTTGGCTAATACGCTAAAAAGATTAGCCGCAGAAGGTCCTGACGCTATTTATAAAGGTAAAATTGCAGAATCTATTGTAGAGTCTGTATCTAATGCTGGAGGTTACATGACCTTGTCAGACCTAGCTTCCTATGAAGCTAGAATACTAGAACCAGTTTCAGTTCCATACCAACAGGGCAGATTGTACTCTACGGCTCCGGTATCAGGAGGTGGTCAATTATTAGCGGTTATGAGCGTTTTAGATCATGTAAATTGGCGAGGCAGTACATTTCACGACGCTTTAAGTATAGATCATTTTGGTAAAGTTTTTTTAACAACTATTCAAAAATTTGATTCAATTACAGGCGATGATGAAGCAGTTTTAAATCGATTTAAAACTGCACTCTCTGAAAAAGGTATAGATTCTATTCTTGAATTATCAAAAATATCTAATGGCTCACAAAACTCGGTTATTTCTAACGGAAAAGAATCTACTACACATTTTATTGTCGTAGATGATAAGCATAATATTGCCTGTGTAACTCAGTCTTTAAGTTATCATTTTGGATGTGGGGTAGTACCTGTAGGAACTGGTATTGTTATGAATAATTCGTTGAGTAACTTTTCTATTAAAACTCCAGGTCGGCCCAATTATGTAGCTCAAGGTAAAAGGCCAAAGAGTACAATAGCTCCCAGTATATGGTTAAACGATAAAAACTTACCTGTACTAGCAATTGGTCTACCTGGTGGTGCTAGGATACCGTCTGGAATAGCTCAGGTTTTACTAGATTATAGCCAGTTTCATAGACCACTTGCAGAAGCTATTTCAGATACTCGAATTCATGTAACTAACATTAATAAAGAACAAACAGTTGAATGTGAAATTGGATTGCCTGATTCAGATGTCAAAAGACTAAAGGCGCTTGGATGGAAGGTGTTAATGCCTGAAAAATCAGGTACTGGCGTATTATTTGGTGGTGTTAATGCTGTAGAGTTTCTTTCGGATGGATCTTTAAATGCGGTTGCTGATTTAAGACGTACTAATTCCGCTAAAGGAGATTAATATATTTTAACAGATTATCTATAATGAAAAATATTCTCTTAGTTAGTACCTTTATTATAGCTATTTTAAATAATTGCTTATCGGATCCGCTACCATCACCTAAAGAATATTTTGGTTTCAGTATAGGTGATGATTATCATTTAGTAAATTATAGGCAGACTCAGAGTTACTTTAAAAAACTATCTGAAGTTTCCGACCGAGTCAGATACGTTAACATCGGCAAAACAGAGGAAGGTCGGGATCAAGTAATGATGGTTATCTCAGATTCGGCTAATTTGAATAAGTTAGCTGAATATAAAGCTATTTCTCAAAAACTAGCTAAAGCAGAGGGTTTAACTGAACTAGACGCCCAACAGATGGTGCTTTTGGGTAAAGCAGTTGTATGGATTGATGGTGGTTTGCATGCAGATGAAACCGCTGGAGCTCATCAATTGATAGAAACTGTTTGGCGATTAGTAAGTAGTAATAGTGAAGAGACGAAACGTATATTACACGATGTTATTATACTATGTGTTCATGCTAATCCTGATGGTCAAGAGTTGGTGAGTAATTGGTATATGAGAGAGAAGATTCCGGCAAAAAGAATATTGGATCGTACGCCTAAACTTTGGGAAAAATATGCCGGACATGATAATAATAGAGACTTCTTTATGTCTGCCTTAAAGGAAACAGCTAACATGAATAGGCAGATGTATTTGGAATGGTTTCCGCAAATTGTATATAACCATCATCAGTATGGGCCGCCTGGCACGATTATATTTATCCCACCTTATAGAAATCCATTTAATTATGTGTGTGATCCTCTTGTTATCACAGGAATTGATGCTTTAGGTACGGCAATTGAACAACGATACCTTTTGGAAAATAAATTTGGGGCAACTTCAAGATCTGGGGCATTATACTCAACGTGGTGGAATGGTGGCTTACGTACTATGCCGTATTTTCACAATATGGTTGGAATTCTTACTGAAAGTGTAGGCAGTCCTACACCAACACGCATTCCTTTAGTTTTAAATCGTCAATTACCTAATGGAGATCTACTAGCGCCAGTGGTTCCTCAGATGTGGCATTTTAAGCAAACTATAGAATATGAGGTATCAGCAAATTACGCTATTTTAGATTACGCGTCGCGTAACAGGCAATCATTGCTATATTCAATATATAGAATGGGATTAAATTCGATACAAAGAGGAAGCGCGGACAACTGGACAATCCATCCCTCTCGAATTTCAGAAGTAGCAAATTACTTAGATAAAAATAGTCACAAGAGTGAGGATGCACAGGAAACTGAAACTGTTGATATTTTAAATCGAAGACTAGCGTCTTCATCGTATGAACTACTTCACAAAAATGAATGGAGAGATCCACGTGGTTTTATAATACCTTCAAATCAAGTTGATTTCCCAACAGCAGTTAAATTTATAAATACGTTAATACAAGCTGGCATAAGAGTAGAAAAAGCTACTGATACATTTGTTGTTAACGGAGTTTCATATCCCAAGAATTCTTACATTGTTAAAACCAATCAGGCTTTTAGACCACATATTTTAGATATGTTTGAGCCACAGGATTATCCGAATGATTTTAAATACCCTGGTGGGCCACCTATTAAGCCATACGATTCCACAGGATGGACACTTGCTTTTGAAATGGGTGTCCATTTCGTTCGCGTACTTGATGATTTCAATGGTCCATTTAAAACATTAACTTATGGTGTTTTAGAGGAACCAATTTCATTTAAGGTAGTGAATGAACAGCAAACAGTGGGTTATTTAATTTCCCATAAAATTAATGATAGTTTTATTATAATTAACCGACTTCTTAAGAGAAATCAGAAGGTTTATTGGTTAGAGCATGGTAAACTTGGTGATGGAACAATTTATGTTCCTCGCACAAAGGAATCTGAGTTTATTGTACAAGATTCGGCACAAACCTTAGGAGTAGAAGTTGAAAATACTTCTCAAGTACCTCATGCTAGAGCAATATTAATTAAACCTAATAGAATTGCTCTTTGGGATAAGTTTGGTGGATCTATTCCATCGGGATGGATGCGATATATATTAGAAAAATATGAATTCCCCTTTGATTTGGTTTTTTCTAAGGAAATAGATCTCGGTAATTTAAACAAAAAATTTGATTTAATTATTTTTCCTACAGCTGCAATTCCATCAATTAAAGCAGACGTAAATCATTCAACAGTAGATGCTGTAAATTATGCTATAAAAGAACCTGCTGATTCCAAAATACCAGATGAGTATAGGTCATGGCTCGGATCTATCACGGTAAATAAATCTATACCCAAAATTAATGAATTTCTTATGAAAGGAGGGTCTGTAGTAGCTATTGGAACTTCTACTAATTTAGCCTATGATTTGAATATACCTCTAGAAAATGCATTATTAGTTAAAACAGCTAAGGGCTCTGAATTACTTTCTTCGGAGAAATTTTATGTACCAGGTAGTATTTTGACAGCTACTGTTAATAATAATGATCCAATGGCTTGGGGCTTAGATAGATCGGTCGATTTTTACTACGACAATAATCCCATATTCAAAAAATCTGTGAGTATTATTCCTGTAGTTACATTTGAAACTGATAAACCACTTAAGAGTGGCTGGGGTTGGGGACAGTTATACCTTAAAGATTCAGTGTTGGTAGGAAGAACTAATATCGGTCTAGGTAAGCTATATCTAATTGGAAGTGATATAACATTTAGAGCTCAAACGCATGGGACATTTAAATTGTTGTTTAATGCGTTATATTTAAATAGTAACTATGTAGATCTGTAATATTTAATTAGTACTGATATCTATACATAGTGAGAAAATATTTTATATTCACTTTTTTTCTATTAGTTAAAAGTATTGGTTTCTCTCAAAATAGTCCTGTAGATTTTACATTTAATTCCAAAGTATTATCAGGTTCAATTGATAGCGATTCTGATTATAGTATTCAGTTAAATAAATTAAGGCAAAATCCTAGACCGGAAGAAGCTGCTAAGATATTAATTCATTTATCTGATCTGCAGAGATGGCGTGGTGACTATGCAGATGGTTTAGAGTCTGCTAGAAAAGGTTTAAAATACGCTAAAGATAATTCATTAACTACATATCAATGTGAATTTTTATATAGGATAGGGCGACTTTTTTGGAATTTAGGTGATTATCCGCATTCTCTCGAAAGTCACTTAGAGGAACTAAGATTAGCAGAAAAATTAGATATAAAGCATTTAATAGCTCAGAGTCATTTCGGTCTTGGAATTACTTATTATAGATTCGGTCAAAATCAAAATGCGTATCAACAACTTATCCAGGCTTATCAATATGCTATTAAGGACAATAATAACGATGATTTAATATTAATATTAAATGGTCTTGGTAATTATTATCTAACTGAAAAAAATTACAAAAAATCTGAAGAATACTATTTGCAATCACTTCGTCTTCATAAAAACGGAGGCTTCGTTTCAGGAACTGCAGATTCACTTACTAACTTAGGTTTAATAGCTCTTGCTCAAGGTGAATATGACAAAGCATTAAAAAATCTTAATGAAGCTTTAGATATATATACGCACCTTAAGTATAAAAGATACATTGCAAACACACATAGAAGAATTGCTACCGTCTTGCGTAATATGGGAAGGCTTAATGAAGCCTATTTACATTTAAATACAGCAATCAATTATGCCTCCGAACTAAAGAGTCCTGATGTTATGCTCGATATATATGCAGAATATTCCGCTACTGCTGAAAAACACAATGACTATAAAATGGCTTTAGATTTTGAGAAAAAATATTCGGATTTAAAAGAGCAACTGCGCAGTGATCATAATAGGGAAGTTATAGCAGGCTTGGAATCACAGTATAAATTTGATCAACAGCAAATGCAGATTCAAATACTGAAGAGTGCAGATCAACTAAAACTTGTTGAGATAGGTCAAAGAAGATCGCAAATACTTGCATTATTGGCAGGTCTTTCAGTTGTTATAATTATTACTGGATCTATTATACTTGTTCAGCGCTATAGACTAAAAGCTGAGAGACAAACACTGGCTGTTAATAAAGAGGCACGAATTAAAGCAGAATCTGCAGAAAAACTTAAAACGAAATTATTTGAAATAGCATCACATGATTTGAAGGTACCGTTAAGATCTCTTTACGCTACTGCTGATCTAATTGCAGACTCCAAATTGGATTACAGTGACATAAAACGTTTAGCTGAAAACATGCGAGTTGATACATTGCACATGCGGTCACTTGTTGAAGCATTTCTAACTGCTGTTGCTATTGAGAATGGTAATTTACAGGTTAAATCTGAAAGAATAGACCTAAGTGATTTATCTCGTATTGCTGTAGAAGGCGTTCGTTTAATTGCTCAAGGTAAAAAACAGAATTTAACATTTAAGTCTGAAGAAAAATTATGGATTAATGCTGACCAGATTAGAATGCGTCAGGTTATAGACAATTTATTGAGTAATGCTTTAAAATTTTCTCCTTTAGGTGGATCTATTTTAATCACTACTGGTTCTGTCGATTCTTGGGCCTATGTTGAGATATCAGATAGTGGTCCTGGTTTTACTCCTCAGGATTTTGCAAAATTATTTCAACCTCATGCAGTATTATCTGCACTGCCAACAGCTGGGGAGGACTCTAGCGGACTAGGTTTATTTATCTCAAATGAATTAGTTGCACTTCAAGGTGGAAGACTGGAAGTTGAGTCTCAGCCAAATAGTGGTGCAGTACTTAGAGTGTTACTACCTTTAGCAGTTATAAACTAAATCCAGCACTTATCCTAAACCATTCCTTAAACACCATCTAACAAGTGTAGGAATATCATGTAAGCTTAATTTCGCTAGTATTCGGGATCTATGTTTTTCAACCGTGCGAATACTAATATTAAGTTTATCAGCAATTTGCTTTGAATGCATTCCGCGTGTGACCATTTGAACTACTTCTTTTTCACGCTCGGATAAAACACTCGCATCAATCGTGGGTAAACTTATTTCATTGCTTATATTGGGTAACGGTGGAGGTGTGCCAACTGAGAAAAACATTCCACCATCTAGTACTCGATTAACAGCTTTATTAATTTGTTCGATTGGGGAGTTTTTATCCACAAATCCAGCGACACCTAGTGCTACTAATTGCGCAGGTAAGTTCGATTCTGGATAAGCTGTAAGTACGATAATACGAGTAAATATATTATTTGATCTAAGACTGCGTATTAAATCTCTTCCGTCGTAGTTATTAAGGTAAAGGTCTGTAATAAGTAAATCTGGTGGATTACTAATGCATGCGTTCAATGCTTCTCTTCCGTCACTAAAATTGAGTAGCTCGGCTGGTTTAAAGTGACGTATTAATTCAACCTTAAGTAATTCGCCAAAAGTCTTAGTATCATCTGCGAGTATAAAGCGTAAATTGCTTTTTTTATCACCTAAGGTAGTTCTCATCTTACTAGGTAATTAAAAAATACTATGTGTACCTATAGCAAGTGGTAACTCTATAAAACATAGCACAATTAGTATAGCATAGATTGACACTTTTCACTGCTTGAATACCTGATAGTATTCTACCTATGGAAATTAAACGTAATGGTACACAAGCATCACTCATAGGACCAGCTGATTGGTTTACGGGTTGTGTCAGAATAGATCCTCTATTATCAAGTCCTGCTCCTGCAAGAGCTGCAGGTGCGAGTGTAACTTTCGAACCTGGTGCTAGAACAGCATGGCATACTCATCCATTAGGACAAACCTTGATAATAGTTTCAGGGGTAGGTCGTGTACAGAGGTTTGGCGGAAATATTGAGGAAGTGCGCCCGGGTGATGTCATATGGTTTTCACCGGGTGAAAAGCACTGGCATGGGGCTTCACCAACTACAGCAATGACCCATATAGCAATTCATGAATACCTAGATGGAAAATCAGTTGATTGGCTCGAAAAGGTAACGGATGAAGAGTATGGTATATAAATTACTTATTTATGCCTGTCTAAAATCAATCATGCGTTTATAGCGATCGACTTTGTCTACAACAACTTCGAGGCGTGAACCAACGGTAATACGGTTTTGTTTTCTTCTTCCTATAAAAGTAGTACCTGCATTATCTAATACATACTTATCATCTACTAGCTTATCTGCTCCTAAAAATCCAAATGTCATAGACTCGGTGAGTTCTATGAATAAACCTTGGCGTCTTACTTCAGTTACTACTACAGCAAATTTAGTTTTATTTTTCTTAGCCAATTCTCTTTCAAAGAATTCAAGTAGCTTAATTTTAATACTTTCACGTTCTGCCTCTGATGAATTAACCTCAGTCTGACTTAGGTGTTCGGCAAGATTTTCAATATGCTTAATATCATAGCCTTGTTTACCATCTACACCTTTACCGCTTTTTAGTAAGTAGGCATGGAGAACTCGGTGTACCACTAAATCTGAGTAACGTCTAATAGGTGAGGTAAAATGCGTGTAATCTTTTTTATGTAAACCGTAATGACCATCGGCACTAGAACGGTAACAAGCTTTTTTAAGACTTCTTAAAAATTGTGTCCGTAAATTATAGCCTTGTGGATGCTTAGATAAAATCTCAAGCATGCGAACTACATTTTCACGGCGTGTTAGATCTCCGACTTCAATGCCGTAGGTTGTTGCGAGCTGACTAAATTCCTCAAGGCGTTCTTCATCAGGCTCATCATGTACACGGTATACAGAAGGTAATCGCTGGGTTCGTGAAAGCCGCGCCATCTCTTCATTCGCAGCCAACATAAATTCTTCGATAAGTTGATGACTTTCATCGTGCTCAATCTTTTCAAGTCGATCGGCGTAGCCTTCGGCATCAACAAATATTTTGGTTTCAGGCATATCCAAATCAAGACTGCCATGTAGCATGCGATTTTTTCTTAATTTAGATGCAATCTTCCAAAGACCACGAATCCACGTTTGAAGATCCTGTAATTCCTGATCTTGCATATCACGTAGTGCACGACCTGTAGATCCTGTCTGGTGTTTTGGAGGAAGCGGAAGTTGTTTAACTTTTTCTAAATCATCTTCAAACAGTAGGGCATACGCTTGTTTATATGTTAGTCGTTTCCTGCTGCATATGACAGTATTTGCAAAATAGGTATCCTCAATTTTGCCTGTTTTAGAGAATGTAATAAATGCTGCCTTACATAGTCTATTTTCAGCTTCAACTAATGAGCATAGACCATTCGATAATATTTCGGGAAGCATTGGTATAACTACACCTACTAAATAGGTTGAGTTGCCGCGCTTTTGAGCCTCTTTATCTAGGGCAGTTCCAGAGCGTACGTAATGTGATACATCTGCGATATGGATACCAACTCGAACAGAACCGTTTTCTAGTGGTTCATACGATAAAGCATCATCGAAATCTTTTGCATCATCTGGATCGATAGTGAAGACAGGAATTTCTCGATAATCTTCTCGGCCTATTAAATCTTTATCCGCAACTTTTCTGCCAAGGTGTTCCACCTCTCTCATTACCTCAGCCGGAAATTCTGGAGTTAAATCAAACTTTTCTAGAACGCCTGCTAATTCTGATTTTGGTTCGTGTGTTCTTCCTATCGTTCGAGTAATTGTTCCAGTAAGTGGTTGGTAGCGTTGTTTCCACTCGTTGAGATTAACGACAACTTTATCTCCAACTTTTGGAGAAGGTTTAAGATTCGATTTAAGTGGATCTGCTACTTGTATCTCATGAACAAATCGAGGATCGTCTACAGCTACTATGAAACGCTGTCCATATCTGCGCAATTCACCAACGACTTTGGTTGTTGAGCGTTCTTTTACTTTGATAACTCTTCCAACTAACTCGCCGGGTCTTTTTCCTTCAATTCCTTCAAATATCTTAACAAGTACTGTATCTCCAGTAAGAGCGACACTGGTATCTTCAGCAGCTATTTGAATACTAGGTAAACGCTCAGTACTACCAAGTATAGGTTTTTGAGTAACAAAAGCAGAACCTGCTGTTCTAAATTGAATCTTACCCTCAACTTCTCCTGAGCTACCTTTTAGTTTTAATCTATCTCCTTGGACACGCATTAATTCACCTTTTGATAGAAGTAAGCGTACCTCATGGGTTAAGGTAGAACGCTCTTTTTTATTAATACCTAGACGTCTCGATAGCTCAAATTCGTTAGCTGGGGTGTAACTAGGGGTGTTCAATAAAGCTAACAACTTTTCTCGTAGAGTCATGTATAGGATTGGCATTCATTAAAGGCTTAGCTTTAATAATTCGCGATGAAAATCGTTCATATAGCTAGCGAGGTATTTCCCTACATGAAAACAGGGGGATTAGCTGATGTTGTAGGAGCCTTAAGCTCTACTCAGGCGGACAGTGGTCACGAGGTATCTGTGATCATTCCTGGTTACCGACTAGCCTTAAGTCATACTGATGCTGCTCATAATGAGCGTAGATTACGCCTTAAAATAGAAATGGGCGAAAAATTCATATCAGGAGAAGTTCGTGTTTTTTCACCAAAACGTAACTTATCCATTTATTTGATCTGTCGTGATGAGTTTTTTGATCGCAGAAATCCGTATGGTACAGGTGAACGCGACTATGAAGATAACGCAGAGCGCTTTGTTTTTTTCGCTAAATCAGCGGTAGAGACCATTCGCTTACTGGATCTTCAACCAGACATTGTTCATAGCCATGACTGGCAAGCAGCGCTCGTACCAATATTCTTACGATACAGCGAACGCAGGTATGGTTTAACTCTGGCTACAAAAACGATCCTCACAATTCATAATATTGCTTATCAAGGATTGTTTCCGAGTGCTATCTTTGATCTCACAAATCTACCAGCACAGTTAAATTCTGTAGAGGGTCTTGAGTACTATGGACAAGTTAATCTCTTAAAGGGAGGTATTCTCTTTGCTGATCAAGTTACTACGGTCAGTCCACAGTACGCTAAAGAAATTCAAACTACAGAATTTGGTTTTGGACTAGATGGAGTAGTGCGTTCGAGAGGTGAAGACATTGTTGGGCTAATTAATGGAGTTGATACAAAAGTGTGGAATCCCAAAACTGACGCCTTATTACCAGCACGCTATACATCGACTGACTTGAAAGGTAAATCAGTTTGCCGTACAGCTTTACTGCGTGAGGCTGGTTTTAGCCCGCAATTTAATGGTCCTATTTTTGGAATTGTCTGTCGTTTAGTAGAACAGAAAGGTATGGATCTAGTATTAGCTAATGAATCGTTTTTCTTAAAAGAAAATTGTCGCTTAGTTATCTTGGGATCAGGGGAGCAAAAAATAGAAGCACGTATTCGTGAATTACAGAATCATGCTCCAGACCGCGTTTTTTTAAATCCTAAATTAGACGAGGCCATGAGCCATTTAATTGAAGCAGGTAGTGACTTCTTTGTTATGCCATCACTGTTTGAGCCATGTGGATTAAATCAGATGTATTCACAAATTTATGGAACGATACCTATTGTTAGCAAAGTAGGTGGTCTTGTTGATACGGTGATTGATATTGATACTGATAGTAAGCGTGGCACTGGAATCATGCATGAACCTAATGCTGCCGCTTTAGGTGTAGCTTTAAAACGTGCACTTAAGTTGTACGATGAAAAAACTTCATATCAGCTAGTACAAAAACGTGGAATGGAAACTGATTTCAGCTGGAAAAATGCTACTGTGGGTTACGAGCGGCTATATAATGATGCATTGTAGGACTATATAATATATTGTAATTTATTGTATTTCAGTAGGTTATAAACTGATCGTATACCACTGATTAATTTATTTACGGAACTTCACCTGATTTTAACAGTCAGGTTGTTGTATATAGCACAAGTGCGTGATACGTTACTTGTGCTAAACAATTACCTCTTATGAAACCCAACAATAGCGAAAATTTAAATGCGTCATCTTTTGCTGATGATGAATTATATTCGTTACAACTTGAGGTCGCTCATCTTGCTGACGAATTATCAAAATTTGATAATGCTACACGTGCGGATAGTTTAGAGTATTGGAAACGTGCAGAAAAAGCTGTTTTTGAAAGTCGCTTAAATCGCATCTATCCCCAATTAGTTACGGGTAGTAACTAGGAATTAAAGTTTAGGCACTGGTGGTTTGTTGGGTATATCCCAAGCGTTTGCTCCGTGAACTTTTACTTTTCTACGGTACACTTTTTCACCACATACAGCATAGATTATATTGAAATCTTTACCTCCAAAGCACAGATTTGTGATTTTACCATTTGGGGTAGGAATGATCGCATTCACGCGACCAATTTGATCGCAAACTTGAATACCCATTTTAGTAGTTACGTATAAACGCCCATCACGGTCTACACGCATACCATCTGATGCAGTATCATCATCACTATCACGTATGTGTAGATCACCGTATTTTTGTTTAAACGCTAGTGTTCCATCAGGTTGAATTTGATAGCTGTAGACCCAGTGCGTTCTTGAGTCATCAATATATAAAATACTTTGATCAGGAGACAGTGTTATGCCGTTCGCGAATTTTAAACCTGTATCCACAATACGTTTTGTATGGTCCGGCTTTATAAGCCATATCTTACTAGGTGCTGTAGGATCTGAGGGAGGAAAGTCGTCTGTGAGGTAGATGTTTCCATTATGAGCAATAACAACATCATTACCGTGTAAGATTTCGGTTGCTACTATGGTTACTTGACCACGGTTGTCTCGTGCAACAAGTCGAGCAGAAGGACTTTGGACGGAGTAGAGCCTGCCATCTGGGCCGAAGATTTGACCAGAAGCTCTTCCAGCGTCATTCAAGAAAACACTAACTGAACCATTAAGATCTACTTTATATGTTTTGTTAGTAGGTCTATCGTTGAAATATACTTCGCCAGTTGGACTAACCGCAGGACCATCTGTTGAAACAAATCCATCTTGAACCAACTCCCAGTCCTCACCTGGAATTAGAATATCCTTAAGCATTTGATTCTGCGTTATTCCACAGGTAATAGACTTTGGATAGTCTCTCCATAGCCAACGAAGTGCATCAGGAAAAGCTTGCGTAGCGTGCTTACTATTATGCTCACCATCCCCCCAGACATGTTCCACATCATAGCCTGCAAATTTAAACGATCGCTCCAGTGTTTGATTAGCCATCCACCAATCACCACCGTATGAATTGTGGTCATTGCTTCCATCTTGCATATAAATACGTAGTGGTTTCGGCTCAGTTTTTCTAACAAGTATCGAATAGCGTTCGCCACCTCGTAAACCTACAAAAGTACCTATTGTTGTATAGATGCGTCTAAATAGGTCAGTACGCTCCCAAGCTGCTGTAAATGCTGCAATAGCACCACTACTTTGTCCTGCTATCATGTGGTCATTTGGATCGTTCGATATGAGAATGGGTAAATTGGATGAAGTCTTTAATGCTTTTACGACAGGCAGAATTTCTTCGTCAAGTAGCCTAGCGTAATTATCACTTAAACCGTCATATTCATAGCTGCGATTATAGCGATCGAGTGCTTGATTTGGATTTAGTGATTTAACAACACCAGGCGTAATAAATACAGCGATTGTTAGAGGTATTTCATGCTTAAATATAAGATTATCAAAAACCGTAGGAGCGTTCCAAGTGACTCCATCCTGAAAAACAGCTAAGCATGCAGGTTTTGAAGCTGTATATTGTGCGGGTATGTAAACACTAACTATACGTGTGGTACCTGGAAATATTTTTGATCGATCAAATGTGAATTTGATTATTTCGCCTTTTGGTACACCTGGCTGAGTTTTTGAATCTGGACCAGGTTTATAATCATCTATCGCCAAGAGGTATGATTGTGTACCAAATAATACAAAAAGGATTACTAATCGTGTATAGGTAAGTAGTAATTTCATAACTTCGGAAGCGATTTTGATTTATAGTAAAATTGCCAAATTAAATAGCTAGCTACTGGGAAAGCTAGGCCTGTAATAGTGAAGAGTAGTGAATAGCCAAAGTAGTCAATTAAGTGTCCAGCTGCAGCATTTAAAACTAGACTGCTTAGGCCAGCTAAAGCACTCATAATACTAATTGTTGAAGCTATGATTGATGATGGAACTAATTCAGAGGCGAGAAGGGATGCACCACTTAACCAGCTTCGTCCTAAAAATTGAACAAGAAGGAGCATTGCCACGGCTAATGTTACATCATGTGTCCATGCTAGTATGAATATACAGGGAGTTAATAGGACTAATCCGCTTAATATTATTGCACGTGCTTTGAGTGCTGGCATGCCGCTTTTAATTAAATGGTCAGAGTACCAACCTAGTAAAATCCCTAAAATTGACTGTCCTACTGGTGGTATCCACAGCAATTCTGCTGTTTGAGATAGGCTAAGCCCTAATTTTTCTTGAAAATATGCAACCTGCCAAAATTGAAGTATAAACCAAAATGGATCGGTAATAATTCGAGCTGCAAATAAATACCATAATGATTTATTTTTTAGAATTAACGATATTTGCGAATTTTTTTCCTCAGCTTTAGGTTCTGGTTTTGATTTATCGATTACAGACCAAATTACAGCTAGAAATAATCCTAAAGCTCCAGGAATCCAAAATGCCATTTGCCAATTTATTTTTAATGTAATTAAAGCAGTAAAGGGTGGTGCTAATATTGTACCCAATGTTCCTAGTGGAGCAGTTATAGCGAGTGCTGTTGCACGTACATCTACTGGAAACCATTTAGTAACAGCAACGAATATAGCAGGTAGAATACCTGCACTTGCTGCTCCAAAAATAAATCGCATTGCAGCCATTGCCCATAATCCATGTGCGAAAGAAAAGAGTAACGTAGATACACTGATAATACTTAGAAATAATGTTATACAAAATCTCGTTCCGTATTTATCCACCCATTTACCTACAATAAAATACATGCCAATATATGGCACCATAAACGAGGTAACGAGAATGGAGTAATCTGTGTTACTTATGCCAAGTTCTGTAGTAAACGTGGTCTTTAGTTGTGTTAAAATTGATCTATCTAAATTACTAAGCAGGGTGACACAACCAGCTAATAATAAAAGTAGCCAGGTACTTATTTTAAAAGCATGAGAAATAGAATGATCACTTTGCTTATGTCTAAAATTAGGCATGAGTGATTGTCTTTAGGGATTCACCTTCAACCCAAGTGCTTTCGATGAGTAAGGTACGGGGATTCTGTGGGATACCAAACTCGTTACGTCTAAGCTGATCTACAAGCATATCTACTGCTGCTTCGCCTGCGAGTACGCTATTTTGATTTGCTCCAGCGTAATTTCCATAGTCAGCGTGCCAATCTAATAGAGCAAACCCAACCTGATCGGGTATAGATACACCTTCTTCTTTAAGCCAATTTGCTGTATCTGGATTTACAGACACTACTGCTTCAGGTTTATGTAAATAGTACCAATCAAAAAATGATATCTTATCTAAGATGGGTGGAGTGTAGATCGGAATTTTATTATCATTTACGCTTTGCCAAAGTAATGCGCCAGATATCCAATTTTGTTCTGAAGCTGTATTCTGTTTGCCGCTTATAGCAAAACCAATGCGACGATAACCTTTATTAGTAAGTTGTGTAGCTACGAGTCGAAGTGTGTGGATCTGATGATTTACTGCGCAATTAAAACGCAGGGCTTGATGGGATAAGCCTATACGTACGACTGAAAATTTTTCCCACGCTATTTCATTAAACTTAGTGATCGAGCCTCTACTACTAATGATTACTCCTGTAATGCCACGTGCTGTGAGAATAGATGCTAAGCGTTTGGGTGAGAGCTTAGGATTTGCAGCCCAGTGAGTCTCAATATTAAAACCTTGTTCTGTGGCTCGTTTGTGTACGCCAGCATAAAAGTCTCGGTAAGTAGCGAAGTTTTTCCACTCATGCTCTGTGGGGTGAGCCGTCAGAAACGCCAACGTCCCAAGTGAATCTTTACTCGTACCACGTCTCATGGTACGAAAAATAGATGCTATGAGTGGATTAGGAGTATAGCCTAAGTCACGAGCAATTTTTTGTATACGTTTACAGGTATCCTTAGGTAAAGCTGGATGATTCCTCAGTGCACGAGAAACTGTGGATTGTGAAACTTTAGCCCTTTTTGCTATTTTGACTTGAATCGAATCCATGCATGGTATGCATAAAACGGAGATGTTCTTTCTGCAAGACTAGACTCTAAACTAAGCCATTATTATTTACCCTCATGAATTTTAAAACCTTTCTATTCGTACTCGTGTCTTTGATAACAAGTATCTCTCGCGCGAACACGTATTATGTAGATAACGGTACAGGCTTGGATTCCAATAATGGAAAAGATTCGGACCATCCTTTGAAAAGCTGTGAAGCTGTTAGTCGTCTAACGCTCAAAGCAGGGGATAAAGTACTTTTTAAAAAAGGTTCTATCTGGTCAGCCGAATCACTCACGCTTTCACCTATAGGTGCAAAGGATAATCCTATACTTATTAGCTCATACGGCGACGGCGATTTACCTAAAATTGAAGGTAAAGGTTCTGTGCTATCTACGGTCGCTATTAAAAATCCGAGTTACGTTGAAATTTCTAATCTTGATATTTCCAATGAAGATACAGCCCACAAAAAATTACTTCGTGGAATAACTCTAAGTGGCTCTGATGCAGGAATTTTAACGCATATTACTCTTAAAAATCTCTATGTGCATGATGTAACTGGACTCACTGAGAACTACCACGATGAAGACGTAACTCGTAAGTCTTACGGCGGTATCGTTTTTTTGATTGAAGGTAAAACAGTTCGTACTGCTTGGGATACGTTACTAGTTGAGGGCTGTAAAGTGGTAGATACTAGTGCTATTGGTATCACCTTTGTTACTTCTTGGGCAAAGGGCCATAGAACCTATGATGAAAGTGCATGGGCACCGAGCACTAATGTTGTTATCAGAGGAAATGAAATTAGAAGATCCGCTCGCAATGGTCTCATAATCAGAGCGTGTGTAAGTCCTCTTATTGAGCACAATTTATTTAAAGAATGTGCCGTGCAGGGTAGTGGTAATGCATGCTTTAGCTTCGATTGTGACGATGCATTATTTCAGTATAACGAATCCTGCTTTACTAAGTTTAATCCAGGAGATGTTGACGCTGCTGGCTATGATAGTGACTATAACTGCAGACGTAGTGTATTTCAATACAACTATAGTCATGATAATGACTACGGTTTCATTTTAATTTGTTGTAACGGAAAAGCATTCAATGATGGTACGATTGTTCGTTATAATATCAGCCAAAATGATAATGGAGTTCTCGTGCGATTCTCAGGCACGGTAACCAATACTTACGTATACAATAATACACTTTTTGCTAAATCGGACATGACTAATCCAAGGACACAGGGTGATATGCCTAAGATTTTCTATTTTAAATCTTGGTCGGGTTGGGCAAAGAACACATTTATTTTTAATAATTTAATTATTAATCAATCAAAGGATGCTATCTATGATAATGGTGGCAGTACGGGTACACATTTTTCTCACAATTTCTATAGTGGTTTTCATCCTCAGTCAGAACCTAATGATGATGGTAAAAAAACTGGAGCGCTTATAATCGATGATCGTGTGCGTATAGCAAAAGCAGGATGGTCATCTCCAACCGAACTATTTATACTTAAATCTAATTCGGGTATAGCTTCGGGCGGTATGGCACCTTTAAGAAATGATCCTAGAAAAGATTACTTCTCGCAAGTAGTACCAAACAAATCTAATGATTGGTTTATTGGAGCATTGTTACCTAAAAATTAATTTATTCACAACCATGTACCGTTTATTTTTATTAGCGTTTGTTATTTGTCTTAGCACATTAAAAAGCTTTGCAGGCATTACTATTCAAAATGATGTCTCATACTTAGAGCCTTCACGTGCCGAGAAGTTAAATCTTTATTTACCTGATCCTGCTAAATTCACGGGTAAACTACCAGCGGTTGTTTGGATTCATGGAGGTGGATGGCAAACAGGAACAAAGAATGAAGCACGTGCTACGAATGTATGTACAACTTTAGCAAACGCAGGTTATGTTGCTATAAGTGTTGAATATAGACTCGGAGCTAATTCATGGCCTACAAATTTATTTGACTGTAAAAATGCAGTTAGGTTTTTACGTGTGAATAGTGAAAAATACCATATTGATTCTTCTCGTATTGCAGTGATGGGTGGATCAGCTGGTGGACACCTAGCTTTAATGGTTGGACTCACCTCAGGTATAGCACATCTAGAACCTCAAAGCCCTTACCCAGGTGTGTCTGATAGCGTATTAGCTATTGGTGATTTTTACGGTATTTCGAATATATTTACTCGCCAGAAACCAGGACCAGCAGGCGAGGTAACTGGTGTTTTAACTGACGACAAAGAATACAAAAAGGTATTTGGCGCTGGAAGAAATGAGAATGATGCACTTTGGCGTGATGTCTCTCCAGTATTTCATGTGACTAAAAATTCACCTCCTGTTATTATTTTTCAGGGTTTAGCTGATGCTACTGTAAATCATGGTCAGTCCGAAGAGTTAGATGCTGTACTAACGAAAAACAATGTACTGCATAAACTTATCCTCATTCCAGGGATAGGACACACCTTTGATTTAACATCCTGGAATAAAAAACCACTTCCTTATGATTTACGTCCTATATTGCTAGAATTTTTAGCAAAACATGTAGGCGTAGCAGAGCGTGTAGCATCCAATTAAGCTTACGCTTTCTCTAATGCTAATGCGTGGTCATTAATGATATTAATACCACCCCAAACTTTTTCACTGGTTGTTAAGACAGGGTCTTGCAACCAGAAGGGATCATCACTTGGAAGACCTAAGGGTAGAAACGCTGTTGAGCAAAGATAGAGGCTGCCAGTTGATATGTATTCTTCACCAATTGCTGGTTGATGCCCACATAAACCTACTTGCAACCAGCCTGCGTCATTAAAGGTACCTTTGGCTCCTAAGGTGCGTTCAATAACTTTAGTGAGAGCGCACCTTGCTTGTGCAGGCTGTACCGATCCTGGCAATTCATGTCTAAGGGCCATATTTGCTAAATGGTGCATAGCACCGCAGCGGTAGGCGAGAGAACGTCCTATGGCCGGAAAACTTCCATCTGGAGAAACCAATTTTTCTAAAATAGCAGCGTACCGAACTGCGCGTGTGCGCACATTAGGGAGCATATCTCGCCATGTCTTATTATGTGATTCTACAGCCTCCAAAACATCAAGAAGCATTGGTTGAATCACATAACTATTATAATAGTCCCAGTGAAATTCTGGACCGTCGCCGTAGATACTATCTCCCTTATACCACGATTCTAGCGATCTTACGGCGTAATCAATACGTTGCATATCAGCTTGGCCTGTAAACTTAAGAAGTGCAATTTCAACCGTTGCTGAAAACAGAAGCCAGTTATTGTAGCCAGGAGTAATTACATGTGATGAACGTAAGGCATCTATGAGTCTATCTTGGGTAACTTTATCTAGTGAATACCAAAGTGCTTTAGGTGCTCTGATAAGTGCCTGCGCTAAGAATGCAGCGTCTACCAATGGTTGCTGCCCATGTGAAAAATTAAGACAATCTGGACTTGTAGGATCAACCGCATTGCGAAGTGCCTGTAAGGCTAATGTACGCATGGTTTGTTGATCATTTTTTTCTGACTCTGGTACGTGTTTCAGTTCTAGCCATGGCGCCAAACCCGTTAAGGCTCTGCCTACTGCTTCTAGATGAGTAACCTGAAAACGGTTTTCACGTGATGCCTTCGACTCAATAGGCATTGTTGCTCGGAGTGTTCCCGTGGCTTGAGACTCAATAGGTTTTTTTACGACGCGAACTAAGTAATTTACCCAAGTTTGTCGGATAGATGCGGGGCTCATAATTAGTAGTTATGGAGATATTGCTTAAACCTACAAGCTCTAGGCGTAAATATTGTAAAATTCAATGGACGTTAGCCATTTATTTTACACACTAGGTATTGTTCATGCGTAACCCCTTTTAGCATGATTTAAAATCGTAACCCTACGTTAATTAAATACGAAATGTTGACTGTTATTGCTAGCACACTCACTCCGGTTTTTGTTGTTTTACTGTTAGGTTTTATAGCAGGTAAGCGTAAAATCGTAGATAATCTCCAAGTAAGAAGTTTGAACTTATTTGTTATGAATTTCGCGCTTCCAATAGCGCTATTCAAAGCAACGTCACTTACGCCTAGGGCTAAACTACTCAGCGAATATCATTTTGTTATCGTATTAGTGCTTACTATGTGGACTACGTATGCACTTAATTTCATAATACAAAAACGATTTTTTAACACAACGCTTGGAGAAAATTCTGTCAGAGCTTTAACCGTTGGACTTCCAAATGTTACCGCTATAGCGCTTCCTTTATTAGTCAGCGTATTAGGGCAGGGCAGTTTGGTTGATGTCGCCATCTCAATTTGTGTTGGAGCCGTATTTTTATCACCGATTACACTCCTCATATTGGCCTATACTAAGGCAAGCACCCAAGGACTTCCTATTGATAAGCAAATTAAGGATCTTTTAATTCACCTTGTTGAGCGTCCTATTGTGATTGGTCCTTTTTTAGGAATAATCGTTGCATTACTTGGATGGCATGTGCCTGAAGTATTGTTAAATTCCGCAGAACTTATTGGTAAGGCAACGCCTGGGGTTGCTTTGTTTTTAACAGGACTTGTTTTATCATCACAGAAAATCCACTTTAGTGCCCCAGTTATTAGTAGTGTTGTACTGAAAAATTTTATTCAGCCATTTATTGCAGTAGCATTTGTTTTAATGCTCGGATTAACAGGTCCTTCAGCTCGTGCAGCTATACTTATAGGTGCAGTACCATGTGGTTTTTTTGGTATATTATTTGGACTAGCAAATGATATCAGATCTGAGGTATCTGGTGCTAGCTTACTACTGAGTAATATCATCAGTTTAGTTACACTATCCGCAGCTATATATTTTACCGCTAGCATGTAACACTTTAAAACAGTTTAGCGTCTTCTTAGTATAACCCCATAATTATAAACCCCATGAATCGTCGTAAATTCATCCAATCCGCAGCTATGGCTGCTGCAGGTCCATTACTCTTTACTAATACCAAGTTATTTGGCGCTGATGCTCCAAGTAATAAACTCAATTTAGCCCTAATTGGTACTTGGGGTCGTGGAGAAGCTCATTTTAATGCATTAAAGAGTCAGAATGTAGTAGCGCTTTGTGATATCAATGATGACCATCTGGCATTTGGTGCTAAGCAATTCCCTAAAGCAGCTCAGTATATTGATTGGCGTAAACTGTTAGATGACCACCAAAAGCTTGGACTAGATGGTGTCATTATTTGTACCGCTGATCATCATCATGCATTTATATCTAATTGGGCTCTCAACCGTGGACTGCACGTATATTGCGAAAAGCCATTAGCAAACACGATTGAAGAAGCCCGTGTAGTACGCGCTAATTATTTATCGAAGAAAAATAAATTAGCTACGCAAGTAGGTATGCAACGACATGCGTTTCAGAATTTTAATCGTTTAAAAGAATTAGTTCGTGGAAATGCAATTGGAGAATTATCAGCAGCGTATGCTTGGGGTAATAGACAAATTCGTAGACCTGGCTATTATCCGTCCGCTGGTAATCCACCATCAAATCTTCATTACGACTTATGGCTCGGACCAGCGCCATATCATCCATATAATCCAGGCTATTTCAAAGGTGGCCCTGGCGCCAATTGCTTAGAATGGAATATGTTCTGGGATTTTGGTAACGGTCAAATTGGTGATATGGGCAGTCATACTATGGATTTACTCTGGAATGTTGTTGATGCCCAGTACGCAACAACGGCAGAGGCTTCAGGTGAAGCATTTAACAAAGATGTAAGTCCAGTAACCATGGAATCGCATTTTGAAAATCCTGCAAACGACTGGCGTGGACCGATCAAGATTAGCTGGTACCAAGGTGGTGCAATGCCAAAATCACCGGTATCATGGTTAGACTTAAACAAGATTGATCACGGTGCCATGTTTAAAGGTAGCAAAGGTTTTATCGTAGCTAACTTTACATCCCGTATGATTATACCAGTTGGTGATGGTGCTGATATGACTTACTATAAATCACCAGCTAAAGATGAGTTATTGCCAACTGTTGGTGGCTTCCAAGAAGAATGGTTTAATGCATGTAAGAGTCTCAAGAAAACATCCTGTGATTTTGATTACTCAGGAACCATGATTGAACAAATGCTTCTAGGATTAGTTGCATACCGTGCAGGTAAGAAAATTGAATATGATGGCTCTAAAGGTGTTGTAACTAACGATGCTGACGCTAACCAATATTTAAGTCGTCAATATCGAGCTGGTTATACGCTAAACGGCTAATTATAGGATTTAAGGTTTCATTCATGTAAGATAGTGTTCAATACAATATTACATAAGACAATTTACCCTCTTTGGTTAATTAAGAGGGTACATATCATACTTGCTACTATAGATTAGGTTCTAATCCTCCAAGAAAACCTGATTTGCACAAAAAGTTACCAACTTGACTATATTATTCTTATGATAGATTTATGTATCATGAATACTAGACGTGCTACAGTAGCGGATTTAAGAAATAACTTTCGTCGCTTGTCTGCTTGGTTAGAAAACGGCGAATCTATAGAGATTATCAAACGTGGCAAAAGTTTTGCTCATATTGTTCCAGCAGTGAAATCTGTAAAAAAACCAGTTGTAATAGATTTTGCTGCACAACTGAAGGCTACTTGGAAGGATAAGTTTTTTACGGATGAAGAAATAAAAAAAATGCGTGATATAGAATTAGGAAATTTTTCGTGAAAGTTTATCCAGATACTTCTTTTTTGTGTGCTTTATATCTGGTTCAGAGTAATTCGAAGGCAGCTATAGATT
>Ga0214175_1000079_pt1 | contig 37631 bp, 29 predicted proteins | sample TroBogEpilimnion_17_FD_153013 | JGI IMG/M metagenome (GOLD analysis project Ga0214175, IMG submission 153013) | Freshwater microbial communities from Trout Bog Lake, WI - 09AUG2007 epilimnion | ecosystem: Environmental > Aquatic > Freshwater > Lake > Epilimnion/Euphotic zone | place: Trout Bog...
AACCGCAGGCACCAACTCGTCGCTAAATTGGGTATCTACAAGTGGAACAAGTTTAGATCGAGTACAAACAGCGATAAACCTAACAATTGCCTCACCTGACGCAGCTTTACAAAAATAACATGCACGCTAAAAATTCAAATTTAAGCAGACGTTCATTTCTTCACCAGGCATCATGTGCAGCTGTCGGTACCGCTGGAATTGTTTCTGCAATGTCACAACTCAAAGCGATAGGAGCAATGGCTAGTGATAGTACGAGTTTAAAATATTCTGCATTAGACTCAGATTTCAAAGCTTTAGTATGTCTATTTCTTGGTGGTGGAAATGACGGAGGAAATACACTTATACCCTATGATTCTGTATCATATAGTAGTTACTCTAAAGCTCGCGCAGAAATGGCGTTGGATCAAAAAACCCTTCTTCCAATTACACCTAAAACATACAAAGACGGAAGATCATACGCCTTACACCCAAATCTACCTGAAGTACAAAATTTATTTAAAAATGGTAATTTAGCATTCGTTGCTAATGTAGGAACCCTGCTTCAACCTACAGATTTAGTGACATATCAAAAAGGGCTAGCAATTCCATTACAGCTCTACTCTCACCTAGATCAAACTACGCAATGGCAATCAAGTATTTCTGATCAACCTATCTTCGAAACAGGATGGGGAGGCAGATTAGGTGATTTAATGAATTCAATGAATGTGAATGAGCAGATTTCCATGCAAATATCACTTACTGGCATGAATTTTTTTCAGATAGGCAAGACCGTTTCACCATATGCAATCGGCAACTGGACAGCAACTACACTAAACGGCTACAATAATTCTGGTCTCACAGGTAATAATTATACAAAGCTGAAACAAATTCTTGGAAATTCATATTCTAATATTTTAGGAAACGAATTTGCATCAACTTCATCAAAAGCAGCATCAAATGGTGAATTTATGGTAAACGTGCTTAAAACTGCCACCACATTTAAGACTGCTTTTCCAAATACATATACTGCTAGAAACTTACAGATGGTAGCAAATTTGATTTCTGTTGCTCCAGCTTTAGGTCTAAAAAGACAAGTATTCTTTGTGAATATGGGTGGATACGATATGCATGCCACTCAGCTCGATTCACACGTTTCATTACTTACCGAACTCAGCGGTGCATTAAACGCATTTAATAGCGCAATTAATGAATTAGGAATTTCAAACCAAGTAACAACATTCACAGCTTCAGACTTTGGAAGAACTTATGCACCAAATGCATCAGGTACAGACCATGCATGGGGCAATCTCCAAATGGTCATGGGTGGTGCTGTTAAAGGTGGAGATATATATGGTCAAATGCCAAGTTTAGTTCTCGGTGGACCAGATGACACAGGCAGAGGACGTTGGATTCCAAGCACGAGTGTTGATCAATATGCTGCAACACTTGCTAAGTGGTTTGGAGTAAGCGCTACAAATATGTCGACGGTCGTGCCCAATATAGGAAAGTTTGCTACCTCCGATTTAGGATTTATGTCGTGAGAAAAATAGCCCTAAGTTTAATAGTTATATCAATTATTGGTTATCTTATCTGGGATAGATATTCTATACTCAAAAACACACCAACATCTCTAGAGAAGGTTTCTTCAATACAGAAACAATCTAATGAACAAACGGTTGATGCACCTCTTTCACCCAAAGCTAAACATGATCTATTGCTTAGCCTACCAGAGGCTCATCTAGCAGATAATCTAAACGCACCAGCTAATACATTAAGACAAGATGTCAGTATCGTTTGCTCCATGCTTGCAGCATGGAGATCTATTTATCGCAAATCAGGAAATCCCGTAGGAAATAATCAAGATCTTGTACGAGCTTTTTTAGGCGATAACCCAAACGGAGTAATTTTTCTTCGTCCTGATAACCCAGCTATTAATAAAAAGGGGGAGCTTTGCGACAGATACGGTCACCCCTTCTTTTTTCACGCTGAGTCAGGTACACATATGGAAGTAAGGTCAGCAGGGCCTGATGGGGTACTTTTTACCTCGGATGATGTCTATTTCACGCCTTAAAGGTTAATTTACCCCTTAAGATAGCTCAAAAAGTCCTCATTTTTCCATGGAATAGCTCATAAAGAACCCTTTGAATGGTTCCTTATGACACCCATGATGCAACAGTACTTTGATGTGAAGCGGGAGCTTCCCAAAGATACACTGCTATTTTTTAGATTGGGTGATTTTTTTGAGCTCTTCTTTGATGACGCTGTCATTGCCTCAAAGGTTCTAGGACTTACCTTAACAAAGCGTCACGATCAACCCATGGCAGGCATTCCTGCGCATGCAGCTGATACCTATATTTCAAAACTACTTGCAGCTGGAAAAAAAGTAGCCATCTGCGACCAAAAGGAACCTGCAACTCCTGGCAAATTAGTAAAACGAGAATTAACACGTATTCTCACTCCTGGCACTACCCTAGCAGCCAATCAATTAGATGCTTCTCGTAACCGTTATTTAGCAGCACTCTTTTTAGATCGTTCAGGTATTCACGCATCATGGCTTGATCTTTCAACCGGAGAATTTCGTTTAGCTAGTGACGCTAAAATAGAAAACCTACTACCCATTCTTTCGAGCCTTAATCCCGATGAATTACTCATCGCTGAAGGTGAACTTGAAAAATGGAAACTAAGTCCGCACGAAAATACAGCTCTACATGCACTCCACGGTTTTGCGAGCACACGCCTTTGCACAGAACTTCCTGCGACCCAATTTTCATTAGCTTCAGGTTCACGCGCTGTGATGGCGACCTTAGGCGTTCTTAATCTCGAAGGGTTTGGTTTAAAAACAGATCATCCTGCCTTAGGACCTGCCGGAGCACTGGTACGCTATGCGACAGAAAATCTGTGTGCTAAACCAGAAAACCTACGTACGCTTCAAGAGTATCACAGTAAGAACACTATTCTCCTAGATCCCTCCACGTTACGTAATCTAGAAATTTTTACATCAAGCCGAGGAACGAAAGAAGGCTCACTCCTTCATGCGATCAACCGCACCAGCACCTCTCCTGGATCACGCCTGTTAGAGCGCTGGCTAGCTGCTCCCTCACTTGATATCGATGAAATCAAACGTAGACAGACGCTCATCGGAGCCTTCATCTTAAAACCCACTGAACTTTCCGTATTAAAAGATCTAGTTATTCAAGTAAGAGATATCCCACGTATTCTGGGAAGACTTCAAAATAAACTCAGAAGTCCACGTGAACTTGGCGGTGTACGAGATACTCTCTCCCAGATTCCCGCTATTAAAAAAGCGCTAACTGAATTTAAATCAAACGACCACGGTTTAAATAAACCAATTGATCAGTTATTAAATAGTCTACACGAGCAAAACGAACTGTCTGCTCTCTTGGCACGCGCCTTGAGTGATGAACTCCCTCAAGATTTAGAAGACGGCAATTATATTAAACAAGGATACGACGAGGAACTAGACCGATTAAGAAATCTAACCAGTGAAAATAAAACATGGTTAGCTGATCTTGAAAAATCAGAACAAGACAAAACGGGCATACGCAGCCTTAAGGTACGTTTCACAAATAATTTTGGTTACTATATCGAGGTCACTAAAGCGAACTTGCACCTTGTTCCTGCCGATTACATACGTCGCCAAACTACGGTTAATGGCGAGCGCTATGTAACAGAAGACCTAAGAAAAAAGGAAAAAGAAATTTTTAGTGCAGAAGAAAACGCGATAGCACGTGAAAGACTCCTTTTCCAAGGGTTAGTAGATTCGATTTTAAACGAAGCAGCTTTATTATCTGAATCTTCAGCTACCCTAGCTGAATGTGATGTACTTTCAGGCTGGGCTCACCTCGCACGTGAATGGGACTACTGCAAACCAGCGATAGATGAAAGTAGTACACTTGATATAACAGATGGACGCCATCCAGTCGTAGAGCAAATGCTTCGTAGTTCAGAAGCACGCACCCAGTCTGGCAGTAGCGCATTTGTACCTAATTCAACGCGTCTTTCATGCCAAGAAACCCAGATTGCTTTGATCACGGGTCCTAACATGGCAGGTAAATCGACTTACATTCGCCAAGTAGCCCTAATCGCACTGCTTGCCCATATTGGTAGTTACGTTCCAGCCAAGGCTTGTCGCATGGGTTTAATTGACCGCATTTTTTCACGTGTCGGAGCAAGTGATGACTTAGCGCGTGGGAATTCAACCTTCATGGTTGAGATGAATGAAACAGCTAACATTTTAAATAATGCGACCGATAAGTCCTTAATCATCTTAGATGAGATTGGACGCGGAACCTCAACCTATGACGGCTTAAGTATCGCATGGGCCGTGGTGGAGCATTTGCACCGCAGCGAAAATCTGGGACCACGCACCTTATTTGCAACCCACTACCAGGAATTAACCCAGCTTGATAAATATTTACCACGGCTTAAAAATTTCTGTGTGGAAGTTAAAGAATACAATGACGATATCGTCTTTGTACGCCGCGTAATTCAGGGAGCCGCTGATAGAAGCTACGGTATCCAGGTTGCAAGATTAGCAGGCCTACCCCTTTCGGTTATAGACCGTGCTCGCACGATACTTTCAAAGCTAGAAAGTGATGATACTACCGTCACAATCGCTTCACCTGCTGCTAAGCCTAAGAAAAAGATTACTGTCGCCTCCCAGGGCAGTGACTCTCAGCTTAATCTACTCTAGTTATGTCTACTTCAGATCAAATTGCGCGTAGGCGCACCTTTGCCATTATTTCGCACCCTGACGCGGGTAAAACAACCCTTACTGAAAAATTTCTTCTGTATGGCAATGCGATCCATTTAGCGGGAGCAGTTAAAGATAGAAAAAATCAACGCGCTACCGCATCTGACTGGATGGAACTAGAAAAGCAAAGAGGTATTTCGATTAGTTCTACCGTACTTCAATTTGATTATAACGGATTTGCAGTAAACCTACTTGATACTCCTGGTCACAAAGACTTCTCTGAAGATACCTACCGAGTCCTCACGGCTGTTGACGCAGCTTTAATGGTCATCGACGCCGGTAAAGGTGTAGAAGCTCAGACAAGAAAACTCTTTGAAGTATGCCGTAGACGCGGCGTTCCTATTTTTACTTTCATGAACAAGTGTGATCGCCCTACCCGCAATCCCTTGGAACTACTTGATGAATTAGAAAGTATCTTAGGTCTACAGTGTGCTCCTGTTATTTGGCCACTAGGAAACGGTCCAGAATTTCGTGGTGTATATGATCGCCGCTCCAAGCAAGTCCATTTGTTTGAGCGTGTACCCGGAGGTGCCTATCAAGCTCCAGTCAAAGTAGCCTCGTTAGATGATCCCCTCGTTAAAGACAAACTTCACACAAGTACCCACACCGAAGTGTGCGAACAGCTAGCAATGTTAGACGGTGCAGGACACGCTTTTGATTTAGATAAAGTACGCGCAGGACAACAAACCCCTGTGTATTTTGGTAGTGCTGTAAATAACTTCGGTATCCAACTACTCTTGGACGGTTTCTTAAAAGATTCTGTTCCACCACAACCACGCCATAACGCTAAGGAAGCAGATACCCGCGTACTTGAAGTCACGACAGCAGATTTCTCTGGGTTTATCTTTAAGATCCAAGCAAACATGGATCCTAAGCATAGAGACCGCATCGCGTTTATGCGTATTTGCACAGGCAAATTTGAGCGCGATATGACAGTCATTCATCAGCGCACAGGCAAAACCGTTCGCTTATCGTCTTCTCACAAACTCTTCGGACAAGAAAGAGAAACAGTCGATGTGGCTTACCCAGGTGATGTTATCGGCTTAGTGGGTCATGACTCCTTTGGTATTGGAGATACGCTCACGACTGATCGTAATATCTTATTTAACGAAATTCCATTATTTGCTCCTGAAGTTTTCACTTACATCAGTAACCCAACACCAGCTGACGCTAAAAAGTTTAGAGCTGGTTTGGAGCAGCTTCTACAAGAAGGTGTTGTTCAATCGTTTTCCGCTCGTGCAGCTCCCGCAGGCTCTAACCTGCTTGCTGCAGTTGGACCTCTTCAATTTGAAGTAGTGCAGTACCGTTTACAAAGCGAGTACAATGCGGCCTCTCGTCTCGATCCAACGCCTTGGACCGTGATGCGCTGGATAACACCTCAGATTTCTGCAGAAGATACCCGTAATTTTATTGTGGCCTCAGGCGTAAGCTTTGGTACCGATAAATTTGGCCAAACCGTTATTTTCTTTCCGAATGAATGGACTATGCGCTATTTTATCGAGAAGAACCCTACCCTCACACTTCACGAATTACCTCCTAAAACCTAAGTCTAAAGAAGATGCGTTTTTTAAGTTTATTCGTTATATCTTTACTGCTTACTCCCGTACTTTTTTCAGCACCTAAAGGTCAAGCACGTGGCGCTTATAAGGGTGCTATTGTTTTAGACGCGAACACCGGTAAAGTACTTTTTGAAGATAATGCAGATGAAGTAAGTCCTCCGGCAAGTATGACTAAACTCATGACTTTTGCCGTAGCTTATGACCGCATAAAATCAGGTAATTTAAAATTAGATACAGTTTTAACTGCAACAAGAGCGGATGAAAAAGTAGGAGCTGTACGCCATAGCACGAGTGTTTGGTTAAAGTCAGGGGAAAGTTTTACTTTAGAAGAATTATTTTACGCCATGATGCTACAGTCGGCAAATGATGCCGCTTACATGGTTGCACGCTGCTCGGCTGGATCCGTACCGCTCTTCGTTTCTTGGATGAACGCCAAAGCCCGCTCACTTGGAATGAACCATACGGTATTTCAAACACCAAACGGCTTTCCTGTAGCAAGCCACCGTGTCTCTGAAGGCGATCTCACGACCCCTCGTGATTTTGCTATCTTAGCAAGGTATCTTGTAACACAAACAGATATTCTAAAATATACGTCAGTTAAGCAGCGTCCCTTTGGAGCAGGAAAACGTTTCCCTCCTGTCATGATGACAAATCACAATCATCTGCTTGGACATATCGAAGGAGTCGATGGTCTTAAGACAGGTTTTACCGATGGAGCAGGTTTTTGTCTTACCGCAACAGCTAAACGGGGTGATCGGCGTATTATTGCTGTTATGATGGATAGTCCTGACTCAAGAAGTCGTGACTTAAAGATCGCTCAACTGATCGAACGCGGCTTCAGCACCCATCCTTTAGTTGTTCCCCCTATAGGTACGCCTAGCACACCAACGCAACCTACCCGACCAGATGCGTTTCCTCAAAATTCCGCTCCGGGTACACCTAAAAGCAGCCAAGATGGGCCTTCCATTCATTTCACAGTTCCTTAAGCTATAAGCCTGTGAGTGATGCCCATAATATTATCCGTTTTAGAGAGGTCGGTGTGCGCTATGGTGCTCACACAGCACTCAGAGATCTCTCCTTGGATATTCCCTGTGGTAGTATTAACGCTATTTTAGGTCCAAATGGAGCAGGTAAAAGTACCTTTTTAAAAGCCTGCTTAGGATGGTTACCTTTATCCCACGGCGAAATTCGTATTGGTGATAAACACTTGGAGCATGCGCTTCCACGTTTAGCCTACTTACCTCAGCGTCAAACGATTGACTGGGATTTTCCTATCACGGTACGCCGCGTTGTTGAGCAAGGCAGATACCCACGGCTTAAACCTTGGCAGAAGTTTCAAGCCTCAGATCATAACGCAGTAAATCATGCACTCGATGAGCTTGGCATTATGTCGCTTGCTGATCGTCCGATTAGTCAACTGTCCGCAGGACAACAGCAGCGCGTCTTCCTAGCACGCGCTTTAGCTCAAGGTGCTGATATCTTTCTTTTAGATGAGCCGTTCACTGGACTTGATGCAACCGCTACGGAAGAACTCGCTCACATTTTACGCTCCTGGGAAGTACAAGGAAGAACCGTGCTAGCTGCCGTCCATGATTTTGATTTAGCTAAAAAAGCTTTTGGTCGTGGTATTCTCCTCGCAAATAAACTTATCGCGAGTGGACCCATTTTATCCGTTCTTACAGAGGCAAATATTGAATCTGCTTACAAAGCACCGCGCCTACTTGAGACAGATCCCCTTAAGCATGCCAGAAGTGCATCCTTCCCTTCCTAAGCCATGACACTTAAAGAACTTTTTATTTCTCCTTTTAGTTATGGCTTTATGCAGCGAGGTTTAGTCTCTGCATTACTGTTAAGTATTAGTGGTGGGCTTTTAGGTTCTATTCTCGTTCTAAGACGACTTTCCTTAATGGGTGACGCCCTTTCTCACTCTGTACTTCCCGGTATGGCCATTGCCTGGCTTATCTTTGGACCAAGTCCAGTTGCCTTATTTATCGGAGCACTGATTGCTGGTCTTCTTACTGCACTAGGAAGTGCTGCTTTAAGCCGTCTTACTAAAGTCAAAGAAGATGCTGCCTTTGGTTCTCTCTTTATTGTCTTCTTTGGAGCTGGTGTAGCACTCTTAAGCCGCCTGCCTGTAAGAATAAATTTAGAAAATTTTCTTTTTGGCAGTATTCTCTCTGTGAGCCCCAGTGACATAAAACTTTCACTCAGTGTTTCCGCTCTTACAGTCGCTGTATTCATCATCGCTCGCCGCGGCATTCTGCTTGAAACCTTCGATCCTTTATTTCACCGAGCAACCGGAGGCAAAGGTGGTTTTATTCATGCTCTTTTGTTAATCTTAACAGTCCTTAATTTAGTTGCTGGTATGCAAACGATGGGAGTCGTTCTCTCGCTAGGTCTTTTCCTCCTTCCAGCAGTCACCGCTTATTTGTGGTGTGAAACATTCCTTAAATTACTTCTCACTGCCTGTACGCTCGCACTGATTAGTTCATTTTCAGGAATCTTAATTAGCTACTACACGGGAATAGCAAGTGGTGCGTGTATCGTACTTTGCCTAGGTGCAATTTTTATTATTTCCGTTATCTTTAGTCCTACTCACGGCGTTTTAAGTAAGCTCATTGAAACTGCAAAGCAGCAACGTAGCGTAAACCACTCCTTAGATTAATTTATGTCCGTATCACTACCCGAGGTAAAAAACTACTTACTCGCACTGCAGGATTCTATTTGCAAAGGACTAGAGGCCGAAGAAACCCGTACTCACTTTAAAGAAGATTCCTGGATACGACCAGAAGGTGGTGGCGGAAGAACTCGCATCTTAGAAGGTGGCGCTGTCTTTGAAAAAGCAGGCGTAGCTTTTTCTCATGTAAGCGGCACCAATTTGCCTGCATCTGCAACGGCACATCGGCCACATCTCGCAGGTAAGGCATGGGAGGCGCTTGGCGTCTCTTTAGTCATCCATCCTTTAAATCCTTACGTACCGACGAGTCATGCTAATGTTCGGTTTTTCATGACTAAACCTGATCCTTCTAAAAATGAAGAATCAACGTTTTGGTTTGGAGGCGGCTTTGATCTAACCCCGTACTACGGTTTCACCGAAGACTGTGTGCATTGGCATAAGACAGCTAAGCATGCTGTAACTGCGATTGATCCGAGTTTATATCCGACATTTAAAAAGAATTGTGATGATTACTTTTATCTAAAACACAGGCAGGAGGCTCGCGGTGTGGGCGGATTATTTTTCGACGATTTTAATCAGCTCGGCTTTAAGCGAAGCTTTGAGCTTATGCAAAGTGTGGGCGATCATTACATCAAAGCCTACCAGCCTATTGTAGAAAAACGAAAGAACACCCCTTATACGGATAAGCAAAGGCAACATCAGCTCTATAGACGTGGTCGGTATGTCGAATTCAATCTCGTATGGGACAGAGGCACGCATTTCGGATTACAAAGTGGAGGCAGAACCGAATCTATCTTAATGAGCCTACCTCCTCTCGTACGCTGGGACTACAACTTTAAGCCAGAGGCAGGGAGTGAAGAAGAAAAACTGATTACTGAATTTTTAAAACCTAGAGACTGGCTTTCGTAAGTTAAGTTTGTCAGAGTTAGTGCGCTTAGACGCCATTACTCATTCATCATGACATCCCGCGAACGCTTCTTATCTGCATGCCAGTGCAAGCCACTGAATCGGCCACCACTATGGGTTATGCGTCAAGCTGGCAGATATTTGCCTGAATACCGTGAGCTCAAAGCAAAGCATAGCTTTTTAACGATGGTTAAAACGCCCGAGCTTGCACTCGAAGTAACCCTTCAACCCTTAAGACGTTTCGCCTTAGATGCCGCCATTTTATTTTCTGATATCTTAGTTATTCCGGAAGCATTAGGTCAGGGCTACAAATTCCGTGACGAAGGTGGTATTGGTATGGATTTTAGAATTGATTCACGCAGCCAAATTGAAGCCTTAGGTTCAGCGGCAGAGGTTCCTGAAAAATTACGTTATGTTTCAGATACCCTAAAATTATTAAAAAAAGAACTTAATGGTAAGCATGCCTTACTTGGCTTTGGTGGCTCACCTTGGACACTTGCAACCTACATGGTTGAAGGTGGAAGTTCCGATGAATTTTCTCGTATCAAATCTCTATTTTACTCAGATCGTAAAACATTTGACCTCTTACTTGAGCGCTTAAGTGATGCACTGATTACTTATTTCAAGATGCAGATCGAAAGCGGAGCAGATGCTATTCAAATCTTTGATTCATGGGGTGGTATCATTGCAGGTAACGATTACGAAGAGGCTTCCCTTAAATGGATAAGAAAAATTATCCAAGCTCTACCTGCTGATTTTCCAATCATTCTCTACGCAAAAGGAACTAACCCTCAAGTCAGTGCTCAAGCAAAACACGGCGTTCGTGTACTCAGTGTGGACTGGACTGCTGATCTGCGTACAACGTATACACTTGCTAATGCCTCTCGCGGGTCACTTGGACCAATAGCTGTTCAAGGAAACCTTGATCCTGTTTTACTCAATACAACCCCTCAGATTGTAAGCCACGAAGCAAAACGTTTACTAGAATCCATGCGCGGAGCTCCGGGTCATATTTTCAACTTAGGTCATGGCATTATGCCCGAGGCAAAAATTGAATGTATGCAGTCGCTCGTTGATACTGTTGTAAACTGGAGTTAAAAATGTAAGAAGTATTACGCAGGGGATGCGTAGTAAAAATCCACCGTCTTTTGTAAACTAACAACCATGGCTAGTCCTGCTAAAAAAATCGCAATTCTAGGTGGTGGTATTACTGGGTTAAGTGCTGCTTACAGGTTAAGCCAGGAAGGCCATATCGTAAGAGTCTTTGAGAAAGAGGCTTCACTAGGTGGATCGATCAAAACAGAAATAGCTCAAGGCTGGCTAATCGAGAAAGGTCCTAATTCCCTCCAGGAGACCCCCGAATTAAAAGCGCTCATTGAAGAGCTAGGACTTAACTCTGAAAGAATTGAAGCAAGTACTACGGCAAAAAAGCGCTTCCTTGTAAAAAGAAGTAAGCTTGAAGCCGTTCCGATGGGACCAGGTTCATTTTTTAAGACCTCACTCTTTAGCGCCTCAGCTAAATTTCGTATTTTTAAAGAATTATTATTTAAGAAAAAAAATCGTACCGGTGATGTCAGTTTGGCGACGTTTGTACGCGACCACTTTGGAAGTGAAATCCTAGATCAAGCCGTTCAGCCGCTCATCAGTGGCATCTATGCAGGTGACCCAGAATTACTTTCTGTAACGCATGCCTTCCCAAAGCTTTTAGAATTCGAAAAAGAAACAGGCTCTCTCATCCGAGGAATGATTCGATCGGGAAAGAAAAAAGAAGGAAAAAAAACAGTCGCTAAACTGATCTCGTTTAAATCAGGTCTTTATACTCTACCACACACACTAGCTGCTAAACTACCCTCAGGGAGTATTGAAGTCGAAGCCTCCGTCGTTCGTATTTCACGTGATACGTCGTGGAGTTTAACCTACACGCAAGCTGGTTTAGAAAAAACGGAAAACTTTGATTTCATCATTTCCGCTCTCCCTGCATCAGCACTGAGTGCACTTAACTTTACTGCATTAGATAAAAAGCCGTTAGCCGTTTTAAGTACCATTAAACATCCGGCAGTCAGCTCCCTGTTTCTTGGATTTAATCGTAGCGCCATTAAACATCCGCTAGATGGATTTGGTGCTTTAATTCCTTCGAATGAAAAGAAAAACGCCTTAGGTATTTTATTTTCCTCAAGTTTATTTGAAGGACGTGCCCCTAAGGACTGCGCAGCACTTACGGTTATGGTAGGTGGTTCCTTAAATTCGGACTTAGCCCTAAAACCTACAGAAGTGATCCTGGATAAAGTTATGCCAGAGTTGCGTGAACTCCTTCAGGTGTCGGAATATCCTCTCTTTATTAGGCATACCGCTTGGCCTAAAGCGATAGCGCAGTACAACCTAGGCTATGAGGCTATACGGGACGCTATTTCTTCTACAGAAGCCGATTATCCAGGGTTTTTTGTGGGTGGCCAGTTGCGAGACGGTATATCCGTCCCAGATTGCATCCAGTCTGGCTTTAAACTGGCTCAAAAAGTACAATCGCAGCTCAAATAACTGAGAATCGTCCTTACCCCTTGACTCACCCTGCAGACAATTTAGCCTGCCCACCTTTTCTCCGGTATGGCGAACGAACTGAAAGATACACTACAGCTACCTAAGACCGATTTTCCGATGCGAGCAGGACTCGCTCAAAGGGAACCAGCCCGGGTGGAACATTGGGCCAAAATCGGCCTATACGACTCAATCCAGGCTAAACGCCAGGCTCAAAAAGCACCTACGTTCGTTCTTCACGATGGTCCTCCCTTCACTAACGGTGATGTACACATAGGTACCGCTTTAAATAAAACGTTGAAGGACATGATCTTACGCTACAAATCGATGCGTGGGTTCAGAACACCTTACGTTCCAGGATGGGACTGCCACGGTCTCCCGATTGAGCAAAAAGTTACCCGTGAATTTCAGCAGAAAAAAATCGAGGTCACGACTGCTCAACTCAGGGAACACTGCGATACCTTTTCCGAAGGCTGGATCGCTACCCAAACAAAGCAATTTAAGCGCTTAGGCGTCTTAGCCGATTGGAAAAATGAGTACAAAACGAAGGCCCCTGCCTATGAAGCAGATATTTTAAGGACCTTTGCCTCATTTGTAGAAAGAAAACTCGTTTATCGCAGTAAAAAGCCTGTTTACTGGTCTATCCCCTTTGAAACAGCCTTAGCTGAAGCTGAAATTGAATATAAGGAGCATATCTCCCCTTCAATCTGGGTTAAATTCCCTATTCCTGAATCAGAAGCGAAGAAGTTTAATTTACCAACTAATAAGCCACTAAGCTTAATTATTTGGACAACGACTCCTTGGACAATTCCTGCAAATCTAGCGATCGCACTGCACCCTGACCTAAAGTACTGCGTTGTATCACCAACTTTAGGTAAAGAAGAAAACTGGATCGTTGCGACAGAACGTATTTCAGCAATTGAACCACTCATCGATGGACAAACCCCTGAATCAAAACGGGGACCGCTCGTTCGCGGGATCGAAGTTGAAGGAAAAAGTTTAGAAGGCCTCAAAGCGAAACATCCAATCATCGACCGCGATTCGATTGTTGTTTTAGCAGACTATGTAACAACTGAAACCGGTACTGGAGCTGTTCACACGGCACCTGGTCACGGTATGGATGATTACATTACAGGACTTAAGTATGGTTTAGAAATTTATTGTCCTGTTGGTGATAATGGTTGCTACGTAGATGACGGAAAAGTTCCTCAAGACTTGATCGGTATCTCCTGCTTAGAAAGCGTTGAAGACCTCGAGAAGAAAAAAACCTCTCAAGCCAATATCGCTATCCTTCGTAAACTCGATCAAGCAGAAGCACTTGTTGCAAAACAGCGCTACACACACAGCTATCCTCACTGCTGGCGCTCAAAAACACCGATTATTTTTAGAGCCGTTGATCAGTGGTTTGTCTCTCTAGATAAAGAGAATGCAGCGTTTGAAAAGAAATCTGCACGTGGACAAGCACTCGAATCTATTGAGCACGTACAGTGGATTCCAACTTGGGGTAAAGCACGTATCCGCGGTGCCGTAGAATCACGCCCAGATTGGTGTATCAGTCGTCAAAGATCCTGGGGAGTTCCAATCCCAGCGTTTTATGATGAAAAGAAAAACGCTTTCCTCGATCACACAGTCATCCGTGCGATTGCAGATAAAATTGAAAAAGCAGGTTCCAATTTATGGTATGCCACTTCAGCCTCTTCGATTTTAGAAGGTGTTACCCTTCCAAAAGAGTGGCCAAGTAAGGATGCACTAAATTGTGGCCGTGATACCCTAGATGTATGGATCGACTCAGGATCTTCTCATGCTGCAGTACTTGCGAAAGGCCAAGGCGGCACCCACTGGCCTGCAGATCTTTACTTAGAAGGTAGCGATCAACACCGCGGTTGGTTCCAGTCCTCACTTTGGACAAGCGTCATATCTCGCTCGAACGCTCCTTATAAAGCCGTACTCACGCACGGCTTTATTACGGATGAAGAACGTAAGAAAATTTCGAAAAGTTCTACTTACGAAAAACCGCAAACAAGCGACGCTTACATTGCTGAGCATGGTGCTGATGTGATTCGTCTGTGGATCGCGTCTCAAGATTTTAGAGATGACATTCCTATCTCGAAAGAAATTCTTTCCCACGTAGGCGAAACCTACCGCTTACTCAGAAACACACTTCGCTTCCAGATGGCTAATCTCTTTGATTTTAATGCCTCGAAGGATGCCCTGCCCTACGAAAAATTAGATACCATTGATCGCTGGGCTCTTCACCAAACCAGTGAACTGATTCGTCAATGCACAGAAGCCTACGAGCAATACGAATTTCACCGTGTCTATCAGCTCTGTAATCAGTTCTGCGTAGTTACACTCTCTGCTACTTACCACGACATCTTAAAAGATAGGATGTATACCTTAGGAACACATAGCGCACTGAGACGTTCCTCACAAACGGTCATTCATCATATCTTTAATACGCTGATTCGCTTACTTGCTCCAGTCATCCCATTCACAACGGATGAAGCATGGGCCTTTGCAACAACCGGTAAGGAATTTTCTGACGACTCTATCCATCAGCAAGATTGGCCAGTAGCTGATAAAGCCTGGAACAACGCAGAGTTAGAGTCAGAAATGGCAGCACTCCTCAAAGTGCGCACCGAGGTTAATGCGAAGATCGAACCAATGCGTGCAGCTGGCAAATTAGGTAAAGCCTTAGACGCTTCTCTTACGATTCAAACAGGATCAAGTGATCAAGCGTATCAGGCCCTAAGCAAGCATAAGCACCTACTCTCTGAACTCTTTATTGTTTCACAAGTAGAGCTAACTCAAAAAACAGATAGCTCTAGCACAACTCCAATCATAGAACCTCGCCACTCCCAAGAGCTAGGCTATGTACGCTGCCCACGCTGCTGGAGATGGCTACCTAAACTCGAAACAACACCTCACGGGGATATATGTCCTCGTTGCAATGAAGCCTTAACTTCATAAACTCCCCTTAATATCACTTTCACTTACTTTCTTGGTTCATTAGCCCAAAGCTCCCCATGGCAAAAAAAGAAAAACCAAAAACGACCGTGTCGAACAAATCTACATCAAAGCCTAAAGCAAAAGTAGCTGCTAAACCAGCTCCTGCTCACACTAAAAACGAGGCTAAACACAGCACGCCTGCTAAAGCAGCTGCACCTACAAAGGCAGCTCCCGCTAAAGTAGCTGCTAAAACACCTGCTAAACCTGCACCTGCAAAGGCAGCTACACCCGTTAAGCCAGCACCTGTTCCAGCTAAAGTTGTAGCACCTACTCCAGCTTCAAAAGCACCTATCAAAGGGGCTAAAGCACCTGCTATCGTTGTACCAATAGAAAAAGTAGCTAAGCCAACAGAAGATCAACCTTCGAAGAAAAATGCATTAAGAGAAAGTATTTTAGCACGTAAAGCAGCGCTAAAACCAATCGCTTATACACTCGAAGAAGTCAGAGCCATTGCTCTCAGTAATTTCTCGAAAGAGGAAGCATCTCCAGAAGTTAAAACAGAGAAAGTTACGACAAAGCCATCTCAGGCAAAAATCCAAGAACTGTTAGAAAAACAAAGCAAACCTAGCTTTGTACAAGCAGCATCCCTAGCAGACATCCTAGGATTTAATCCTAAGAAACAAGCTAAGCCTGCTGAATTTAAACCCGAGGATGAAGTTCCTGAAAAATACCGTAAGTTCTATCGCCTACTCATTGATATGCGTAAGAAGCTCACGGAAGATATCGAACTACACTCAGAGGAATCGCTTAAGCGTTCAGCTAAGGAAGACTCTGGTGATTTATCCGCTTACGGACAAAACATGTCAGATGGTGGTCTAAACACCTTCGACCGCGATTTCGTTTTAAGTTTAGTTTCCAGTGAACAAGAAGCACTCACTGAAATTGACGCTGCAATTAAACGTATTCATGACGGCACCTACGGCATCTGCGAAACCACAGGAAAACCAATTCCTAAGGATCGTTTAATGGCTGTTCCTTTTACACGCCACTGCGCTGAAGCAAAAAAGAACATCGAAAAGAACCATTACCGTGCACGCACGCAACCTGGACTCTTCGGTGAAATGGGTGAAGAAGGTGGCAGTATGCTCACGGAGGATTCCGGAGGAGACGAGTGAGCGAAGTAAGAGCGGAAAGTTCAGGCTCTGTTTCCAAAAAACCATCGGCACTCGCTCAGTACCGGTGGTTTTGGCTTTTAGCTGTCCTCATTTATTTAAGTGATCAGCTTTCAAAACACTGGATTGAATCCAAACTAAGCTACCCTACCTACGGGGAAGAAAACGGTGCGATAGTCGTTATCTCTGGTTTTTTTAATTTTGTACACGTAGGCAACACAGGCGCTGCATGGAGTATGTTTCATGGAAATAGTGTACCTTTAGCTGTAGTCGCACTGATTGCACTCGTCGCAATCTATATCTGGCGTAAAGCGATTGGTCTTAATGCTATTTATACCCAAGTCTGCTTCGGCTTACTGTGCGGAGGTATTTTAGGTAACTTAACCGACCGATTAATCCATGGGTATGTTGTCGATTTTATCGACCTGCACTTTGGTAATTACATCTATCCTACTTTCAATATCGCAGACTCAGGGATCTGTGTCGGGGTACTGCTTTACTTAATCGAATCGTTTAAAAAACAAGACTGAGTACTTACTCGACGTTAGCGATTTGCTCTTTTACGCGTTCGAGTTCGTTTTTTAATTCGATCACCTGCTTAGCAATTTCAAGGTCATTTGCCTTACTACCCATCGTGTGCACTTCGCGCCCCATCTCTTGGAGAATAAATTCTGCCTTACGGCCAATTTCTAAGTCTGATTTAATGAGCTGAGTAAATTGCTCTATATGTGACTTAAACCGGGTAATTTCTTCCGTGATATCACACCGGTCTGCAAACAGTGCCACTTCTTTAAGTACACGCTCATCGCTAACATCGAGATCAAGATTCGCTTCGCGTAAGCGTTTTAGCAGTTGCTCGCGGTAATTGGGTGCAACTAACGGTGCACGCAGAGCCACCGAATCCACAAGGCGGCGAAGTAGTGCTACACGAGTAATAAAATCTACCAGTAAAGCCTCCCCTTCTTTTTCCCGCATAATGACCAATGAATTAAGCGCCGTATCAACCGCTTCTAAAAGCATCGGTTTAATTAAATCGGCAGCAGGAAGTGTAAGCTCTTTACGTTTTGAATTCGCAATCTGCCACAGTAAGTCAGCACTTGGATTAAAAGCTATCCCTTGAGCTTCCGCCAAAGCTGAAAGCCTATCTAAGGAAACATTAATTTGATCCTCATCCCAGGCTTCGTTTTCAGCCGATTTCTTACTCGTCACTTCAATGGCGAGATGCACTTTACCACGTGCAATCACTTTACGCACCAGTTCCGCAACTTCGATCTCAAGTACTTCCCACTCATCAGGCAAGGATACCGTTAAATCGAGCGATTTACGATTTACTGAACTTACGTTCACGGTAAATGCTAAATCTTCCAATGCAGCTGATGAGCTGCCGTAGCCGGTCATACTTCGCATAGAACAATACAATAAGAGCGATGCGCAGCTTGCAAGCTTAGGTACAAGTCTCGCTTACTTAATGAGAGTCGTTGCTTGCTGAACATCCTTATCACCACGGCCACTTAAATTAATTAGGACCGTTTTATCTTTGGATAATGCAGCAGCTCGTTTAAATCCGTAAGCGAGAGCATGACTACTTTCGAGTGCTGGAATAATACCTTCCTTACTCGAGCAGAGTTTAAATGCAGCTAAGACTTCGTCGTCTGTCGCATAGTCAAAATCTATACGTCCAGTCTCGCGGTAGAAAGCATGTTCAGGTCCAACTGCAGCATAGTCTAACCCAGCTGAAACTGAATGCGTACCTTCAATTTGTCCGTCTTCATTTTGTAAGATGTATGTCTTACAGCCTTGAAGAACGCCTAAGCGGCCACCTGAAAAACGAGCCGCATGATTACCACGAGTAATACCATGTCCGCCTGCTTCTACACCGGTCATTTTAACCGAGGTGTCGTGAAGGAATTCGAAAAAGAGTCCCATTGCATTACTACCACCACCTACACAAGCAACGAGTTCATCTGGAAGACGACCTTCTCGAGCTAAAAATTGCTCTCTCGCTTCCTTACCAATAACGCGGTGAAATTCTCTGACCATCATTGGATAGGGGTGAGAACCATAAACAGTTCCTAAAATGTAGTGCGTCGTTCTCACGTTGGTTACCCAATCACGCATCGCTTCGTTAATGGCTTCTTTGAGCGTCTTTTGACCTGCTTCAACGCCTCGCACTTCTGCACCCATTAAGCGCATTCTGAAAACATTAAGTGCCTGGCGCTCCATATCTACTGCGCCCATGTAAACTACGCACTCTAATCCAAATTTTGCACACACTGCAGCGGTAGCAACGCCATGTTGTCCAGCACCCGTTTCTGCAATAATACGCTTCTTACCCATTCTACGAGCTAAGATCGCTTGTCCAATTGCGTTGTTAATTTTATGCGCACCCGTGTGGAGCAAGTCCTCTCGCTTAAAAAATATTTTTGCTCCACCAAAGTGCTCTGTCAGACGCTCTGCATAGTAAAGCGGTGTAGGACGTCCTGCAAATACGGCTAAGGTTTCCTGCAGCTCTTTTTGAAATGACGGATCTTTTGAAGCAACGTGATAAGCTTCATCTAATTCCTTCAAGGCAGACATTAATGTCTCTGGTACATACACCCCACCATACACACCAAAGTGACCTGAACTATCAGGTAAGCTTTCGCGGTTAATCTGTGCTTTGTCTGCCATAGGTTTAATAAATCAAAAAATTAGCTCTTCTTGTCCACCTTGTTCTTAAGGAAGACTAAGACATCTTGAAATTTTTCGAGGTTAGATTCATCCGCTTTGACTAAGTTCTGATGTGCTTCGAGAGCTAACTTAGCACTATCAAGGTCAGACTTACCCTCACAGCTTAAAGCACGGCTTGAGCTAGATAACGCAATAGGTAATTCACCTGATTCTACCGTCATCAAGCGGTGAAGACCAAGACTACGGACTAGCTCCAAATTGCGGTCACCAAGCCTAAAGAGGATTAACTTACCCTCTGCAGACTTCCGCTTAATTTCTAACGCTGCTCCGGCAAGAACACCTAAAAAGGTGCTATCCATCGTAGCACACTTTTCAAAATCGAGAACGAATCGGACTTTCCCCAAACCTAGCATATGTTGGAAAAAGTCCTTTAAGCAGGCACTATTTTGAAAATTAGCCTTACCCGAGATTTTTATGCGCACAGGATCAGTATCGCAATCAACCAAATATACGGACTGTGAACCAGTATCAGGCATGAATAAAAAAGGATAACCCTCATGCGAGTAAGCATGAGGTGCTCTGTTTCGAATAAGTGATAGTTTAGCTAGTACTTTTTAGTTAGCAGCTACGATCTGACGTAAGACGTATGGCAAGATACCACCGTGTTGATAGTAATCGATTTCGATTGGTGTATCGATACGGCAGCGTACGGGAACATCAAAGCTTTCACCGTTTTTACGGGTTACCTTAAGGGTCATGTCTTGCTGTGGCTTAATAGCGCTATTTAAACCAACGACATCATACGTTTCTGTACCATCTAACTTAAGTGTTTGAGCTGAGGTGCCTTCTTTAAATTGAAGCGGTAGAACACCCATACCAACTAAGTTAGAGCGGTGAATACGTTCATAGCTTTGAGCTACAACAACCTTAACACCTAAGAGTGATGTACCCTTAGCAGCCCAGTCACGGGAGGAACCTGTACCGTATTCTTGACCAGCGAAAACAAACAGAGGTGTATTTTCAGCTTTGTATTTTACCGATGCGTCATAGATAGCTAATTTTTCTACTGCACCGGTTTTTGATACATAAAGCGTATTACCACCTTCTTCACCACCAAGCATTAAATTCTTAATGCGCACATTAGCGAATGTACCACGTGTCATGATACGATCATTACCACGGCGTGAACCGTAAGAATTAAAGTCTTCAAAGGAAACGCCATTTTCTAAGAGGAATTTACCTGCTGGAGAACTCTTCTTAATCGCGCCTGCTGGAGAAATGTGATCGGTCGTTACTGAATCACCAAAGATTCCGAGAGCTCGGCCACCCTTGATTTCAGAGATACCTGGAGCTTTGAGGCTAAACTTATCAAAGAATGGAGGCTCTTGGATATAAGTAGAACTCTTATCAAAGCTGTAGACATTACCCGTTGAGGAAGGAATTTCATTCCACTTTGGATTTTGTGATGCAAAGTCCTTATATAATTTCTGGAATACTTCAGGACGAAGCGCTGCCTGTAATTGGTCACGTACTTCCTGTAAGCTTGGCCAGATATCCTTTAAGTAAACATCCTTACCTTGGGAATCACGTCCGAGTGGTTCTTTAGACAAGTCGATATCAACACGACCTGCGATAGCAAACGCGACTACTAACGGAGGAGACATTAAGAAGTTAGCCTTAATGTTTTGGTGTACGCGCGCTTCGAAATTACGGTTACCTGAGAGTACTGCTGCAGCAACGAGATCGTTTTTAACAATCGTCTCTTCAATAGCAGAATGTAAAGGACCTGAATTTCCGATACAGGTTGTACAACCATAACCAACCGTCTGGAAGCCAAGCTTATCGAGGTAAGGTTGTAGACCAGTCTTAGTGAGATAATCCGTTACCACACGGCTACCTGGAGCCAAGGATGACTTAACGGTCGACTGAACAAATAAACCTTTTTCAACAGCCTTCTTAGCAAGAAGACCTGCCGCTAGCATAACGCTAGGATTTGAGGTATTGGTGCAACTGGTAATAGCAGCAATTAAAACGCTACCACTCGCGATTTCACCATCTGCTCTACCGCCACTTGCTGGCTTTGCATGACTCTTGTCAGCAAAAGGAACGGTAAATGTTTTTGGTAAATCAGAAGCTGTCTTACCAAAACCGTTTTCTGTTACACCACGTGAATAAGCGGTGACGAATTCCTGCTTTAAGTTAGGTAATTCAATACGATCTTGTGGACGCTTAGGACCAGCAACACTTGGAACAACCGTACTTAAATCTAAGGCAAGATCTTGTGAGTAGTCGATTTCTCCACCTTGTGGGATACCCCATAAGTTTTGAGATTTATAATATGCTTCAAATAAAGCGATATGCTCTTCGGAGCGACCTGTAGCACGTAAGTAATTGGAACACTCTTGATCGATTGGGAAAAATCCCATCGTAGCACCATATTCTGGAGCCATGTTTGCAATCGTAGCACGGTCAACGACAGGAAGTGCAGCAGCACCAGGACCGTAGAATTCTACGAATTTACCGACAACTTTTGCTTTTCTTAAAACTTGAGTAACTGTGAGTGCTAAATCCGTTGCGGTAACACCTTCTTTTAAGGCACCTGTTAAACGCACACCTACGACGTCAGGAGTTAAGAAGTAAACAGGCTGACCTAACATACCTGCTTCAGCTTCAATACCACCTACACCCCAACCTACAACACCAAGACCATTAATCATGGTTGTGTGTGAGTCGGTACCAACAAGAGTGTCTGGATAATAAGCACCACTTGAATCTGCTAAAATACCTTTTGCGAGGTATTCCAAATTAACTTGGTGAACAATACCGATTCCTGGAGGTACAACTTTGAATGTATCAAAAGCTTGCATACCCCACTTCAAGAATTGGTAACGCTCACGATTACGTGAGAATTCTAATTCAAGATTGCGACTGAGCGCTTCTTGACTGCCTGCGTAGTCAACTTGAACAGAGTGGTCGACGACTAAGTCTACAGGAACGAGTGGCTCAATAATCTTTGGGTTTTTTCCAAGCGTTGAAACAGCTGAGCGCATAGCCGCTAAATCCACCAAGAGTGGAACGCCGGTAAAATCTTGTAATACGATACGAGCAACAACGAATGGGATTTCTTCCGTGCGCGTTTCTTTCGCTTTCCATGAAGCGAGTGCTTTAATAGCAGCCTCACTGACTCGCTTACCATCACAATTACGCAGCAATGACTCTAACACGATGCGAATTGAGACCGGTAGTCTTTCAATATTCATGCCTGCTTTTGAAAGAGCAGGTAAAGAATAATAGGAATGCGATTTACCGTTAGCCGAAAATGACAAACGGGTATTAAACGGATTAGGAAGACTCATATCTGAAAATGAAGATTATTTAGCTAAAGCTGCTGCGATGGCTTTAAAGTTAGGTAAATCCTTAGGGGTTGGTGTTTGTTCAGCGTAAGTTACAACGCCTTCTTTATTAACAACGAAAGCTGCGCGAGCTGCCGTATCACCTACTCCAGCTAACATAGGGAAAAGAACATCATAAGCACGAGTGACGGTCTTGTTTAGATCTGATAATAACGTCAGTTTAATGCCGTTTTGATTAGCCCAAGCCTCTTGTGCAAAGGGACTATCAACGCTGATAGCATATACTTCAGCATTGAGTTTAGTATAGTCGCCTAGGCCTGCTGTTACATCACACATCTCAGATGTACAGACACTGGTGTAAGCCAATGGGAAAAATAAAATAACCGTATTTTTCTTACCAAAGTTGCCACTTAAGGTCACATCAACAAGGCCTTCAGAAGTCTTTGTTTTTAGAGTGAAATCAGGTGCTTTTGAACCAATTGAGATAGGCATATGTAGAGAGTTTTAAGGTTAAACGTAGAGACGCTGTATGAGTTAAAAAAACGTTCAGAACGGCGGAGCTAAGTGTACTCAAATAAACAAGGTATACTGCCCTGTTGATCTAAGCAAATTAACAGACCTAAAACACTAGAGTTCTTCGGTTTAAGAAGCGAACGCAAAAGTCAAAAAAACCGTTAAAAAAGTGGTACTTTAGGCCCAATTTTAGGTTATGCCTTAGCTTGACCATCTTGGATCCTACCTAAATCCTATGCCCTAGCCCATGACTATCTTAGAAGACCTAAAATGGCGCGGCCTTATAGCCGATTGCACCGATATTGATGCTCTTACCCAGCGTCTCGCGGCAGGACCTGTGACCCTGTACTGCGGATTCGATCCTACCGGTGATAGTCTACACGTTGGACACCTCATGGGACAGCTAACCTTAAAACGTTTTCAGTTAGCAGGTCACAACCCTTTACCCTTAGCAGGTGGTGCTACAGGTATGGTTGGAGACCCAAGCGGTAAGTCAGCTGAGCGTAACCTGCTTACGCGTGAGCAACTCGAGCATAACGTTAGATCCATTAAAACACAGCTTTCTAAGCTGCTCGAATTTGACAGAAAAGATAATCCTGCACGTTTAGTAGATAACGCTGATTGGACTGCCAATTTAAGCTACTTAGATTTTTTACGTGATATCGGAAAACATTTTTCGATTAACATGATGGTAGCTAAAGAAAGTGTGCGTGCCCGTATGGAAAGTGAGCACGGCATAAGCTACACCGAATTTAGTTACATGCTACTTCAAGCGCATGACTTTTATCACCTGAGAAAGAATTTTAATTGTGAATTACAAATTGGCGGCAGTGACCAATGGGGAAATATCACAGCAGGAACAGATCTTATTCGTAAAAAATTAGGTGTGCCTGCATGGGGAATGACATTCCCACTCATCACACGCTCAGATGGAAAAAAGTTCGGTAAAACTGAATCAGGTGCAGTCTGGCTAGATCCAGAAAAAACAAGCCCTTACCGCTTCTATCAATTTTTTGTAAATACTGAAGATAGCATGATCTCTCAGTACTTGCGTAAATTCACACTCTTATCACACGACGTCATTCTTGATCTTGAAGCAAAACATGCAGCAAATCCGGGTGCTCGCGAAGCCCATAAAGCATTAGCAAAAGAAGTTACTACGCTTGTCCACGGTGAAAGCGCCTGCCATGATGCACTCAAGGCGAGCGAAATCATGTTTGGTGGCGGACTCGAAGGTATTTCAGAAAAAATATTCACTGATGTTGTTGGAGAAATCCCAACAAAAGATGTAACTAAAAATCTTATTGAAGGACCCGGTACTGCACTGACTGAACTCTTAGTTACAGCAGGTCTGTGTGGATCTAAAGGCCAAGCACGTAAAGATATCGAAGGCGGTGGTATCTCGATGAATAATCAGCGTGTAAGCGTTGTTACGAAAGCGGCTACTTTAGAGGATCTTCTTTTCGGAAAATATATACTCCTTCGTAAGGGCAAGAAAACGTACGCTGTACTGCGTGTAGTCTAAGCAAAGCTCCTTCCTGTGATAGCCACCACGTGCACTTCCTTAGTCCTAAAAAACTAAGGTATGCATAACTTTGAAAATCTCGCTTAGGACTGTCCGAAAAAATTAAGCGCGCATCATTCATGCAGTCATTACATCATCGTATTTACCCATCCATGAAACCCCTCCTTACGAAAATTATTAATACTTGTAGTGCATTCATGCTTAGTGCCGGTCTTATTTCTCAGGCTCAAACACAGACCCCTCCCCCAAAGACATGGATTGATCCAGATACGGGACACCGCGTTATTCGTCTTACTGACGAACCTGGTTCAGCAAGTTTTTATTTCACAGATAATGGCTATACTTCTGATGGGAAATATCTCGTTTATACAACACCAGGTGCCATTAGCGCTTTAAATTTAAAAACCTACGAAACCCATGTCATCGTTAAAGGTGTCGCACGTGCCATTGTTGTAGGAAGAAAAACACCAACCGTTTTCTACACGAAAACGACAGACAAAAGAGGATTTTTAGAATTGTGGTCAGCAAATATCGAAACAAACCAGACACAAAAACTAGCGTCTCTACCGCAGCGCGGAAGTATCGTTACTATCAATGCAGATGAAACACTCGCTGTCGGAAGCTACATTGAGGGAGCAGGTCTTGACTACGGCAGTAACGGCGGAAATTCCCAAGGATCGCAACAACCGCACGTACTAGATCAGCCAGTGAATAAGTCGCAAATGATGGCAACTCGCCTTGCTGCACGACTACCGATGTGGATTTACACAGTAGATCTTAAAACTGGCCAGTCCCACAATTTATTACATGGAACAGACTGGTTAAATCACATGCAATTTTCTCCGACTGATCCTAACCTACTCATGTACTGTCATGAAGGAGCTTGGCATCAAGTGGATCGTATTTGGACTATCCGTACCGATGGAACTCAAAACCAATTAATTCATAAACGTATCATGGAAATGGAAATTTCCGGTCATGAATGGTGGAGCCACGACGGAAATTGGATATGGTATGATTTACAGTTACCAAAACGCATTAATGGTTACGTAGCGGGTTATAATATTTCTACCCACGAGCGTATTTGGTATCACCACGAAGTAAGCGAAGACTCCATTCACTATAATTCATCGTGGGATGGCAGTTTATTCTGCGGAGATGGCAGTCAGTCACCTGGTGCACAGTGGATTTATCTCTTTCGCCCTGTCCACCTACACAATGATCACACACTTGGTGAAAACTTAATCTTAGCAGGAAAATTTGAAGCAGAAAAACTCGTTAACATGAGTAAACATCATTACAGGCTAGAACCGAATGTAAGTTTTACGCCTGATATGAAATTCGTTGTATTCCGCTCAAATATGTTCGGTAGCACATATGCCTTTGCCGTTGAAGTCGCAAAGGCAGCTACTCGTTAAACTAGCAGATTTCTTCAATTTCTACGTGCACAGGTTTACCCGGTGCACAATCAGCTTTCAGCGAAACAAACCTGTCTTTATACTGATCGAAAATTGGCCACAGCGCTTTTCGATCTGTTTCTGGAATAGCTAAAGACTGAATCTGATCGCGTGAAAAAAATCCGAATGTGCCTTCGCTAATTGCATGAGGCAGTTGAGCGATTGGCTTTTTGCAGCGAAATAAAAACATGAGCCAATGTTTTTCTCCTTCATACGCTTTTTCAGCAATCATGGAGAAGAGATGTAAGTCAGAGGTTTGAATTTCTAGCCCTGTCTCTTCTTTGGTTTCACGCACGGCACACTCAAAGGGAGATTCTCCAAGTGAGGTTTCTAATTTTCCACCAATCGGACTCCACACACCGTGATTGGGTGGCTTTGCTCGTAATAGGAGTAACTGTTCACCTTTCTCGTTTTCTATGAAAACAAGAACAGCAAGTTTATAGGCAAGCGGTTGAGTTGTAACAGGTGATGCCATAGTTATTAGGCCTTATCATGCTTAGAAAGTATGCCTTTAGAAAAGCTTGTTTATTAGGAATTTAAAAAAGGTACAGTTGCAGTTTGTGTAAAATTCCATTTCCTTAAGCCTTCAAGTATGTTCACCTAATCAACGCTAAATCGCGCTTATGGCTGAAAATCAACGTCATCCGTTTCTTCAAGGGCTCAGTAAACACCGTGGGGCTCCCCCTACCGTTGTCGTCATATTTGGCGCTTCAGGCGACCTTACTACGCGTAAATTAATACCTGCTGTTTACAACCTCAGTTTCGATAACCTACTACCTGCAGACTTCTACTTAGTAGGATTTGGTAGAAGCACGATCACTGATGATGCCTTTAGAACGATTGCCTCTGATGCAATTAAGGAATTTTCAAGACGTGATTTACAAGCCGATGTCTGGAAGCGCATTTCAAATCATACTACCTACGTTTCAGGTAACTATGATGACAAAAAGGCATTTGAGCGCTTAGCAGAGCATATAGCTAAGATAGAAAAAAATCTAGGCCGTGAAGTTCAGCCTCTATTTTATATATCAACACCTCCTTCGGTGTTTGAATCAATTATCATCAATTTAGGTACGAGTGGTCTTGCTAGTAAATACCTAGGACAGCCACATCATGCTAAGGTCGTTATCGAAAAACCCTTTGGCCGTGATCTAGATTCAGCACGCGCACTCAACACAACGATTAGAGCTCATTTTGAAGAGCATCAAGTGTATCGTATTGATCACTACTTAGGTAAAGAAACCGTACAAGACTTACTCGTACAACGGTTCGCAAATTCTATTTTCGAGCCGCTTTGGAATCGTAATTTTATCGAAAGTGTCCAAATAACCGTAGCTGAAAGTGTTGGTGTTGAATCCCGTGCTGGTTACTATGAGCAAAGTGGATGCTTAAGAGATATGATTCAAAATCATACTATGCAGCTACTCGCACTCACCGCGATGGAGCCGCCTGTTTCACTGGATGCAGAAGCCGTACGTGACGAAAAAGTTAAAGTATTACGCGCAATCCAGCCACTAAACGTGCAAGAAGGTGGAGACGTAGCACGTGCCCAGTATGCAGCCGGCATGATCGGTGGTTTACCTGTGGGTGGCTACTTACAAGAACCAGGAGTAGATCCAAAATCGGGCACGGAAACTTACGCTGCAATACGTCTTTCGATTAACAATTGGAGATGGCAAGGGGTTCCCTTCTATTTACGTTCAGGTAAGCGTTTTGCACGCCGTGTGACTGAGATCGCAGTTCAGTTTAGACGTCCACCAGGTACGCTCTTTGCGCAAAATAAAAATTTAGATTTAGCAGCTAATACCCTCACCTTCCAAATACAACCCGATGAAGGTTTAAGTCTTATTTTAAACGGAAAAATTCCAGGCCTAGAAACACGCACACAGCCTGTAAAAATGAATTTCCGGTATGCAACTACCTTTGGCTCTAATACACCTGAGGCTTATGAGCGTCTCGTCTTAGATGCAATGATTGGTGACGGTACACTCTTTATTCGTGGCGACGAAGCAGAGACATCATGGAAACTCTACACCCCAGTCCTTGAACACTGGAAAGCTCAAGGCCAAAAAGGCATGGATAGCTACGCATCAGGTTCTTGGGGTCCAAAGAGTGCAGACGCACTCCTAGCATCTCAAAATCACACCTGGCGGGAACCTTAAGTCAGTAATCACATCCTCTTTATGGCTGATTTATTTGACGCACTACCGGGACTTGAAGTTCCAGTCGGAGCTATAGCAAAAAGCTTAGCTTCACTCTGGGATGATGCAGCCTCCTCTGGTAAGCCTGCACCTACCGTAGAAGACTCGCGTGCGACCCAAATCAATTTAGTACTTCACTTAGGTTTAAATACCACTTTCGAGGATGCTAAAACGCAGTTTGAAACAGCGGCACATTTTGCCATGCGCTATCCAAGCCGTGTCGTAGTCTTATGTCCATTACAAGAGGATGATAAAAGTACAACCATGCGCGCAAAGGTATACGGCGAATGCGCGATTGGAAAATCAAAGCAGGATAAACGCTGCTGTGAATTTGTAATTTTAAGCTACCCACGCAGTTTTAGGCAGTACCTTGAATCAGAAGTCTCGATTTGTATTTCAAGTGACCTACCTCTGTATTACTGGCCTCACCGTTTTTCAGCTAATGCAAATCTAGCGGACTACCGATATTTATTAACGAAGGCTAAACGTATCTTAATTGATAGTTCAACTTCACCTCGTGAAGCACTGAGCTACCCATGGCCAAAGCCAGAAGCGGTAAGAGATCTCGCTTCCGCTCGACTTCTTCACGTAAGACAAGCGATTGGACAATTCTTAAGCCGCTATTCCCCGCAAGCGCTCACGGATAACTTAACCGGGGTAAGCGTAGAGCATGGAGAAAAATTAATGGCTGAAGGCTACGCATTACTTGCCTGGGCAAAAGATCGCATACTCGCTTGCGGCTCAAACCAGGCTGAATTTTCAGTAAAAGAGCGCGCTCACTCGCCTGAACTTTTCTTAAGTTTACGTTTTACCTATTCAAATTCTCAAAGCTTTGTTTGGACGGCAGATCTTAAAATCGGTCATAGCCACTTTGAAGCGGACTTTAAAACCGCCAAAACAAGCCTCGATGCCGCAGCAAAACTGTTAAAACCTGAAGATAGTCTTAGCGAAGCGATGTTTTTCTAGTTTATAGCCTGCAGAATAAGCTAAAATCACATAAGTAATTGTTAGATATAAATTTAAGAAATTTTAAGGGCTTAAAATAAGGTTTTATAATACACGGGTTAGTCGGTATCTAAGGTTAAAGTTACTAATCCTTATGCCTAAGTGATGCAAAGACGCTTGATTTCCACCTATTTAGGCCAAAAATCCACCGCTTCACTGGATACTCGGGTTTAACAATCTTTGGATCCTTACTTCTGTCTTTTTTTCATCTCCTTTACTTTCCACTTTCTACCGTGAGCAAAAAACAAAGCGCTATCGCTGACAAATCCGCATCAACGACTGACTTCAGTAAGGCACCAATAAATGCATCACTTAACCGTGAGCAGAAAATTGACCTTTATCGCACCATGGTGCGTGTACGCCGTTTTGAAGAGCGTAGCTTAAGAGCTTACCAAGCTAAAAAAATTGGTGGCTTCCTCCATCTCTACATCGGTCAAGAAGCAGTGGCGATTGGTTGCTGCTCCTTAATGGGAAAGAATGATCATGTGATTACCGCCTACCGCGATCACGGTCATGCGATTGGCGTTGGTATGCCAATGAATCCTCTCATGGCTGAAATGTATGGTAAAGCAACGGGTTGCTCAAAAGGTAAAGGTGGCTCGATGCATTTCTTTGATCCCTCACGCAATTATTGGGGCGGTCACGGTATCGTAGGTGGTCAAATTCCACTCGGTGCAGGACTAGCTTACGGCATTAAGTACAAAGGCCTAAAGGGTGCAGCGATGGCATTCATGGGTGACGGTGCCGTTAATCAAGGTGCAGTACACGAAGCTTACAATTTAGCATCACTCTGGAATCTTCCTGTTATTTATGTCATCGAAAATAACGGCTACTCCATGGGTACCTCGCAGCTGCGTTCATCCGCAGGTTCTCTCGCGAAACGTGCTGAAGGCTACGATATGAATTGGGCTGAATGCGATGGTAGCAATATTTACGAAGTACGTGAAACCATGAACCGCCTCCTTACGTTAGCTCGTGAGCAGTGCAAACCATCGGTTGTCGAAATCAAAACGTACCGTTACCGCGGTCACTCGGTTGCTGATCCTGATAACACCTACCGTAGCAAAACTGAGATTGAAGAATACCGTAAGACAAAGGATCCAATCAGCGTTTTCCAAAAAATCTTACACGATGAAGGCGTACTCACCGATGCCCTCATTGAATCGATTGATACAGAAGCAAGAGCTGAAGCAGATGCTGCAGCAGACTTTGCAGAACAAAGTCCATATCCAACCGTAGAAGACATTTCTAAAGACGTTTACTGGGAAGAAGATCATCCTGAACACAAGACCTCCCAAGGACGTATTTTCTTCGAATAATTTATTTAAACTTTTTACCACGATGCCTCTTATCACTTACCGCGAAGCCATTCGCCACGCCTTAGCAGAGGAACTTTCCCGCGATCCTAATGTGGTCGTTATGGGTGAAGAAGTTGCTCAGTTTAACGGCGCTTACAAAGTCACCGAAGGCTTATTAGAAAAATTCGGCCCAAACCGTATTGTCGATACACCGATTAGTGAAGCGGGTTTTATCGGTATGGGTATCGGTGCTTCCATGCTTGGCGTAAGACCTGTTATCGAACTGATGTTCTGGTCATTCTACTCCGTAGCATTCGATCAAATTTTAAATAATGCAGCGAACGTTCGCTACATGTCCGGTGGTTTAATCAACTGCCCTATCGTTATTCGTGGACCAGCTAACGGTGGTACAAACGTAGGTGCTACTCACTCACACACACCTGAAAACATTTGTGCAAATCATCCTGGTATCAAAGTTGTTTGCCCAGCTACAGCTTACGATGCCAAGGGTCTTTTAAAATCCGCAATCCGTGACAATGATCCTGTCATGTTCATGGAAAACACGATTCTTTACGGAGATAAGTGGGAAGTACCTGAAGAAGAATATCTCATTCCACTCGGTAAAGCAGATGTAAAACGTGTCGGTAAAGATCTCACGATCGTTGCCCACGGTAGAGCAGTGATTAGCTCACTCGCTGCAGCACAACAACTCGAACGCGAACACGATATTTCGGTTGAAGTGGTAGACCTTCGCACGATTCGTCCTCTCGATGAAGAAACAATCTTAGAATCCGTTCGCAAAACACACCGTGTACTCTTGGTTGAAGAGAATAAACCATTCTGTGGAGTCGATGCTCAAATTGCATACATGATTCAAGAAAAAGCATTCGATGACTTAGATGCACCGATTAAGCGCGTTTCCGCAATCGATGCTCCTGCGATTTACAGTCCTCCAATGGAAGCTGAACAACTTCCAAATCCTCAGCGTATTCTAAAAGCAGCAATCGAACTTCTTCGCTAATCACCATGGCTAACATAATTGATATGCCCAAACTCAGCGACACGATGACCGTGGGTACGCTGATCAAGTGGCTCAAAAAAGAAGGCGATGTTATCAAGTCCGGCGACATGCTCGCTGAAGTTGAAACAGACAAAGCTACCATGGAGCTTGAAAGCTTCTTTGATGGCACCCTTCTTAAACTCTTTGTGCCAGCTGGCTCTCAAGTAGCAGTAGGCGCACCTCTTTGCGCAATTGGTAAAGCAGGAGAAGCTGTTGAAGTACCAAGTGGCGCAGCTAAACCAGCAGCTAAGACTCCTGCAGCTCCTGCTCCTGCTGCTGCTGCTAGCCCAGCTCCAAGTGCAAAGGCTCCCGCTGCAACTGCTGCACCCGCACTCGCTCCGGTTATTCACCAAGGTAGAATTAAGATTTCACCGCTTGCTAAGAAATTAGCAACTGAACTTGGTGTTGATGCAGCACGTGTTCCAGCATCTGGCCCAGGGGGTCGTATTGTACGTGCTGACATTCTTGCAGCTCAAAAAGGTGGCCAAGCTAGCGCTTCGGCTGCACCTAAAGGCTCAAGCTTCTTTGCTTCTTCAGGTCCTGTAGAAGACAAGGTGATCGCATTAACAAACATGCGTGCTACGATCGCTCGTAGAACTCAGGAGTCCAAGGTTCAAGCTCCACACATCTACTTAGAAGTAGAAGCGGACGCGACCCCACTCTTAGAATTAAGAAGCCAACTTAACACCGCTTTAGAAAAAGAAGGCGTTAAACTATCCGTTAACGATTTCATTCTTAAAGCCTGCGGTAATGCACTACGCAAAGTACCGATGGTTAATGCGTCTTACGAAACAGATCAATCCGGTCAGGGATCCATTCGTGTACACGGTGCAGTTAATGTATCATTCGCTGTAGCAATTGAAGATGGTCTCATCACGCCAGTCGTTCGCGATACATCCGGCAAATCTCTTTTCGAAGTCAGTAGCGAAGCAAAGAGTCTTGCTAAACTTGCCCGCGATAAAAAATTACAACCTGCTCAGTACACAGGTGGCACATTCTGTGTTTCTAACATGGGTATGCTTGGTATCGACCGCTTCTGTGCAATTATTAACCAACCAAACGCAGCTATCTTAGCTGTCGGTGGAACCGTTAAAAAGCCAGTTGTTGTAAACGACCAAATTGTAATCGGCCAAAGAATGTCGCTCACCCTCTCCTGTGACCACCGAGTCCTCGATGGTGCAATTGGCGCACAATTCCTTGCAGCTCTAAAAGAACTTATCGAAAAGCCAGCACTTCTTCTTCTCTAAAAGAAGAAGTGTTTAGCTTTCGGCACGTTTTCTAGCATCGGCCTCGATTAAAGCTTTAAGCTTTTCGAGGTCTTGTTTTACACCCTGTTTTACTTGTGGGAGTTCCTCGAGTGACTTCGCTTTTGATTTAGCGAACAAGTAAAACTTCATCTTAGGTTCGGTACCAGAGCCACGCGCTGCAAAGGTCGCACCATTTGCTAGTGTGAGCACATACAGATCCTGTTTAGGAATTAATTCTCCATCCTGATCCTTGATGGCTTCGCGTCCAAAATCTTGGAACTGAGTTACTCCTATATCACCAAACTGGGTTGGTTTACTTGTGCGGTAGGAATCAATAATGCGTTTAATCTTAGCATTACCACTCGCTCCTTCGTAATAGAGGTTAATCGTACCCTCTAAGTAAAAGCCGTGTTTTAAATAGATCTGATCTAAATACTCGGGGACTGTTAAACCGCGATCTTTCACCCATGAAGCGAGTTCTGCAAACATAAGACAGGCAGCATTACCGTCCTTATCACGCACAAGATCGTTTGGTAGATAGCCGTAACTTTCCTCATTACCAAAAGCAAAGAACGTACTGTGTTGAAGATGCAGTCGTGCTTTTTCCGTTAAACTAATTTCATCGTAATTAAAAGAAGCACCCATCGCCTCTTGTAATTTACGTTCATAAGCACGCATCTTTGCAGCAATCCACTTAAAGCCAGTAAGCGTATTAATTACTTTTACGCCATGGGCTTCACCAATCGCATCCTGGAGAGAAGTCGTTACAAACGTTTTAATAATACACGCGTTTCTTGAACCCTCTTTCGGGATAATTCCCATCTCCTTCATACGCGTGAGACGGTAATCGACAAGTAATGCACCCACCTGATTACCACTGAGTAATTCCATCTTGCCTGACTTTGTACGCACGGCACAACCCATACGGTCATCATCTGGATCGGTAGCTAGCACTAAGTCTGCCTGCACCGTTTCAGCAAGTGCTACAGCCTTTGAAAGTGCCTCTGCATTTTCTGGATTGGGTGACTTTACCGTTGGAAAGTTTGCATCAAAACCTGCCTGTTCAGGCACCTGTTTAACCTGCGCACCTAATTGCGTTAAAAGTGCTGGAGCATGAACGCCACCTGTACCATGGATATTTGTAAATACGATTGAGAGCTTAGCACGTTTGATCACGTGGGTATCTAAAACGGCTTGGCTTGCTACTGCTAAATACGCCTTGTCTGCTTCTTCAGATAATAGAACGACCTTGGACGTATCTTTTTCAAGAAAACGTACGGTTTCACTCAGTGGTACTGAATCCACTTCTTTTACAATGCCCGAATCATGTGGAGGAACAACCTGTGCACCGTCATCAAAATAAGCTTTGAAGCCATTATCATGCGGAGGATTGTGGCTTGCGGTAATAACAACCCCAGCATGCGCTCCTAACCAGCGAACACTGTAGCTAAGCTGCGGTGTAGGACGTGGTGCTGTAAAGATATAGGCTTCACCTCCTAATTTTACCCAGGTTGATGCAGCGAGTTCACAGAAGTGTTTAGAAAAATGCCTTACATCGTAGGCAATCACGATACGTGGTTTTGATGAAACTGATTTTTCTTTTAAAAACTTACTCGTGTAGCGGTAAAGACCAACCACGGCTCGAATGAGGGTAAAATCATTGAGCATATTACTTCCAATCGCTGCATGCTCAGGGCTTCCTGAACTAGAGAGTGTTCCTGTTTCTGCAGTTGCCTTAACAACGCCGATCGTGCGTCCACGCATACCGCCCGTACCGAATTCGAGAAAGCGGTAGAATCGGTCATTGAGCTCTTGCCAGGCCTCACGTGCCACTAACTCATCAATACTCTGACTTGCCCAGAGTGGCAGTTTTGCTTGGCGAAACTGCTCGATCGTTTGTGCAGCGGAACTAAGAAGTTTGCCCTCTGCAACTGCGGCTTGAATACGTGCGTTATCACTCATGAGAGATACAGATCTTTAGAAAAGGATGGTTTTTGTTTTAGCTGAGACCAGCGTTTTTTAAACGAGAAGAAATCGTAGCCAAAAAAAGGCGATATTTCGATAGATACTAAAGGTAGACCTTGTGCATCCACAGGCACTACTTCCCCTAACTCTTTAAGCCAGCGCGCTGCCTGCTTTAATTGATCCTGTTTACAAGACAGTGGACTATCGACACCTTCGGCATTTTTTACTGGAGAAAAATCCTCTGCTCGTTCCGTTTCAATGACAACCGGGTTCGAAGCAAAGGGAAGTGCATCAAACACAAAGAGTTCAAATTTAACTCCGTTTGGTTTATCAGGAACGACTGTATTTCCTGCAGCATCAATATGCGTAATTTTTTTATCAGCTCTATGAAAAGGTAAAGTCGCTAACGCTCCTTTTTCGGAAGCCGCCATCTGTTTAATAAAGTCTCTATCAAGGATGTGGATCGCAATACTCCCTGCGATGTATTTTAGCTCACCTTGCTCATTACGCTGTTTCTGAAATTCCAAAGGCAAATCGGAATATTCAACAACACATAACTTATCCTGCTGAACACAGAAGTGACCTACTTTCTCCTCAGGATATGCCTTTGGAACCATCTTACTCGACATCTGGGACTTCTTAAGTAGATGCCATCCAATGAAGACAGGATCGATACATCTTACGAGTGGGTTATCGACCTGGAAATAACTGAGCGTATCTATACCCTGCTTTTGCATGAACGTGAGTGCACCACTTCGTTCTAGTGCACGCAGGGATCCACCGTGACCGTCTGGTGAAAGTGCAATCGATCCTTTTGATTCGAGTAAGATTTTACCCTGAAAATCTACTGCAGGCATTCTACCCTGTTTAAAAAAATGAACTCTATCAGAATCTAATCCAAAATAATTATGCTTCTGAAAATAAGCGATCGTCTGTTTTTCATTCTGATGGCTCGTCATGATGAACCAGTGAATGACCTTACCGTAATCTTGTGCAGCTGCTTTAATTTTTTCTGCAAATACCTGGAATAACGATTTATGCTTAAGTGGAGTTACTTCAAACGTTCCTTTAGGCCCGTCAAACCCAAGACGCGTGCCTTGACCACCTGCAACCGTGAACGCAGCCACACGACCTGCTTTCAAGGCTTCTTCTCCTACTTCACGAGCACGTGCCCATAATTTAGAACTGCCGCCTTTACTGGGTAAACTTTCAAACGGCGCTGGCTTTAATCCGTCAAAACTCGCTGCATCCACCGCTTTTTTATTAAGCACTAATGTATCGTTAAGCGCCTTAAGCTCTCCTAGATCAATCTCCTCTGCCTGACTGAGTAAGTCGCGTTTCTGGAGTTCAGACAGCTCATCAAAAAAGTGAAATACATGACCCTGACCCGCATCGCGGTAAGCTTGAATTAAAGGATGTAATGCAGCCATACGTTACGATGAACGAAAAATGGTTACTGCTCAAAGCGGAAAATCATTTCATCGGGCTTCGTATAGCCTAATTTCATGCGAATTTGCTGTTCCACAAAAGCTGGATCCGTTTTTAAACGCTTTAAAGTGATTTGTTCACGTTCTAATTGCTTTTGAGCTGCCTCAAGCCGACGTTTATCACGCTCTTGAATTTGCTTTAAATGCACATACTCAACGCGAGCCTCTTTAAAGGATACAAAGCCCATAAAACCTAGCCCGAGTAGAAGTAGGATAAAAGCGAAGTAACTGAGGCGTTTAATAGTCACTTTAAAAGCTAAACCAATTGATAAAGGTACTATAGCTTACCCACGGAAATTAAACAAGATTAGACGGATCTACATCCAAATTTTGAACAATATCATCTGGCCAGTGAAAGGCAGCTCGTAGAGCAGACAGTTCACCAATCACTGGACTTACATTAGGTGCAAAGTACCAAATCTGCCACCGGTATAAGTCTTTAATTTTATCAATCGGAGCAGGCGTTGGACCCTTAACCTCTAATCTATCGCCAAACTTTTCTTTAACCTGCTTTACCCACTGGGCTGTAAAAAAGGCCAGTTTCTCTGGATTTGGTCCTTTAAACTGGTGATGAATAATATGGCGATACGGTGGATAGCCAAAATTCTTACGGGAGGCTAATTCCGTTTCAGCAAATCCTATAAAATTAGCATGCCGTGAAAATTGGATAGCCCCCGAACTCGGTGTAAAGGTTTGAACAAATACGTCCCCTGATTTGGCTCCACGCCCTGCTCTTCCTGCTACTTGTACCAAGAGCTGAAACGTACGCTCATTAGCTCTAAAATCAGGTATGTGCATGGATAAGTCTGCATCTATTAATCCGACTAAGGTCACATTTGGAAAATCGAGTCCTTTGCCGATCATTTGTGTACCCACTAAAATATCAATTTTACCTAATCTAAAGTCAGATAAGATTTCCCTTAAACGATGTTTTTTATTCATCGTGTCGGTATCGACACGCGCAATCCTAGCCCGCGGAATCACGCGTCTTACTGCTTCTTCCACACGCTGGGTCCCCATACCCTTTGATCTTATTTCGGGAGATCCACAGGAAGGACAACGAATAGGCGATGGTTTTTCTTCACCGCATAAGTGACAGCGAATCGTTTCATCACTGCGGTGATAGGTCATCGTAATACTGCAATGAGGACACTGTTCGGCGTGACCACATTTTGTACACACAACAGACGGCGAGTACCCTCTACGATTAATAAACAAAATAATCTGCTCTTTAGCACTGATTCTGTCCTGCATCGCATCCACTAATTTACGTGACAAAGAAGTAAACCCGCGCTGACGAGC
>Ga0214175_1000084_pt1 | contig 36311 bp, 42 predicted proteins | sample TroBogEpilimnion_17_FD_153013 | JGI IMG/M metagenome (GOLD analysis project Ga0214175, IMG submission 153013) | Freshwater microbial communities from Trout Bog Lake, WI - 09AUG2007 epilimnion | ecosystem: Environmental > Aquatic > Freshwater > Lake > Epilimnion/Euphotic zone | place: Trout Bog...
CCATTGATGCCCCGACCGGCAAGGGCGCCTGGCCAAACCCAATCGTCGCCGCGTCCGGGCCAACCGTGATCTCGGGACCGTAACCGGCCAGGGCAACCATGCTGTGGTTCAGATAGACGCCCGGCTGTTGCGACGAGCCGTTGCCCCCGCACGATCCCGCAACTTGCACGTAATACCCAAGCTTCACCGCATCGGGCTCCTGGATCGGGCTTGTGCCGTCACGGTTAAAGACCTTCGGCGCATAGCCGCTGCTGAAGGATAGCACCCAGTGACCGGGGAACCCCTCACGCTCGCACGGCTTACGACCGCGACGGTTGGGCAGCTGACTATCGCCGTCCGTGATCTTCCAGGCAAACGTCGGCACGTTGAACTGCCCCTGTGGAAACGACCGCTGACCCACGCCCCAGATCTGTTTACCCCACTCCGTCTGGTTCCAGTGCGTCTCGCCGCCCTTAGCAACGGCGAGCGCGAAGAAATAGTCGGTCCGCGGCTGACCGGCGTTCGGGCCAGTTTTGGTCACAAGAGGGTTGCCCTCGGCGTCCTGGGTCTGGCCCTTGTAAAGCGACCCCTGCACCAAACGGCCGACAGGGGTGAGGATTTGAACTGACTCTGACATATCTCGTCTCCCGGGTTACTGTTTCGACCCGAATACCCGCTGGGCATCGGTCGTGGTGATGGGGACCAGCTTCGGCGTCCCCGGTTTACGTTCGCTGATGGTGCGGACCATTTCGGCCGGAACACCCGCCTTTTGCGCTTGTGTCGGCGTGATCGGCTCCGACGGTTTGGCGAGGGGTATGTTGAACAACTCGCCCAACGCAAACACCTCGGCCACCGGCACACTCCAATGAACGCGTCCCGGCGGATGGTCGATCGTCCAGCCAAGAACGCCCTCGCCCGCCCGGATCCGAGCCATAGCCTCCGCTTCAAGGCCCGATAAACGCGCCTCAATCTGCTCTTGCGCCCGCCGCATCAGCGCCACTTCAAAGCCTAACGCCGTCGGACCCAACTCGAACGGCGTGGCGTCGCCGAGCATGTCGAGCGTCGCCAGCGTCGTATCCCGCAACGCCGGGCACACGGACCGCGCCGAGCAGTATTTACAGTGCGGCCCTGGCACTGTGTCGGGATCGATGCCCAGCGCCGCTTCCGCCGCGGTGCGTAAAACCCGCGTGTAATTGCGGATCTCCGGTGCCGTCAGGCGCCACGACCGCACCGGGCCTTGCGGATGATAGGCACGGGGCTGGACGATCGTCAGGTTATACGTCCAGTCGATCGCCTCATCGCCGATCAGATCGTAGATGCCGCTGGCGTAGGCCAAGAGCTGCCAGTTTTCATAAACCTCGACCAGCCCATAGCCATATTTGAAGTCGAAAATATGGGCCTCCTTCTTCAGGTAATCGAGTGAATACGCATCGCATGTGCCCCAGACATCCGGACCGATGCTCTGGCATTCGACGCGCGCCTCGACCTTCGCAAGCACCCGCGTCGCCCGAACCGTGTCGACGAACAGATCGACATGGTCGAGCATGTCAAGCGGCGCGTCGAACGGACCGCGGTTGCCGTTCAATATATGCGACGCTAGGGCGTGCGCGGCGGTCCCTTCATCCGCCGCCGTTGTGTCGTCCCGGCGTTCGGGAAACTGCTCCTGCAGCACGACCGAACCCGGGCACTCAACCCACCGATCGGCCGACGATGGCGCTAACCGTGCATGCTCGGTCATAGCGCGACCCCCAACTGCAGAAGGAACATCGGGACCAGTTCCGGATGCTGGCTAAGGCCCTGCAAGCCGCCGGTTACGCCGAGCGTCTGCAACACCGACGCGACCTGCGGCATCGTCAGCTTACCCGCCGCAAGCGCCGCGGTGATGTGCGGCATCGCGGCGGAAAGCGTGACAATCGGCGGAGGTTCCACGTCGCACGGGACCGGCGGCGGGGGCGGAGGCGGCGGAGGCGGCGGCGGAACGACCGTGCCGCTGACCCGAGCGCGCAGTTCAGCCTCGACGGCGCGCACCGTCTCGACCGGCGTATTGCGCCGTTGCCGCCACCCCCCGGTGGCGGTCTTGGCCCGCGACGACGCGTGAATACGCTCGTCCCAGGGCATGCCCTCGGCGTCGACCTCGGTCGGGTCGCCCACAACCGCCGGTTCGTCAGTCGCCGGTTCGTCGGCCTCGGTCTTATTCGCCAGGAATGCCGCAAACGCCGCCGCGGCTTCGGCCTGGGTCTGCTCGACCGTCGGCACAACAGGCGCGAGGGGCGGTGGGGGCACGTCGACCACGACCGTCGGCAATGCGACCGCCGCTTCCTCATTGCTGTGCGCGATTTCGCGCAGTTCAGCATACCTATTAAGGACGTCCGCAATATCGCGGATCTCCTGGGGCGAATCGTAATCGCCGACCTTGATGTTAATTTCAGGCACCATGTTCTCCTGTGTTGACGACGCCGTGACCACTACCCTATCCTAACCGAGAGGTCAAGAGCATGCAGTTACGCGATTATCAACAGACAGCCCGGGATGATGTAGCCGCTGCGTGGCGCAACGGCCTGACGAACGTGCTTGCCGTGATGCCTACGGGCGCGGGCAAGTGCTTGGGCCGCGATACCCCTGTCCTATTATGGACCGGCGAGATCAAGGCCGTTCAAGACATCAAAGTGGACGACCTTCTTATGGGGCCGGACAGTGCGCCGCGTCGAGTTGTCTCTTTAGCCCGCGGCCAAGAAGAGATGTACCGCATCGTGCCTAAAAAAGGCGACCCGTTCGTCGTCAATAAATCGCACGTCATGTCGTTTATGATGACGTTCAGTCGAGCTTCATTTGAAGGCCATAAGGGCGGCAGCATCGTTAACATGCCGTTGGCAGACTATTTATCTCGAACAAAAACTTTCAAGCATGGGGCAAAGATATGGAGAACCGGCGTAAATTTTCCTGAGCAAGCAACGCCCCTGCCTCTTGATCCCTGGTTTTTAGGTGCGTGGCTGGGCGACGGCACTTCTCGTTCTCCGTCAATTACAACGGGAGATCCAGAAATTGTGTCCGCACTGGAAAACTATGCAAAATCAATTGGCATGGTAATTCGGAAAGAGCCAAATTCTGAAAACTCCATTGTTGTCCATATAAATACGGGGGTCAAAGGCCTTGGCCGGGGGATAAAGCACAACCTGTTGAAAAACGTCATGGAGCACATGGGGCTGCTAAAAAACAAGCATGTGCCGTTTCAATATAAAACCGCGTCTCGAAAAGACCGGCTGGAGCTTTTGGCTGGAATTATAGATACGGACGGTTTTTGGAGTGGAAAAGGATATGAGTTGATCCTTAAAAACAAACAACTCTTAGAGGACGTCGTGTTCATCGCCCGTTCTCTCGGGTTTTCCGCATATCCTTATGAAACCCAAAAAACGTGCGGAAATAACGGGAAAACAGGAACGTATTGGCGGTGTTCAATTAACGGTCCTGTAGAAACCGTGCCATGCCGCATTCCAAGAAAACAAGCGCCCCCGCGGTTACAGAAAAAAAATCCTTTAGTTTCCGGGTTTAGCGTCGAGCCTCTCGGCGAAGGCGACTACTATGGGTTTGAAATTTCCGGAAACGATCGTCTTTTCTTGTTGGGCGATTTCACAGTCACGCATAATACCGTGCTTTTCGGCACGATACTGCGCGACGAATCGGGTCCGGCCATTGCGATCGCTCATCGGCAAGAACTGGTCGGGCAGATGAGCACGACTCTGGCGAAACAGCAAGTGCGTCACCGGATTATCGCGCCGACCAACGTTATCCGCGACGTCGTTTCTATTCACATGCGCGAGTTTGGCGCCTCTTATTACGACCCGAACAGCCGAGTCGCCGTCGCCGGCGTCGATACGCTGATCCGCCGCGACCGCGAGCCCTGGATGAACGACATAGGGCTCTGGGTCTGTGACGAAGGCCATCATCTCGTGCGGGGCAACAAGTGGCACACTGCCACGACGATGTTCCCCAACGCCCGTGGCCTGGGCGTTACGGCCACACCCTTGCGGGCCGACGGTAAAGGCCTGGGTCGATCGGCAGACGGCGTTTTCGACATCCTGGTCGAAGGACCGCAAATGCGGGCCCTGATTGAACAGGGGTTTCTGACGGAATATCGGATCTTCGCCCCGCCCAGCGATCTGAACTTGGCCGACGTGCCGATATCCGACGCAACGGGCGATTATAACGCCCCCGCGCTGCGTGAAGCAGCGGCCAAGAGCCGTATCGTCGGCGACGCGGTAGAGTCGTATCTGCGGATCGCGCGCGGCAAGCTAGGCGTGACGTTCTGCGTGTCCGTCGATCTGGCGGCCCAGACCGCTGCACGGTATCGTGAGGCGGGCGTGCCGGCCGAAATGCTGTCGGCCAAGACGCCCGACGTCGTCCGTGCGGCCACGTTGCGGAAATTCCGCAATCGGGAAATCCTACAGATATGCAACGTCGATCTGTTCGGCGAGGGCTTCGATCTGCCCGCGCTGGAGGTCGTCAGCATGGCCCGGCCAACCATGTCCTATGGATTATACGCGCAGCAGTTCGGCCGTGCGCTACGCCCTATGGACGGCAAAGACGCGGCTATAATTATAGATCATGCCGGTAACGTCATCCGTCACGGCGTGCCCGACGCGCCGCGGGTTTGGTCGCTCGGTCGCCGGCCGAAGCGGGCGCGCAGCGACAATACCCCGCCGACGATGCGCGTCTGCCCCGAATGCACGGGCGTTTACGAACGGATCCGGGTCTGCTGCCCCTACTGTGGCCACGAGCCTGTGCCGGCGGTGCGGACGTCGCCGCAGCTCGTCGAGGGTGACCTATATGAACTCGACCCCGCAGTGCTTGCTCGACTACGCGGGCAAGCCGCGCGTATAGACGACCTTCCTCTGATACCGCACGGCGCGACGCGCGAGGTGCGGAACGCGATTATAAAACGGCATCGGGAGAAACAGGTGGCCCAAAGCGCGCTGCGGGAAACGATTGCTTGGTGGGCGGGGTGGCAGAAATCGCTCGGCCGCAGCGATCGCGAATCGTATCGGCGTTTTTATGCCGAGTTCGGAGTCGACGTCGCCACAGCCCAGACGCTGGGCACGACTGACGCTGCTGACCTGCGGGGCCGGATCGGCCAGGCGCTGGCGGGAGCGGGTATTAGGGGGGTAGCGGCATGAAACTGACGCGGGGTGTTGCTGAATATGATCTGGAAAGCAAAGAGCCTGTTGCGGTCCGTCTGGGTTCGGTCGATTACGTGTTGACCCGGGTAGACTGGCGTTCTTTGAAAACGGCGGTCGAACAGCATCGGCCCTCCGTGCTCGGTATACCCGTGTATTACGCCGTGACGCCGATCGGTATACCCGTGTATTACGCCGTGACGCCGAATGGCCGGACGTTTCTATACCCGGTCCCATCCGATAATTGGGTATTAATAACAGACGCGGACGTGAAGGCATGACACCCGAAGCCCAGGCCCAGAACGCCGTGCGCCTCGCCGCGTCCCAGGCGGGCGCGCGGCTTTGGAGGAACAATCTCGGTGCCGGAAAACTGGACAACGGATCGTTCGTGCGGTGGGGGTTGGCCAACGACACCGCGGCGTTGAACGATCATATCAAATCGGGCGATCTGATCGGCATACGACCGGTCCTTATCACACCGGCCCATGTCGGCCAGGTTTTGGGTGTGTTTGTCAGCCGCGAGGTGAAACGCCCCGGCTGGCGGTTTCGGCCGAACGATAAGCGCGAGGCCGCGCAACAGCGATGGATCGAGCTAGTCCGCAGCCTTGGCGGCGATGCGGCGTTTACCACAGGGGAATGGATATGAACTCGCAGCCAGAACGCTTGCCCGCAGCGGCGCGGCGTGACCAGATACTCGACGCTGCGATGCCCCTGGCCGAGGTGCTCGGGTTTACCGGCGTCAGCCGCGCCGCGGTCGCCGAGGTGCTCGGCATACACGAGACCCTGGTGTCCTATTATTGGACGCCGGCCGAGACGTTCCATTCGGCTATTATGGAACGCGCCGTGGCAACCGGTAACCTGCGCGTTTTGACGCAGGGGCTGGTCGCGCGGCACCCCGTCGCCCTCGCCGCCCCGTCGGGGCTACGGCGGATGGCGGCGGCATCGTTAATCTCAACGGAGACATATGACATGCTCACGGAAAACGACCTGTTGAATATCGAACTGCGGAACCGCGGCCACGAGGACGTTGCCGCGCTGATCCAGGAAATAAAGTATCTGCGTGACGAATGCGCCATGCAGCACGGCCAAATCGTCGGGTTCGACGAACTATACGCCGAGCAGAAGGACCGGATCGCGAAATTACAGATCGAGGTCCGCGATTTACAGGGAGAGCTGTTCGCGGCTCGTACGCTGTGACCAGACATGAGAAAATATATCCTCTATCGGCTGGTCCCGTCGGCCAATCGTCCCGGCAAGACCGACAAAATACCGCTCAGTCCGGTGACGCTGCGGACACACAGCCCGCTTGACCCGGAACACTGGGTAACCTGGGACGAGGCCAAGGCCGCGGCTGATCGGCTGGGCGCCGGTTTCGGTGTCGGCTGGGTGGTGCAGCCCGGCGAATGGTTCGTCGACATCGACAACGCCCGCGATCCGTCACGGGCGTCCGGCTGGTCGGCCGCGTCAGAACGTATCCTGGCGCTGCTGGCGGGTTGTTACGTCGAGGTGTCGCAGTCCGGCAACGGGCTGCACGCCGCCGGGCGCGGGGTTGTTCCCCCGCACGCGATCGAGATTGCCGGGCTCGGCGGGCTCTACACCGAAAAGCGGTTCTGCGCGCTGACCGGCATCCACGCCAGTGGCGATATGAACCGCGATTTAACACTCCAGATCAGCCAAGTCGTGGCCGAGTTTTTCCCCGCGCGGGCGGGGGCGACCGCGGCTGAACCGCCGTTCGCCTGGACCACCGGACCGGTCGAGGGGTGGTCTGGCCCCGAGGACGATGACGATCTGATCCGCCAAGCCCTCGCCTCGCGGTTGTCCGGACCCCAGGCGTTCGGCAGCAAGGCCAGTTTCCGGCAATTATGGGAACGGGATGAGGACGCCCTGGGCCGCGTATACCCCGATAAGTCTCGGGGCCGGTCGTTCGACCACAGCGAGGCCGACTATTATCTGGCAGCAGCACTGGCCTATTGGACAGGCAAGGATTGTGACCGGATCGACCGGCTCATGCGCCGGTCGGGTCTCGCGCGCGACAAATACGACGACGATAGCTATCTGCGGCGGACGATCCTGCGCGTCTGCGGGCGACAGACGCAGGTGCGCGTCGGCCGGTCGGCCGCGGCCACACCGCGCGCCGGGGACGACCTGGCGGCGGGTGCGCCGGGTGCGGCCGTCGCCGATATCCGGGTGGTCGGGGCGGCGGATTATCCGGTTGTGTTCGGCGATGCGACGTATATCGAAGACCGGTATGCAGCGGCGGTGCCCGACGGCACGGTGCTGAACCCGCAGCAGTTCCGCACGTCGGCGCGATACGGCGGGCGGGTATTCGCGCTCGGCGAAAATAAGGCGACCCGCAACGCGTGGGAAGCGTTCACGGAGAGCGAATATTACGTGCCGCGGCGGGCACACGGGCTGTGTTTTCGGCCGGAGCATCCGCCGGGGGCGCTGCTGGCCGATGCCGGTCGCGTATTATACAACGGTTATATCCCTGTGCAGATGCCGGTATCGGACGAGAGCCCCGAGCCGTTCCTGGCGCATATGCAGAAACTGTTTCCGGTCGAGCGTGACCGGTCGATCCTGCTCTGCTGGATGGCGGCGCTGGTGCAGCACCCTGGCGTTAAATTTCAGTGGGCCCCGCTGATCCAGGGCACCGAGGGCAACGGGAAAACCTTTATCGCCGCCGCGCTGACACACTGCCTGGGCGAGCGTTTTGTGCACACGCCCAGCGCGCAGGATCTTGCCAACAAATTTAACGGCTGGCTGGAGGGAAAATTACTGATTGTCGTCGAGGAAATACGTATCCACCGCGATCGTGTCGACGTGCTCGACGCGCTGAAACCCATCATCACGAACTCCCGAATCGAAATACAGCGCAAGGGGGCCGATCAGGTGACCGGCGACAACCGGGCAAACCTCATGGCTACGACCAATTTCCGCGATGCGGTCCCGAAAACCAACGACGACCGGCGGTATGCGCCGTTTTTCTGCGCGCAGCAGACGGCGGCCGACCTGGCCCGCGACGGCATGGACGGAGACTATTTTCCTCGTCTGTGGGGGTGGCTGCGCGCCGGCGGCGGTGCGGCGGTGAACGGCTACCTGCGGCGGATGCAGATCCCCGACGAACTGAACCCCGCCACATTGTGCCATCGCGCGCCGGTAACGTCGAGCACCGCCGAGGCGATCGAAACAACGCGCACGCCAGTCGAGCAGGCGATCGTCGAAGCGGTCGAACAGGGCAGATCCGGATTTCGGGGCGGGTGGATATCCAGCACGGCGGTGTCGGCCCTGCTGCGCGATAGCCGCCGGTTATACTTGCCGCTGGTCCATTATCGCCGGACGCTGGAAGGCCTGGGTTATGGTATGCGCGGCCGGACGGCTGCGGGGGTCACGCCCGATGGCATGCGGTCGGTGCTGTATTATAAAGGTATCCTAGAAGAGCGGCCGATCGCCGCGGACACAGCGGCGTATGAGGCAGCGCAGCAGGGGACCACAGTTGGGGCTGGGACCACCGCCCTGTTGGGTGTCGCCGCACCAGGAGGCATCGCCGCACCAGGAGGCATCGCCACACCAGGAGGCATCGCCACACCAGGAGGCATCGCCACACCAGGAGGCATCGCCACACCAGGAGGCATCGTTGTGCCGTGGAAAAAAGAACCCGCGCAACGGTGAACCGCGCGCGGGTAAGTTTACATAGAGACAAAACAATGCACGGACCCCGTGTACCGATCGGGGTCCGGCGTTGTCAATGTCCACACGAGTCTACACGCGGGTCAAAGCAGCGCGGCCATGCCAAGCAGCAGGGCGGCCGCGATGGCCAGCATGCCGTATGACAGGCTCAGGCACCCGAATTGTCCATAGATACCGGCCGCACCGACACAGCCGGTCATGGCCAGTGTCAGCAGGGCTTCGATCATCATTAATTTCCAGAACGGTATACGCATCACGCAGCCTCCGGAAACCGGCGGTGGAGCGTATACAAAGCGGCTTGGCTGACGTTCAGTTCTTCCGCGATGTTCGGCCACGTATAGCCGCGGCGGCGCATGTTGCGTGCGCGGTGCAGCAATTTCGCCTGGGCGGTGGTCGGACCGACACGGACCGGGCGGTGCATGCCGCCGCGTTTGCGTTTCGGCGCGAGGCCCAGGCACGTCAGCAGACTGCCCGCGTTGGCCACAGTCTGAGGGTGAAGGCCGAGCGCCTCGGCGATCTCGTTATAAGTTTTCAGCGGTGTTTTGTTCAACTGGTCGACCATCTGGCGGGCGAGGGTGGGGGTCATGCGATGTCTCCGGATACGAGATTAAGAGCCTCGTCGATCGTCAGCGCCACGGTGCAGCGGCCGCGGCCGTTTTGGACGACGACGCGGTCTGTGGTCGCGCGGGCCGATGGGGCCCATTGCTGGATATAAACATATTTTTGCCTCTTGCTCTGGTCACGCAGCCGGGCGCGATATTCGCGCAGGTGCGGCTTATCGTAAGTCAGTTGCCAGGGGGCGGGCAGGTCGATCATCGTTATTGTCTCCAGTCAGGTTAAGACCGCCAGGGGTCTGATCCCCTGGCGGGGTTACGTTAAATTCGCACCGGCATGATCACGCCGGTGATCGCGCCGTTCGGCACGGTGAACCGGACTGGATCGACGACGCACGTTTTTTTAGTCAACGGCTTGGGGTCCGATACGTGTAGCGTGATATCGTAACCGGACGAGACCAGTGCTAAGGCGTCACGCAGGTAACGCGCGTTGACGTGGAGACGCTGCGTCGGACCCCTGTAGTGTCGGCAGGGTATCGTTGCCCCGGCGTTATCACCGGATCGCACGGTCACCTCGCCGGGTGACAGAACGATTTCGACCACCTTGGCGCCGCCAGCCGCCGCTTGCGCGACCAGCGTCGCCAGGGCCGCCGCGTCGACCGCAATCGCGTGCGGCGTCTGATCGTCGGTCGGGGTCACCCGTTCGTATGGCGCGTATTCTGCGTCGATCAGCTTAGTGTAAATCGCTGTGCCGCCCGTAAGCATCGCCGCCATCGTCGGCGTGACCGCGAACGTCACCGTGCTATCCTTCGCTTTGCGCGCGACCGCGTCCATCAGCTTGACGGCCAGCGCTGGCACAATGGCCTTGACGCCCTCGGCATACAGACCGCACGCGACCGACCGCACCAGCCGATGGCCGTCGGTGGCCACGGCACGCAGTTCTCCGGCCGTGTGGTGGAAATACGTGCCGTTGAGGTAACGCCGGGTTTCGTCAGTGCCCATGGCGTGTAAGCACGGGTGCAGCCAGCCCGCCGCCTCGGTGCCGCCCATATGCCATACCGTTTCGACGTCCGGCGCGGGCGTGAACGAATGAATCTGCGGCCAATCCGCGTGCGGATAGGCGTCGACGGTAATCGACGCGCCACCCACGACGGCGACCCGCGCGCGGTTATCGTCGAGGGGCTCGATCTGGATCATGGCGCCTTTGGGCGCGGCTTTAACGAAGTCGCGCAGCGGCCGGAACGGGATGCCGATCGGGTCTCGCAGATCGCCGGACGCGACCGGCACGCGCTGCTGCACGGTGACATCGCAGTCCGTGCCATATACGTCGACGGTTGTCCCGCTGGCGGATTCGCTGGCTAGCAGAACCGCGCCGAGGATCGACCCGCCGGAGAGGCGGGTGGGTATGACCTTGCCAGCGAGGTCCAGGGCGGGGGCGATAACGTCTTTTGATATCGTGAGCATCGTTGTCTCCAGTCAGGTTATTATTCGGTCACGGCGGCGAGGGCGGCGGTCAGCGAACGGAACCGGCGCTTGCGGCCGAACCCTGGCGGGTGCAACCACCAGGGTGCGCCGACCATAGGATGAGTTATGATCGCACGCAAGTCCCCGCTATCAGTATGAACGGTGATTTCGCGCCAGCCATCCGCGCCGCGGGTTTCGCGAAGCCTGAAGGTCGCGGCCACGGGGGCGGCAGTGTCAGCGGTCATATCTCAGGCCTCCAGTATCGCGCGGCAGAGGGCCGAGCGTTCGATGTTGTCCAGGGCGGTTATAAACGCGTCGCGCCATTCCTGGGCGTGCTCGCCCGTGAGATATATTCCCGACTGCTTGCGAACGCGGGTGACACATAGCCCGCCATGCGGGCCGTCGATCCACGCCACGTGGTAGTGTGGGCCATCGTATAATACGGTGGTCAGGCTCATGGCTCAGGCCTCCACGGTGGCGAATATATAACCGCCGACAGTGTTGCCGTTGCGGTCGCGCAGGGCGGTGGGGTCGGTCTGCCCCTCCGCGATGAGGCCGGCGGCTTGGCGCAGGACGCGCGCAAGCTCGGTCGCCGGGGCGTCATCGAAGGCGGCGCTGTCCATCAGGACGTGCAGTCGAAATATGGTCACGGTTGTCTCCACAGGATCGGGGGTTATCAGGCAGCGGTCGTATATTGCGCGCGGAACACCGCCACGGCGGCGGCGTCCTGTTCGGCGGTGAGCACCAGCGTCATGCCGCGCCCCTCACTGGCGAAATGGTCGCGCGCCGCCACGTGGGCGACGAACCAGCCGGACGCCCCGCGTTCGAGCGTGACGCTGGTGCGGGTCACGCGGAATTTATACGCGTTGGGCAGCCGGTCGCCCGATCGGGCGGTAACGCGCGCGCCTTTGCGCTTGGCCTTGGCCACGCCGAGGTCGGTTAGGCGCGCCTCGGCGCGGTCGGCCAGGGCGGCGAGCTGCGCCGCGCTGGTATACGTATGGGTGTGCGCGCGGCCGTTCGCGGCGGCCAGGGCCGCATCGATGGCGGCGGTGTCGGTTATTTTGATTCGCATCGTTTTATCTCCATCGGTTAATTCCGATAGCAGGAATAAAACAGGATTACGCCTAACACGTCTAGCCATAATTTATCGTTAATCGCATAAAGATATATAATTATCGATAATCGATGCTTTGCGTAATTATATTCTGGGCCATGGGGATATGGCGCAATTTATGGCCGCGGCGGGTATTATATCGGCGTTATATCCCGGTTACGAGCGTTATATCCCGGTTATGAGCGTTATATCCCGGTTATGAGCGTTATACAGGCACAATCCGCCACGATCCGCCACGATCACGCCACGATATCGCGGAGCGAGTAACAGCCTGTAAACCGTTGATTTACCTAGATTTATTTGTTTCGGCCGCGATCCGGCACGATCGCCACGATCAGCGCTCTATTCCCCCCCGGTACTCTCCCTATATATCTATATTTATAATTATATATTATATATCATACACCTATCTATTCTGTCAGATATACCTTTCATCAATGATATTGAAACGTTAACGAATAAATATAGAGAAAACAATGGGTTACAGGCCGTGACCGGCGTCTCGATATCGTGGATGTATCGTGGCGTATCGAAGCGGCAACGATAAGTTATTGAAATTACACGGATTTACGTCGATTCGCCGCTAGGTCACGTCGGTTTGTGGCGATTCCGGCCGGATTCTCGGGGTTTGGAGCGCCACGCGTCCTGTTCAGTGAGGCGCGATACTCTGAACCACGGCGCGGCGCGATACGCTGATTCGCGGTCGTCAGCGTATGCGGCCCAGGCGGCCGCTAGATCGGCCGCCCGCGTGGCGTGGCTCCGTAATAGCGCGGCTATTCGACGCGCAGCTGTGACCGAGATGCCAGGACCGCCTTTGTAAGCCCATCGCTCCACGGTAGTCTGATCAAACCCTAAGGCGCTTGCAGCGGCGGGATATTGGCCCCGATACTGGCGGAATTTATGTGGCCACAGCAACGCCAGGGTGGCACGCCACAACGCGATATCGCGCGCGGGATTAGCAGACCGATTCGGCGGGATGTCGAGGCTAGGCGTGGCAACGTCCGTCCGGCCCGTATCGGACCGTATCCTCCCATCCCCCTCGTCACCTATAATATCCCGCGTCATATTATATATCTCCGCCGCACGCATAATTTATAGATCGGCGCGATATATTATAGCGTCGCGTCGCGTCGCGTTAATTATAGCAGCGACCGCGACCAGCGACCGCGACCAGCGACCAGCGACCAGCGACCAGCGACCGCGACCCGCAACGACCAGCAGCGACCAGCAACGACCAGCAGCGACCAGCAGCGACCAGCAGCGACCGGCGACCGGCGACCGGCGACCGGCGACCGGCGACCGGCGACCAGCGACCAGCGACCAGCGACCGGTCGCACGCACGCACGCGCGCGCGCGTCGGGACGCGCGAGGGGGGAATTCGGGTGCACCCACCCCATCGCCCCCCATAAAAATTTACGTTTTTTATGCGTCCGCAGCTCAAGACTTCGCCGGTTATGGCCCGACCCAACCGTCACTCAGCGCGCCAACCGTCACTCACCGTCCGCCATCGTCACAAAACCCCTTGCCATGTGACCTGTAATTCCATAACTATGGGACATGCCGATCCAGGGGCTATGGGATAGGGGACATGCCGATCCAGCACCGTAAAGTCTTCAGCAGTCACATCGACCGCGTCGGCTATGACGCAGCGTCCGGCGAATTACATGTAACCTATAATTCAGGGCGTGTGGCTATTTACCAAGGCGTCCCGCCAGGTGTGGCCTCTCAGGTTACCGGCGCTGTGTCCATAGGCAGCGCCATGCACGAGCATATCCGTGGCCGCTATAACCACCGTTATGCGGAGGAGTAAGATATGACGGATGCCCCCACCGCCGCCGCAGCGTTTCGCGCCATGGCGGACGCCATCGAAAAAAGTCCCGAGTTATTCGCGGGTGCGTTTGTTATCGTCCCGCCCGGCGAGCAAGACCCGGTCGATGGGTTGAGCCTGACCGCCCGTCCCAACGCCGCTGTGTTCTGGTCGTCCGTCGAAGGCCAGATAACCCTGGCCGTCGAGACGCTACGGGCCGCAACGCAGAGGTATCGATGACCGCTGACGGCGACCCGCCCGGCGCTGAGCCCTGCCGGTTCTGCGAGGGCCACGGTTACGTCCCCCATGTGGAGACGGAAGCCCAGCGCGAGCAAGCTATCCGTTTGGCCCAGGCGTCGAACGACTGGCTGCTCTCGACCCTGTTGCGCCTCGCGACGACCGGTGCGCGTATGCTGACTTGCTCTGTGTGTGACGGCGAAGGGTCTGCTCGATGACGGCTGTCCACAGCGGCCCGGCCGTCCACACCACCGATTACCTAGCCGAGACCGGTGAAGTCTGGTCCGCGGATAAGGCCAAGGCGTATAAGGACGTCTTCTTGGAGTTCCTTAATTACTGCGTCATACCGTCGAAGGAACGCGGCGTAATTACGCTTGGTGGGCAATTATACCCCGCCCAGGAACGCGGGTTGGACGCCATATTTAGCGGGCTGTGCCGAGGAATACACGATTTCAAATGGGGCAAAGGGCGTCAGCAGGGCATCAGCACGATCTGCCGGCCGTTTAGCACCATGTGGATCGCCATGCACCCTGGCTCACGCGGCGCGTTCCTGCTCGATACGGCGCAGCATATGGCCGAGGCGCGCACCGAGATCGAGTTTACCCTGGCGAACTTGCCCGCAAAACTGAAATTTCCGTCGTTCACGTCCAACCGGTATGGCGGGCGGTTTGCGAATGGATCCACCGTGACGTTCTTATCGGCCGGCGTGAAGCAGACGGCCGGAGGCGGGGCTCTTGGTCGCGGCCAGGGCATAACCATGACGCACGCGTCGGAAGCCGGCACCTATAACAACCCGGAAGGCATATCGTCGTTCCGTAAATCCCTTGCTGTGGAAAACCCGGATCGGCTGTTCCTGTGGGAGTCGACGGGTCGTAACGTCGGGTCTGACTGGCATCAGATGTGGACGAAGGCCAAGGCCAACGACCTTGAAGAAGCGACGATCTTCACCGGTTGGTATCTTGTGCCCACCCACCGGATCCGTAAAGGGACGCCCCAGTTCGAGCGGTTCGGTTCGCCGGAGATAACCCGCGACGAGCAGCGGCGGATCCAGGAAGTTAAAGACCGGTATGGGTGGGAAATCACGCGCGAGCAGCTCGCGTGGTATCGGAAGGAGACGAACCCCTTTGCTTATGCCGGCGAAGAGGAAGAGGTTGAAGAAAACGAAATTGCCTACGACGAATACCAGTCGCGTGAGCACCCCTGGGTCGAAGAGGAGATGTTCACAACCGACGGGTCGAACTTCTTCTCGTCGGAACGCCTGACCGACGTCAATAAAACGACGGTCAGCGACGAATATAAATCCTGGACGTATTACTGCGGCGCTCAGTTCCTTGATATGAGCATAGAGCCGGCCCGCACCCGCCGGGATACGATGCTTAAAGTCTGGGAAGAGCCAAAGGTCGAGGGCGTGTATGTCGTCGCGGCGGACCCGGCGTTTGGCGCCAACGAACACAACGACCGGTCGTGTGTCCAGGTCATGCGGTGCTACGCGGATAAACTGGAGCAGGTAGCCGAGTTCGCCAGCCCGACTGTCCAGCCGCACCAGTTCGCCTGGGTTATTGCCTCGTTGATGGGGTGGTATCAGAACACGCGGCTGATCCTGGAGATCAACGGACCGGGCAGCGCGGTGTTGCATGAATACAGCAGTCTGAAAAAATCCATTACCACCGGATACATGGCAAAACAGGCCGAAGAACAGGGTCTGCGGAATTTTTTCGCGAACTGCAAAGCCTACCTGTATTCGCGGCCCGACGCGCTCGTGCCGGGTCAAGGTTCCATAATGTGGAAAACGACGGGTCCGAATAAAGTCGGGCTCATGGAACGACTGCGCGATTTTTTGACGAACGGGGGTTTGATCGTCCGGTCGCGCGATGCGATCGAAGAAATGCGGTCGATCACCCGAGACGGTGACAGTATCAAGGCCGAAGGCAGCGACCACGACGATCGGGTCTTGGCGCTGGCGTTTGCCATCCTGTGTTGGGAGCAGCACGAGCGGCGGAAGCTGATTAACGCAAACCGCACGTATAAGATCGAGCGCGCCAGGGCGTCGATGACGTTGGGCGACCAATACCAGTTGCTGTCGAAGCATCAGTTGAACCGGTATTTTAAGAGCAAAGAGGCCGGCCGCCGTGCTATGGAGCTTGAAGCCAAGCGCATTGCGTGGAGAGGTAGATGACGGAATGCGCGTTATTGTGTATACCTGGCCTAGCAGAACGGATCGTCCGTCTGCTTAACGAGGAGGCCGACCGTGAAAGGTTGCAGCACGCGCAAGTCCCGCAAGAGCGGACGCTAACCATCCGCCGCGCGCCCGTGACGATCGGTTACGGGCGCCGGCCCTAATCCTGTGGACTCGATAACATGCCCGTAATGCGTAATTACCAGTGCTTCGATTGCGAAGGTGTATTCACGCATTTACACATGCGGATGGATGAGCCTCCGCCGGCGTTCTGTTCGTTATGTGGCGCAAGCACGTCCGGCGTCGAGCCGCAGTTATCGGCACCACACATCGCGAAGTCGATCGGCAAGGTGGCGGACAACGTCTACCGGCAGATGGAAACCGCCTCCGAGGTCCGCGCCGAAATGGCCGCTGAAGCCCTGGGCGAAAGCGCGTCGGATATGACGGCGATGAAAATTACGGACATGCGCGATAATACCCGCGCCGGCGAAATTAGCGCCCCGCCCGTTTACAACCCTGTGTCCGCCGCGCTCGACCAGCGCCGTTCCGTCACGCCCGTTGGGCTGCAAGACGCCCGCGCGGCGTCGCAGTTTGCCGCGGATACGCGGAAAGGCGCGTATGCGGGGGCCGGCGTGAGGGCGCTCGACAACGTGCGGGCAAACCATAACCGCGAAGTCCCGCGTGTCATTGCCGCCGGAAGGGCGGGCTGAAAGCAACAAACGCCATGCGCTTACCCACCAGCAAACCGGAACTGCTTCGGAAGGTCATCGAGGTTAAAGACGCGTGCCGGTCGTCCGCGCCGCAGCGTGCCGCACTGTGCCGCGCGCAAAGCCTCCGCATCGAGACGGGCCGCGCCACGGGCGTGCGGTCGCTGATCAACCTCCTGTATGCCCACATCGACCGCACGGCGTCGCACCTGTTCAGCCCGGTCGACCTGCGGTTCATCCTGGACTTTGAGGCCCACTACCCGGCGAACATCTTGAGCCAAGCCGAGACCGCGGCGCGTGTGATCACACGCGAGTGGGAACGGAAAGACATGGACGTGACGTTCGGCGAGGGGGTCAAAGTCTCGCTCAAATACGGCGCCGCGATCCTCAAGCAGATGTGGGGCCATTCCGGGCTTGAGTGCAGCCTGCTCATGCCGTGGCAGTTCGGCGTTTACCGCGAAGATATGAACAGTCTGGAAGACCAGGAAGCGGTTTGCGAAAGCGGCCTTATGACGCTGGAAGAAACCTGGCGTCGCATCAGTCACTTGCCGAACGCGGATAATATGTTCCGCGAAATCCGGGCTCATGCGCGCAAGCAAGGCGCTGACCCTGTGACCAGTTCGTTTTTCCACAATGTTTTGTCGACCAGCATTTTGAACACCAGCCTTGAGAGCGTGAAGCAGCAGCCGGGCGGCGTCGTGCAGTTGGCAAGCGACATGTCGATCGGCGTTCCGACTCCGGAAGTCAACCTTGATCTGGTCCCCTACCATGAGATGTATATTAAAGACGACAGCATCGAGGACTACGTATCGGTTCTGCTGATCGAACCCGATATTCTCGTCAGCCCGTATTATAAGCGCGTCAACATGTTCGCGCCGCAAACCCAGCCCTACAGCCTGATCCAAGCTAACCGGGAAGAGGGTAATTTTTGGGGTCGATCGGAAATCGCCGACTTGTCCGAGCTGCAAGAACTGCTTGGCACGTTATACGACGACGCCAAACGCCTGATGGGCCTTCAGGTCGATAAGGTGCTGGCGTTTAGCGGCGGCGAAGGTATCTCTGACGAGAAATACCAGGAGTTCCGGTCGGCCGGGTTTGTGGACCTTGGGCCGGGCGGCAGCGTTACGGATCTGACGCCGGCAATGCCCCCGCAGTTGTTCCAATTTATGGAAATCGTCCGTCAGTCGATGGAAGAGGTTTCCGGCTTCAATAATATTATGTCGGGCCAGGGCGAAGCGGGCGTTCGTGCCGGCGTCCACGCGGAAACACTGACGCGCATGGCCTCGCCGCGCATGCGTGACCGTGCGCTACTCGTGGAGCGGCAGTGCGCTGCGGCGGCGGATAAAACTTTGTCGTTGCTCGCGGTCAAAACAGACCACGTATATCATACCGACACCAACGAGGCGTTCTTGTTGCATGATTTGCCGGAAGACCGCCGCGTCACCGTCGATAGCCACTCGACAAGCCCGATCTTCGCCGAAGATCACAAGGATTTGATCGGGTTCGGATTGAAAGCCGGGTTCCTGGGCGGCGATAGCGCCATCGAACTGTTGCCGTATCCGCAAAAAGATCTGCTGAAACAGCGTTACAAGCAGATGCAGGAAGCGAAGCAGAAGATGATACAGGAACACCCGGAAATCTTGACCAAAGGCAAAAGCCATAAATAACGGGTATTTTGGACGCGTAGCTCAGAGGTAGAGCAGCTGACTCTTAATCAGCGGGTCACGGGTTCAATCCCTGTCGCGTCTACCACCGCCCCGTTGGGTTTCGACCCAGGCCATAACTTCGTCGCGGCTATAAACCCGACGTGCGCCCCGTTTATGGTATGGTGGACCAACTTCCCTATTACGAATGAGCCATTCACGCGAGACGCCGATTATCGGCGCGACGTTTTTAATGGTCATCCAATCGTCCATTCGTCGTCATTCCATACCAATATGGGTCTATTATCGCAAATACGCATTAACGCCGTCAAGCGCCATGGTCGTATGCATTAATAACCCGAGGCAGTTGCCTTCCTGAGTTCGTGCAAGCGAGCCCTGGGTGGCGGTTGTTGGGAGAGGAGCCCCCTCGGGTTTCGTCAACCTTCCACTAGGAGGCCACCATGGCTCGCAAGCACCGTAAGGGCCGGAAGTAATCCGGATGGCTGACGAACCAGTTCCAGGCATGCCCCCTTCCGCACCACCCCCCGGTGCTGCTGGTGGGGTACCTTCTCCGACAGCTTCGGCCCCGGGTCAGCCGCCTTTTGGCTCCTCCCCGGTAAGTCAGCCCGCGGCCAACCGCGGGCAAGAAGCCGCTGGTATGGCACGCTTGTCACTGATCGTCCGCCTAATGCAGGAGACCCTTCCTCTTATCGGGGTTGGGTCGGAACCGGGACAGGCACTTTTGAAGGCCCTCACCAGCCTGAGCAAGCACGCCCCTCCCGGTTCTGTTCCTGCGGGTGTTCAACAGAACACGCTTCAAAGCCTGCTTATGAAGCAGCAGCAGATGGCTCCGCAAATTGCCGCTATGCGCGCCGCACAGGGTGGCGCCGGCGCTCCTCAAATGCCCATGGGGCAAGGATAAATTTATGGTCAACATTTGGCAAGATAACACGAAGACTGTTCCTCGCGGCACCGACAGCATGATCGTGCGCGTGCCGATGGATCAGCTCGACATCGGCGGCCGCAAGGGCCATCTTCCGAACGCGCAGAAATCGAACGATATGTCGATTTCTCACCTTCCGAACAAGAACTAATCCATGGCGCTGGTCGAGATCGACGAGTCCCAGCTTGGGGCTTATCAGAGGGTGACGGAAGAGCTTAATCGCCTTCTGAACAACCCGAAGACGCGCCGTATGGTTCTTCAGGCCAAGAAGACGTTGGATCCGGACGCTATGATCCCGGAATTGGACGCTTCTGAGCCCCTGCGTGAAGAGCAGAACGCCCTGGCGCAGAAGCTGGACGCGATCCAGCAGCGTTTGGATGAAGCGGAAGAAAAGCGCGCCGAGCGTGAGCGTATGGCCGAGTTGTCCAAGACGTGGGAAGGCGGCCGCAGCAAGCTCCGCAACGGTGGCTACACCGACGAAGGCATCGCCGAAGTCGAGAAATTCATGGAAGAAAAGGGCGTGGCCGACCACGAGGTCGCAGCGGCAGCTTTTGAGCGCCTGCATCCGCCCGTCGAACCAGTGCGAAGCGTAGGGGGGAACCGCTTCGACCTGTTCAGCGCCGACGATCGGTCGTCAGACCAAATGAAGGCGCTGTTGTCTAATCCGGATGACCCAATGGCTCTGGATTCCATCATCAACGATACCCTCCGCCAAGTGCGGGGTCGGTAATTCTAGGAGGTTAGGATATGCCGATCCCCGGCACAGGTGCGGTTCCGACTGGCAACCTTTATAACGAACTCGCGGCCACCACCCGCCGCGCGTTTGTCCCCCGTCTGTTTGTGCAGATGTATTACGCGACGCCGACCTTCTTCTACCTGATGGGCAACGCCCAGAAGGTTTCCGGCGGTCTGTCGCAGATCACCATTCCGGTCCAGGGCCAATCGATGGTTCAGGGCCAGTTCACCGGGTACGGCGGCGGTTTCAACCAGCCAAACATCACCCCGGGCGTGCAGGACGCGCAGTGGAACACTTGCTACTGGGTGGTCCCCGTTCCGCTGCCCTTCGGCGAAACCGTCATCCAGGCGACCGAGCGCGAAATTTCGCTGCTCAAGGCGCGCATGAACGACGTTTACGCCGTGAGCGTGCAGAACCTGGCCCCGCTGATGTTTGGCGCTTCGACCAACTCGCTGGTCCCGAACGGTTTTGCCGACGGCTTCGACAACGGCACAAACTACCCGACCTACGGCGGCATCAACCGCTTGTCGGCTGGTAACGCGACCTGGAAGGGTCAATATTACACGGCCAACACCACCGTTCAGACAAACGGCTTCACGCGCCAGACGATGTCGCAGTATGTGATCCAGATCACGGACGCGGCCGGCGGTGAAGCACCGACGTTTGCGGTGATGAACCCGGGCGATTTCGCGACGCTGAACAACTCGTTCGTCGGCGTGGAACAGATCTTCATCCGTCCGGACCAGCAGGGCAGCAACTCTTCGATGAGCGCAGGCGTGCGTTCGTCCTTCCCGAACGTGAACGTGGCCGGCGTGCCCATCTTCGCCGATCACTTCTGCCCGAAGGGCACGGCCTATTTCGTCAACACGAAATACACTTCGTTCTACATGAGCGAAGATGCGGCCTTTGACTTTTCCGGGTTCTACTCGCTCGTTCCGCTTGGCCAGATCGGTCAGCAGGGCGTGACGATCCTGGGCTACAACGTGGTTACCGCCAAGCCGAGCGCAAACGCCGTAATCACCGGCATCGGCAACGCGGCATTCTAAGGAGCACTGACACATGGCACAAAACCGTCTTGGCGGGCCGGGTATCGGTCTCCCGTATCCGCAGTCCCTCTACCCCGCGTCTTTGATTGGCGCTGCGCCGACCCCGGCGACGAACGTCATCGTCCTCGGTTACGGCGAAGCTTTCCCGGTTCCGCCGGGCGATTGGATGATTGCTGGCGCCCCGATGCAGTGGCTGGATCCGGTTACCGGCCAGTGGCTGTTCGCGGGTGGCACGATCTACTCGACGGGCGAAACTTCGGTGTCCGAAGGCTACGTCCACTCCGACGGCCAGAACATGCGCGTGATCAACCCGCAGGGCATCGCGACCGGCGCTACCGTGACGGCGGCGGGCACGGGTTACGTGCAGGCGACGACCACTGTGACGTCGAGCAACTCGTCCACCTGGACCCCGATCGTCGGCGGCGCTATTTCGCTGACGCTGGGCACTGGCGGTTCGGGCTACACCCTGCCGCCGATCGTCCTGATCTCTGCCCCGGCGTCCCCCGGCGTGCAAGCGACGGCGATCGCAACCCTGCTTGGCAGCACCGTGACTAGCCTTACGGTCGTCAACGCGGGTGCGGGTTACACGACCGCCCCGACCGTTACTCTGCTGCCGAACCCGTATGACCCGAACTACGGTTCGATCGTCAACGGCACGGCAACGGCGTCTCTGACCGGTTCCGGCACGATCACAGCGGTTCTCTGCACCAACACGGGTGCGCCGGGCGCTTCGGCTCCGACGCTGACTATCAGCGGTGTCGGCTCCAGCGCGACGGCGACGACCACCGCGTTCTACACCGCGGAGTCGACGAACCTGACCGTCTACTTGCAGCCGCTCTAAACCGAACGGCCTCGTATGCTACCGAGGGGGGTGGGGGTTATCCCCGCCCCTCTTTTTGTTTTGGGACTAAGCTATGACGACGTTGTCGGATTATGTAACCGCTACCCAGAACCTGTTGCAAAATCCAGCGGCGAGCACGTCGCTGTATTCGCAAGCCAATTTGATCACCTACATCAACACGGCGCGCAACCAGCTTGCGGGCGAAACCGAGTGTGTCCGCGCATACGGCACGTTGCAACTGGCCTACGGCACCGCGCCTTACGCGTTTTCCGCCATTGTGCCGGGGATCTCAGGCACGTCCGGTGTGTATAATGTGCGCGGCATGACAATACAAATTGCGTCCGGCTCGTCCTGGATGAACCCGCGCCCGTTCCCGTATTTTCAGTTCTATTTCTTGAACAACCCGGTTCCGTCGCTCGGTGTGCCCACAACGTATTCACAGTTTGGCCAGGGCGAAAACGGAACGCTTTACGTCAATCCAGTGCCCGATTACAATTACATCGCGAACGTGGATGTCGTCTGCGTTCCGTCGGCGTTGGTGAACACAACGGATGTGGATGCGGTGATCCCTTATCCTTACTCGGACGCGGTGCCGTATTACGCTGCTTATCTTGCGTATATGTCCGCGCAACGCGCCGGCGACGCCGAACGTATGTGGGCCGAGTATCAGAAATTTGCCGCTCGAGGCCGTCAGATGTCAAATGGCGAAGTCAACCCGGCGCAATACCCGCAGAACCCGAACCCCACCCGGGCGGGTCAGTTGGGTATGTCTGGCGGTGGAGGCGCAAGGTAATGGCACTCTTCGACTACCTCAAACGCGTTCAATTTATGACCCGCGACACGGGTCAAGAACTGCTGAACCCGGACAACCTGACCAATTACGTGAACCAAGCGCGGCGCGAAATCGCCATGCGGACACAGTGCTTGCGCGCTTTGCCGCCGACCTCGGGCGGCGTTGAAACCATCACCGTGACGGACGGCGGATCCGGCTACACCAACCCTACCGTGACTATTTCGACACCTGACTCGCCCGGCGGAATGGTCTATTTGCCTGGGGGCGATCAGGCGCTTGCCGTTGCGACCGTTGTTGACGGCGTGATTGTAAACATCGACGTGACCTATGGTGGCGCGGGATACTTCCAACCCCAGGTGACAATTACAGATCCCACCGGCACGGGTGCTACGGCAACGGCGACCACCTCGCCGATCCTGACGCTAAACCCGTATCAGGAAGTCTATAATTTTTCGGACATCCCGCTCCAGACCTACCCGGGGTATGGGCCGGTTTACGGGATACGGTCGGTTTCGCTGGTTTACAGCAACTACCGATATTCGCTGCCGATGTATGCCTTCAGCGCGTATCAGGCGATGATCCGGCAATACCCGACGCAATATTATTACGTTCCGACCATGTGCTCACAGTTTGGCCAGGGCGCGAACGGTTCGTTGTATTGCTACCCGTTGCCGAGCCAGGTGTATCAGTTGGAAATTGATTGCTATTGCTGGCCGCAGGATCTCTATACCGACCAGGACGTAGAGGCTATTCCGGCGCCTTGGACCGAAGCGGTTCCATATATGGCCGCACACTTGGCCTACCTGGAATTGCAGAACCTGAATGCGGCCGAATACTACCGCAAGCTATTCGACAGCAAATTGCCGATGTATCGTAACGCCGCTCAACCGGGCAGGCAGGCTAATATTTACGGGAGATACTGATGGCTAAGACCCCCGCCTGGACCCGCAAGGAAGGCAAAAACCCCGCCGGCGGCCTCAACGCCAAAGGCCGCGCTTCGTATCACGCGCAAACGGGTGGAACATTAAAAGCGCCCGTTAAGTCCGGCGACAACCCCCGTCGTGCCAGTTTCCTTGCGCGTATGGGAGGGATGCCTGGCCCCGAGCGCGATTCTGAGGGTAAGCCTACCCGTCTGCTCAAGTCGCTTCAGGCCTGGGGCGCGTCAAGCAAGGCCGACGCAAAACGTAAGGCGGCGGCGATCCGGAAACGGAAAGGCGACTGATGTCCGAGTCTCAAGAGCAGCGGGGCGGAGGCGGAGGCGGCGGAGGCGGTCTTCCTGGCGCGCCGCAAAAGATCATCAACTTCCCGTCCAACCCGATCGAGTTTGTGCTCGACGGGTTTGAGACGTTGAACACCAAACCGACGCGTCCGGCTATTGACCAGAACCAGATGTTCATCTGCGACGGGTTTATGCCGTTCGGTAAGAACAACCTCCGCACGATGTATGGCGTGGGAACCAGCATTTACACGGCGCCAGCGGGGCTGACGATCATCCTGCACTGGTTTGGCAACCTGTTCGTCAACACGACGAACATTCGCTATTGTCTCGTGTTTCTAAGCGACGGCAGCATCGTGGCGATTAACCGGGCGACGTCGGCGTCGTCCACCATCGCCCCGGCCGGAACGATCAAAAACCCCAGCACCGCTAACATTGGCGTGGCTCAGTGGGGCAACCAATACTTCCTTATCACCAACGCGCCCGTCGGCGGCGATCCGCCGACGTCTCAGGTCTCGAACGGATATTTCATCTGGGACGGCACGCTCTTCTACCAGCCCGGCACGCTTGGCCCGGAAGTCAGCATTCAAAGCGACGGCACCGGCTATACGTCCGCCCCCACCGTAACCGCGGTTGGCGGCGAAGGATCCGGCGCGTCGTTCAACGTCGTTATGTCGCCCGGCAACGGCGCGGTGCAAACGATAACCGTAGCCAACCCTGGATCCGGCTATAATTACTACGACTACGTCTATCTTGCGTTTAGCGGAGGCGGCGGCAACACCACGGCGCAAGCGGTGGCGAATATGTCCGGCGGAACCGTGTCGTCCATCTCTGTGACCAACGGCGGCAGCGGTTACACGAGCACGACCGTCGTCAACATATACGGCGGCGGCGGTCTGGGCGCGACCGTCACGTCGCCCTCGGGTATCACCATTAGTGGCGGCGTGATTACCGGCATCACCGTAGCGAACGGGGGCGAAGGATACTTAAGCCCGCCTACGATCGTTATCACGGACCCCAATAACAACGTCGCAAAAGCCACCGTCGCGCTCATGCCCATCGGCGTCGCGGGCACCGGGGTTGAGACGTTCCAGCAGCACGCGTGGGTTATCGACGGGTCGCGGGCGTTTTTCACGGCAACGGAGTCGGTGTCAGATTTTGGCACATCGGATGGCGGCGGCGCGTTTTCGTCATCGGACTCGTTCCTTAAGAGCCAATATACCGCGGTTCGACAGTCTAACGGGTTTCTCTACCTCGTGGCTGACAGCTCGTTGAATTACATATCGGGCGTCTCTACGTCCGGCTCACCACCAACGACGGTTTTCCAAAACCAGAACGTCGACCCGCAAATTGGTTCGTCATGGGCCGGCACCGTCCAGACGTTCTCACGCAACCTTGTGTTCGCTAATCCGTTTGGCGTCCACGTTGCCTATGGCGGCGCCGTGACCAAGGTTTCTGCGGCGTTGGACGGCATCTATAATTCAAACCCGTCGTTTAATCCGAGCGCCGGCGTCGCGATCGTATTCGGCATCCACGTCTACGTGCTGCTTATGCCGATCATCGACCAACTCACCGGTCAGCCCGTCAATAAATTGATCCTTTGGGACAGCAAGCGTTGGTGGACCACCAACCAAGAGATCCAATTTACCTGGATCACAACCGAAGAATTTAATTCCGATTTGACGGTCTGGGGGACAGACGGCTCTGGAATATACCCGCTGTTTCAGAATCCCTCGACCGCTATCACCAAAACGGTGCAATCGAAATTATGGGAAGACCCAAGCTATTATTTCGTCAAAATGGCAAACCGGGTGTTCTCGCTTGTCAATTACAACGAGCCTTCGTCTCAGCCGTTCAACATTGCAATTGACAACGGCGTAAGCTCGACCGTCAATTCATTTGTCCAGGAGTCGCCTTCTCTGGTATGGGTTGGTTTAACGTGGACAGGGCTGTCGTGGGAGGCGGCGGGTCTTGTCGTGTCGGCGTTTGCCGCGTCGCAAACCGGGTCGTTGCTGGGCATCACCGCCCAGACCAGTGCGCCTGACATAACGGTGGTCTCGATATCGCTCGTGGCCCAAAACTACCAACCGCTTCTGTGAGAACGCCATGCCCCTTCCTTTTACTTTTGCACCGCCGACCACGACCGCAACCGGCACAAACCTGGATCAGAACTTCAATGCCCTCGGTGCGTTGGTTCCCGTTCCCTGTACGGCATCGGGGACAAATGCGATTACCCTAACGCCGTTTTCGACCAACGTCCCGACCGTCACGGCGTTGGCAGATTATGCGGTGTTCAGCGCCGTCGCGTCCGCAACAAACACAAGCTCCGTGACCATCGCAATCGGTTCGTTTTCGGCGCTGCCGTTGTATCGCGACTCTCTCAGTGGCCCGATTGCGCTAACGGCCGGTCAGATTGTCGCCGGAAACGCGATTTACGTTGTCTACGACGCCGCCTTGAACAGCGGGGGTGGCGGGTTCCATTTGTTGAACGTGCCACCGTCGGTGTCGGTTTCCGAAACCGGGTCGCCTACGACCGGCCAGATCGCGCAATGGTCCAGCAGCGCGTCGATCACGGGCTTGGCGACAACTGGCACCGGTAACGCCGTTTTGGCGAGCAGCCCTACCCTGACCACGCCGATCACGACCGGCTACACTGTTGCGACGCTGCCCGCCGCTTCGACCGCGCTGCGCGGCGCTCGCGCCCATGTGACCGACGCGGCTCTTAGTTCAGCGTCGATAGGCGCCACACTTGCCGGCGGCGGCGCAAACGTCATGCCGGTGTTCTGCAACGGCACGGTTTGGGTGTATGGCTGATGCTGGCAACCCTGTTCAACATCTTCCAGGATGAGATCGGGATGAACCAGTTCGCGTTTGCCAACGCGGATTTGCACCGTCGCCAAAACATCGCGATCTACCAAAAGCAATCGTTAGCGCCCGGCGTTCTGCCGTATTACGTGCTTGACCCGATCACTATGGGACCGGACTTGGTCAACTGGTTCCAGTTGCACCAAGACCTCCATACCCAGGTCAACCGGGTGTTAAACATTGCGGGTAACGACCTGTCGGACGTAGATTTCAAAAACCCTGAGCAACTTGCGTCTTGGATATTCCTGCATGCCCAAGAGCATCTGCAAGTCGCCAACAAGCTAGGTATAGGCTGATGATCGAACCTTCTCGCCCCCGCGCCCGTAAATTCGTGGTGCCGCCCGAACCCCCCGTTGCGGCAGTGTTTGATACCACGCCGCCGGCAAAAGCACCGGTTAGCCGCGTGCTGCCGACGGAAATAGACGAGCGGTTTGAATGGGCCGTGAAGCTTATTCAGGAAGATTTTGGCGAGCCGCCGGTCCCGCTGATCTTGCGCTGGATGCGATCGTGGTCGCTCGATAATTCCTATAATTTCGCGCACACGGCAAACGCGGTGGGTTTGGCGATGATCTCGCAAGAGCCATTGACCACGAACCAGATCGTCCAGGAATTGTTCGTTTACGCCAAACCTGGCCATCGCGGCGAGGCGTTGGATATATATAAACACTTCCATAATTGGATGAAAACGACCCGTTCAATCCGTTTCCGGTTTCACCATGTGGGTGGATCGGCCATTCGCGAGCTTGAACAGGTTTTCGGTTCACTGGAATACCAGAAAATGTGGTATGTGAACGCCGAGTAAAGGAACTCTCCTATGTCTTGGCTCTCAAGCATCGTAAAGCACAACAAGAAAATCGCCCCGATCGTTGGCGACGTTTTGGCCGCTGGCCTGGGCTTGCTAACGGGCGGTGTGGGTTTTGGCCTTGAGGGCTTGGAACTCGCGGAAGCTGGCGCGCTGGGCGGCGCGCTAGGTGGCGGCCTGACTACGGCAGCCGGCGGCGGGAAACTTGGGCAAGATCTGCTTGGGGGACTGGGTGGCGCGGCGTTAGGGTTCGGCCTTGGCGAATTGGCCCCCGCTGCGGGTGGTTTTCTTTCCGGTCTTGGCGGAGGCGCGGGCGAACTCGGCGCGGGCGTTGTGCCCGTTGCATCCGAGCCTTTGGCCCCTATTGACGCTGGAGTAAGTGCGGCGGCGGGCGGAGGTGTTGGGGCGGCCCCGGCAGATCTTACGGCTTCTTTACAAGGACCAACGGCAAGCGGTCTTACGCTTGGTGAAGCGGCATCGGCGCAAGGGCCGACCTTATCTGGCCAGACGTTGGCTGAAACCCTCGGTTCTGCCGCCCCGCCTCCTGGGGCTGATAACTACGCGTTCTTAGCTGATTCGTCCGGTGCCGGCGGTCCAAACGCCGCGCTTTCGGCAATGGGTGCCCCCATAAATTCCCCTGTGCCCAGTAGTGTCCCGGTCGGAAGCGACGTTGGATTTAGTCCTTCGGCGAGCAACGTCGTTAACCCCGAGCTTGGTGGTGCGTATGGCGCAGATTACGGCGCTACTACGGCTATACCTCCTCAGACTGCTCTTCAACAGGCTATGAATTTCGTAGGGTATACGCCTAGCGTAACTACGGAAGCCGGTTTGGGAACGGCGGCGGCAAACGCTGCTAAAGCGTCTTTCTTCTCTGACCCTATCGGGTATCTTGCGGCTAATCCGGGTGTCGGTATCGGCGCTGCGGGTCTTGGTGCCAGCGCCTTACGCTCGCAGCAGGGCCTACCGGGCGAAAGCGCGCTATCGTCGGAAGTGGGGGCGCTTCAGAGCGCCGGACAGAAAGAAACGCAAGCCGCGTTGAACAACGCGCTACCGGCGTCTGAACAGGCGCTTGTGAACCAGGCGCTTCAAGCCAGCATCGCCAATATTCGTTCGCAATACGCGCAGATGGGCCTTAGTGGCTCGTCGCAAGAGCAACAGGCGATCGCCAACGCCCAGCAACAGGCCGCGACAACGGGCGGCCAATACCTTCAGACGCTGCTGCAACAGGGGACACAGACCAGCCAGGCGGCGGGTCAGTTGGCAAACGCCCTCGCGGCGCTTAACCTGCAACAGCAGCAGGGCCTCACGCAGTCGTTGGGTAGCTTCACGGGCGCGTTGGCCGGCGGCAAACTGTCGTAAGGATAAATTATGGCGTTTACGGATCCTTCCTCGGTTCTTGGCACCCTGCTTGGCGGGGGCGTGCTCGGTTACGAGGCGCTGAACATGAACAAGGCGCTCCCAGGCGTAAATACGCTGATGACGGGCGGCCAAAACATGATGAACGTGGGGAACACGCTCACGGCGCAGGGGCTGACGGGCGTTTTACCGCCGTCAATGAGTGCTCAAGTGCAGCAAGCAACGGACGCCCAGATCGCCGCTCAAAAACAGCAATTCGCCCACATGGGGCTGTCTAATTCGACGATGGCCGTGCAGGCGCAAAACCACGTTCGGGACGAAGCCGCCGCGTTAGAAGGCCAGATGTCGATGGGGTTGCTGAAGCAGGGCCTAGCCGCCACAGGGGTCGGCATGGGCGAGGTCGAAGACGCGATCAAAATATACGGCACGCAGTTGGCGGACTTTGAAAAGTCGATGATGTCGTTCTCACGCGCGCTAGCAGGAGGGTCGACAGGTGGCTGATCCGGTAGACACAGCGAATGTTCTAGCGGGCAACGTGGGCGTAAATCCCGTTTCAGCTGACGTTGCCGCCGCTCTAGACCGCATATATCGACTACCGCCCGGCGAGCGTTACGGCGGAGGCAACCCGGCGCAAATGCGTGACCCTGCTGTCGCCGCGGTGGGTAACATTGCCCCGGTTGTCGCTGCCTCGGCACCTCCGGCTGCCGGTTCGCCCGCGGCCGCCGTCGATCAAAACCCGGCATTAGCCCCTATTAGGCAACGTGAAAGCGGTGGCGACCCGAATGTTGGATATGGCGGGGTAGATCTGTCCAAAGCTCCGCTCGGGCCGAACGGCTTTCCTCAATGGGAAGGCAAAATGGGGCCTGCGGGTATTTCTCACGCAGCCGGTCTTTACCAAATTGAGCCGGGTACGTGGAACCCTATCGCCGCAGAGTTGGGGATCACCGATTTTTCGCCCCAATCGCAAACCCGCGTCGCAAATGAAATTTACAAGCGGTATGGCGTGGCGCCGTGGGACGCTAGTGCGCCGGGCAGCAGTGGCAGGGGCGGTTACGGGGGTTTTGTCCGCCAACAAATTGAAAGCGAAAAGCAAGCCTACTCCCAACACCAAGCCCAAATCCAACAATATTTGGCTCAAAACCGGTATGTGTCGGAAGAACAGCCAAAATGGACGTTCAAACCGCCTGAATTCGACGCTATGAAAGCGTTTGGTTCGACCGCCAGTGTGCTGGGCATTCTGATGGGCGCCCTAACCCGTGGCGGCATAACCGCGTCCTTGAACGCGTCGGCTTCTGCCATGACGGCAATCCGTCAAAACGACCTGATGGCTTATAAGGAAGCCAAAGATACGTGGGAAAAGAACACGGAACTGGCGATCAAGAACGCCAAAGCCCATAATGAAGCGGTCAACCGCGGCCTTGAGATCGCCAAGTCCAATTGGGGCGAATATTCGGCCCACATGGCGCGTGTCGGCGCGTTATACGGCGATTTGGCTAAGTATGAAGATCCGGAGGCTGTGGAAGGCCGGTTAATACAGCGACAGACCGCTCTTTTGAAATTTCAACAATCCCAACGAGACGCACAAATTGAATCAGATAACAATTTGGTCGATCTAAACCGGGCTGCTGAAATTCTTGGGGTAAAGCCGGAAGATCTTAAAACCGCAAACCCGGCACAGGTGGCAAAAGCGAAAGAGTCGGCGCGGCTTGAGCGCGCCGCCGCAGAAAACGTTGCCACACATCCCGAAACGGCGGCAAATGTATTGGGTAAAGCGCATGCCACGGCTGCCGTCCTTCGCGCACAAGAACAGCATAGAGAACAATGGAACGCGGCTTCTTCAGACCAAAAAGCCGCGTGGATCGCGGAAGCGGATAATGAGCTAAAAGCGGAACAAGCCGCTACGACGGCCGCTGCCCGAGCGGGAGGTAAGCCCAAGACCGCGGCTAGTAATCTCATTTTCAAAGCCACAGGGGAAATCTACCCCGATAAAGACGCGGATAAAATTGTGTCGTCGATACGATCCGCCCAACGCATCCAACGGTTGATAGAAACTTCAAAAGACCCCGATATTGAAGCCGGGTTTGGTGAAATAGGTTCCAAATTAACCGGGATTAAAAATTGGTTGTCTAGAAACGTCACCGGGCGCGACAAAAGAGATGAGGTGTCTGTTGACGGGCTGGAAAACGAGCTTAGCGATTTGTCGGGTACGGATAAGTTCTCTGTTTGGTACAAACAAGCTATGTTTGATATCTTGGAAGCAGAACGAGCAGCGCGCGGGGGGTCGTTGTTGCCCGTCGGTGTTCTCACTCGATTGACGCCGTTGTTGGACCCTAAAAACTTAAGCGGCAACTCGTTCCGAAGAATTATGAAAGATCGTAGTCAGGATATGTTGGAGGGAACAAATCTTGGCAAAACCGACCTTACAAAATTGTCCGACTATATGACGACGCAGCAAAACGGCACGCCATCGGTTACGCCTGCGGCCAAGACGCCAGCGGGCGGCACGCCGGCGGCTACCTCTGTGCCGCCAAATGTCTCAGTGAGTGGGTGGTAACCGATGGCTGACATTACAGTCACGTTTTCTGACGGCAAACAACACCGCTACCAGAACGCCCCCGACACGCTTTCTGCGACCGACGTGTATGATCGTGTTGCTAAAGATTTTCCCGGTCTATCAATTTCAAAATTAGACCGGGTAGCGGGAACCGCGCCCACAGATCCAGAGGTCGCCAGGCTTCGTGCTCGAGGCTACGCCCCGATGCCGGGCGATCCGGATTATCGTGCTGAACCAGATTTAGCGCGGCCGACCACGGCGCAACAAAGAGCGGCAAATACCCCACCTGAAGGGCCTTTCACCGAATTTCCCGGCATGGCGCAATTTGCGGAAAACGTCCGGCCGTATATGCCGTCTCCCCGCGACGTGCTTGGCGCGCTGGAAGCGTTTCCGCCTGATGCGGCCGCAGCACGCGCTGCGGCCGCTCTAACCACAGGGGCGGGACGGTTTCTAATGTCGCCTGTTTCCAGTTTAGAATCGGGCTTTAACGCCATTGTGAACCCGGCTATCCGGACTTTCAAAACGGCGTTAGGTTCGGGGGTTTCCGAAGCGGAAAGCGCGGCTCGCACGGCGCGCGAAGCGGCAACTGGCGTTACTGAAGGGTTGCGCGCAAAAACCTTGGCGCCGGTTACTCAAACGGTGGAACAAGAAGCCGCAAGAGCAGCCGAGGTCCAAAAACGGCTCGACGCTATCGCTTCAGCGCTAGCGCAATTGGCTGAACGGGACGTTCTCCAAGCCACGGTAAGACCGGGTGAATTGCCCGCTACTCTGGCCGAACAACGCGCCGCCCACCAAGCCGGGGCCGGGGCGCCTTCTATTCTTCAAGCTCGCGAAGGCGCGCTATCTCGCTTGCGCGAACGGGCTAACACAATCCGCGCCCAGATAAAAATTTTGGGTGGGTCAGAATTAGACGCGCAACACGCGATTGCCGAGGCCGAAGAGCGGTCGTTAGCGGCGCGTGCCGCTGCAGAAAACTTTGCAGCGGAATTATCTTCTCGGCCTACCATAACCAAAGAAGAATTTGGCTCCCGCGTTAGATCAATCGTTCAAAACCTCCATGACCGCGGCGAAGAGGCGAGGAGCAAAGCCGCGGGTTTTAATAAAGCGGTTTCAGAAGCTCCCGAGGGTTTAATTGTTCCTACAAAAGACATCATTAAGAATATATACACAATTTTAGAACGAACGGCTAACCCAGAAATTGAAAACCCTCTTAAAGCGGTCATTAGCCGGCTAACAACGCCGCAACCGGTCGAACGCTTAGCAAGCCGAATGACGCTAAGCGGCGTGGCTCAAGACGTGGAGCAAGGCACAGAGAACGTTCCCGCCATGACGCTCGAACGTGCTGACAGCCTCCGTAAATGGCTAAACCAAGTGATTAGCAGCAAAAAAATTACGTTAGAAAACGGCGGTCAAGGGAGCGTGTCCGCCGCTATCCGCGAATTAACAGACATCCGTGACTCTCTTTCAACAGCCGCCGGCGAGGCTCATAAACCCTATAAAAAAGCGCTTGAAACGTGGGCTCGGCTGTCTGATCCCTTACGTCAGACGACCGGAAAAGGGGCCCTTCGTCGCATCATCCAAACCGACACGCAGGCGCGTGAAGAATTACTCGGTACCGCGGATGTTGTGGGGCATCTTATAAACCAAGCTAAAAGCGGAAAACCGGTTATCACATCGCTGATAGCGGAAGACCCGGAATTGGTTAACGCCGCCCGATATTATTTCAATCGGAGGTTGTTTAGCGGTCAAACCGCGCCATCCGTTTCTCGTTTAGATACTTTTTTGGGTAACAACGAAGGGGTTTTGCGTCAGTTTGGACTATACGACGAATTCAAAACCTTGGCCGGGGCTAGAGCAGCGGGCGATAAAGCTATAGCCCAAGCCGGCGAGGCAATCGCCCAAGCGCAAAAAACCGCGCGCCAAATCGCCCAAGCGCGAAAAACCGCAACTCAAGCGGAAACTGCAACCACGCGCCTTATTCCAAAACAAGCCCAGCGCGTCGCAGAAGCGGTTCCAACCGCCGCTGAAGACATTGCCGCGGCTCGAGCGAAACGGGCAACACAAGCGGCTGCTCGTTTAGAAAAACAAACCTCCACTCTTCGTCCGGCTTTAACAAAAGCACAAAGCCGGCAAAGAGAGTATCAAGCTTTGGAAACTGAATTGGCGCCCGGCAATTCTACGCCTACCGAGTCTGTGGCCAAAGCTAAAGTGGCAGCAAAAAAAATGTTTGACGACGGTATCATTACTCAAAATGAATACAACGCATTTTTAGGTCATATTCAAGAAGCAAAAACGGCCATTGAACGCGCCACTGAAACTGAAAAGACCGTAGAAGCAGCGCGAACTGCGCGTGCAAAGGCCCAAAGAAATCTCCTAATCGCAGCCGGGGCTGTTTTAGGGGCTCGTTCCGCCGCCCACACCGCTTATGGATATTTCTCTGACCGATGACTCTATTCACCCCCTCCTCCACCGACGAGGCTGATCAGATCGGTTCACGCTTGGCTTCGCTGGCTATAAAAATAGCTGACGAAGCCTCCGCTGATGCGGTAGGATTGGCTGACCGGATAGATGCGTTTAAGGTGTTGACCACCTACTACGTGAACACGACCAAGATCGGCGCCCGTGCTGATCCTGAACCTGAAGACGGAGTGCCGACGTTTGACAACCTCCAGCAACGCATCCAGGCTGCGTCAGGTCGGACCTGACCTCGAAGTCCCCGCCGCCGCGCCCGCTGCTCACGCCGCACCCGCCGCCCAGGACCAGGCCCTCAGTCTTCTGCTACTGGCGCTCAAGGCCCTGAGCCAGCGCACGATCGTCGCCATCGCGCAGCTCGCCGCGGTTATGGCCCTGGCGTCCGTGTGGTGGCTGTTTTATGCCGCGCTGCCGATCGACCCGTCCGTTCATCAACTCACCGGCCTGGGCATGTATGGCGCGTTCGTCCTGGCCGTCCTGTGGATCAAACGCTGATGCCTTGGAAACCGTCCGAAGCTAAAGCAAAGACCAAAGCCGCCGCCACACCAAAGGCGAAACGGCAATGGTCGCACGTCGCGAACGCCGCTTTGAAACGCGGCGCGTCTGAAGGGTCTGCTATTCGGCAGGCCAACGCCGTTGTTAAAAGGAAACCGAAGTCATGAAGAAGCCAGTCGCAAAGAAGGTTATGGGCAAAGCCGATATGTCCGGCAAGCCTCGTATGGGCGGCAAGCCCGACGTTGTGATCGCCATCCCGGCCAAGGGCGACAAGCGCCCGCCCGCTAAGGCCGCGGGTCGTAAAGCTGCAGCGAAGGCCGGATACTAACCCTGTGACTGTTCAGCAAGGCGGCGTCATAACCCCTGGTCATGTCGCGTCGTGGGCCATCGATGGGGTGGTCCAGGACGCCGGCACGGCAACGGAACCGAAGGTCAACAGCCTGGGGCTGTATGGCAACGGTGGGACGCCGCTTGGCATTACGAACAGTGAATACGCCTGGCCGTTCTACGGGGCCTACACGACGATGGGTTTCGGCGTGTCCCAAACGGCCGCGTATACGTCGGTTTTCGGGACGCAGGATCTGCCGTATCAGATCATCGTCAACGGCGTGGTGCAAGCGACCTTTGGCCCCAACGGGGCTGAATTTACGTTAGCTTCTCCGCTACTGCCGGCAGACGGTGGCACTGGGTTATCCGCCACCCCCGCCGCCGGTCAACTGCTGATCGGAAACGGCACGGGGTATACTCTGGCCACGCTGACGGCGGGGTTGAATACCAGCATCGCTAACACCCCAGGCGGCATCACGATCAGCAGTGGCGTTGGGCCAAGCGGCGTGTTGCCGGTGGGCAGCGGCGGCACCGGGGCCACAACGCTGACGGGGTTTGTGTTTGGTAACGGCACGGCGGCACTGACCACTGTGGCTAGCACTGGCACCGGTAACGTGGTGCTTGCCAGCGGCGCCACGCTGACGTCGGCGACTTTGGCCACCCACGGAACGGTGACTTTTGCCCCATGAGCATCCTTCAAAACGGCACCGTCTCCCCTCGCCACCTAGTATCTTGGACGACCACGGGCGTTGTGCAGGACGCCGGTTCGTCCGCTACGCCTGGCGTTAGCAGCCTCGGGCTGTTTGGTAATGGGGGCACGCCGTTTAGCATCACGAACAGCGCGGTGCCGGGTGCTCCGGTCGGCATCTACAGCCAGCTAAACGCGGGCGTCTCTTCGACAGCCGCTTACATAAACGTCGATACGTTCGGCACGACGGCCTTGCCGTTGGATTTTAATATCAACGGGTCTACCGTGTTTAGCGTGACCGCGTCAGGTCCGACGTTTGGCACGCCCGTTCCGGTAAATAGCGGCGGCACCGGGCTGTCGGCAACGCCCACGAACGGCCAACTGCTGATCGGCAACGGCACTGGGTATTCGCTGAATACGCTGACCGCGGGAACGGGCGTCAGCATCACCAACGCCGCAGGCACAATTACGATCGCCAACAACAGCGCCGCTTCTGTGTCCAGTGTCGCGCAGACATTCACGGGTGGCCTAATCTCGGTCAGTGGGTCTCCAATTACGACGAGCGGCACCCTGGCGCTAACAGTCGCGGGGACGTCTGGCGGTATTCCATATTTCAACAGCGGCACTTCGTGGGCGAC
>Ga0214175_1000085_pt1 | contig 35834 bp, 43 predicted proteins | sample TroBogEpilimnion_17_FD_153013 | JGI IMG/M metagenome (GOLD analysis project Ga0214175, IMG submission 153013) | Freshwater microbial communities from Trout Bog Lake, WI - 09AUG2007 epilimnion | ecosystem: Environmental > Aquatic > Freshwater > Lake > Epilimnion/Euphotic zone | place: Trout Bog...
GTTTGGATATTTATTTTCGTAAAAATGTAAAACCCGTTCAGCAAAATCAGCAGCTACAAAACGTAATTTATTTTTGTCAATGGATCGAACAAATACCCAGCGTTTATCGCCATGAGTTAATTCAGATAAATCAAGAAACTCTTCCAGAGTTCCCTGCCAATCTTTATAATTTTTAAGATAGTGCTTATAGCGATCTTCGCATGGACTAAGGCTTTTTAAATAATCTTTGGTGATTAGCATCACTCCCCACCTTTCAACGCTTCACGGGCTTGTTGTTCTGCCCAACGAACCCCAGCTTCAAACGCTTTCTTTTGAAGATCGGTAGCAGGATAAACCGTTTCGCCTCCGCCTTTATTTGTGATCAAACTTAAGTCTTTTACTTCTTCCTTTAACTTATCTTCGGAAACCTTTGCTATAAACTCCAACGCCTCCCTGAGTCGGGCGTTTTCGGATTGAAGCTCATAAATATGTTTTTCCATTGAGCATTCTTTACAAAGAAATCCTACTTCTGGGTCACAGCATTTACATTGTTCCATCACTCCCCACCTTTCAACGCTTCACGGGCAATGTCTCCGGCATAACCTTGATAGTTTGAATGCAAAATGTTGTTAAGTGCCTCCCTGAGTCTGGCGTTTTCGGCTTTCAGGCGCTCAAGTTCGGACACTTTATCAGCTAGGTTTTGTTCCCAAATCTTTTTATAGTTTTCTGTCATTTCCATGTAATCACTCACTTTTTACCGCCACCACAGGTGCAGATAAAAATTAAACAACTTCCCTCATGAGCGCTCATTTAAAAGTACCTTTCTGACATGATACCAAATGGCGGCAGCAAGTAACCCGCCCATGACGGTTGAAAAGCCCAGCAACATAAAAAGCCCTATATAAAACAAAAACTCATCGAACATCATTCCTGTCCTCGATTTCTCATGCAAGCGCTGCACGTTTTACCCACCACGATAGTAGCGAGTTTGTTACAATTTTGACAAACTTTTTTGCGACACTTTAAACAAAAATCATGTTTGCTTGATTGCGGTAGCCCGCACTTTTTACAGCGAACATAAATTCCGCTTTGGAGGCGTCTTATTTCTACTTTAGTTAATGGCCTAATGGAGTTGTTCAAGGATCACCTCAAAACGCTTACCCTTTAACAGGGTGATTGATTCATGTCCGGTACAGGAAACGCAGTAGTCATGTTTTTTCAAATTACATTCGCAGTCACCCCGAGCCGCATCGGTTAGAAATTTAATGGCTAAGTCATAGCCTTCAGTAAAGCCGTGGTGATAGCCCTCGTCTTTTGCTTTCTCGATACAGTCCTGAAACAAGTCAGGACCCATTACAATTTGGTTTGATTTCATAAAAACTCCTCCTCTTTCCACAATCCTTTTTCTAGTTTTATTGCAACAAATCGAAACGGGAACTTAGCCGCCGCCACCTTAACCTTGACCCTGGCGTCGTCAAGCCAGTAGCCCTTTACCTCATGAAACTCAATTTCCATGTCTTTGTTAATGACCATGAAATCAGGGGTGTAGCGGCAATCCTGAGCAATCTTTAGAGTCATTGACTCAAAAAAATACTCTTTAATTTCTCCAGCGCGTTTTTTTAATTCAAGCATCTGCGCGTATTTAGATTCGGTCCCATTCATTACGCCGGGCTTATGCCGAGCCTTAGCGTAGTACTTCAAAACGGGAGGTCCTCTGAGGTGTAGTCAGGGGCTTTAGGTTTAGGAACGGGTTTAGGTTCTGGGGGTAGGGGTATCTCGTAATCTGGATGGTAATCGGTTTTATACCGTGTGTTCCATTCCGGGATGATTCGGGCGTACTTATTCCCGAAGGCACATCCACAACGAAACCCAAAAAGCGATTTGTTTTTTACTGACTCTGCTACTACCCACCCGGTGTTTTTACATTGATGACACATAGAGTTTCCTTTTTAGTGTTGGGGGCCGCAGGGATTAAGGTTGCGACCCCCGAGGGGCTAGAGAAAGAACCACCAAACCTAACCCCTTTTTTTGATGCGTATGAAATCGTCAGCTAGATCACAAAACTCCTGAGCCTGTTTACCCATTGGCTTGTTTTCTTTTGCTGCAGACTCCTGCAAATACATACTAAATGAAACGACTTTATCTAATCCCATTTCTTCGAACGACATTCCTTTATAGGTCTTTCCAAATGGGACCCTATACGAATCTACCGCTGACTGGTTAGGAGCGCTTAAAACGGATTCTCGTGAGTCTGATGGTTTATCAGGAAATCCCTCCCAATCCGTCGAGCCACGGGGATATGCAGACTCGACGGATTGAGTGGATTTAGCGGCAGACACCTCCGCTGAATTCTTTTTCACTTGGGGAAGGGGGCTGTCAGCTAACCTCCCGCCTTCCTCAAGTTCATCGGCACAAAACTGGGTCCCATAACCACAATACGCAAGCGCTCGCCCAATGGCCCCGGTTTCCGCCTTCTCAATGAAATCTGAAAAATGCGGTTGATCCTCACGCTTATGGGCGGTCGCCATGACATCACCTGACTCGTTTCGAATCGTAGCCTTGGCGATAGCATACTTGTCTTCCAGCTTGGCAAACTCGGTTTCGATCTTCCAATTAGGCCGTTCCTCGCGAAACCACACGAGGCGATAGGCAACTTGTAAATAATCTTTGCCCTTTAGGGACATGAGGGGAAGCTCGGTGCTTTTAGGTGTTTTAAAATTTTTCATAAATCACCATACTCCGCTTGCAAATAAGAGTTCTCGAAATCCATTTCCCATTGAATGCGGTCCTCGTGTTTCATAAATGCCATAGCGTCACGGTAAACGCTTTCGGGTACTGGTTGACGTTTAGCGCGCAAACCCATGTATTCACGCTCGGCGGCTTCGATTGCTAGTTCGATTGCTTTAGCTTTCATTTTATATTCCTCAGTGTTCCAATAATTCATACGAGTTTGACCTGTACTTGCTCGGCAAGCTTGATGGATGCCCGAATCATTTCCTGACGAAGGCGCTCGGCTTCGAGGTAGGTGAGGGCTAAGGTCTGGTCGTTTTGTTTGATGATGATCTGAGAATTTTCTACTGAAACGGTAATCATTGTTGGTTCTTTCTATCTTGGCTTGATTGCTTCGATGAATATAGTTCTAAGACAATTTATTTACTATTGCAATCACTAAAAGTAATTTTTTTTACTTATTTTTTTTATTAATTGTTTCAACAGGATACACGTCCACCTTTTCCCCCCTTCCCTTTAGGGTGAGGGGATTTCTTTCAAGAAGTTCTCGGGATGCCTTGTCTGGAGTTCTAAATTCTCAAACCATTGCTTAAGAACTTAGGATTTCAGACAAATGCCAGGATTTCACTCCCGGCAAGCCCTTGTGAAAGAGGTGTCAACTTTCACGGCTGCGCCTTATCCTTTGAAGTCTTTCGGCGGCCAAATCCGCCTATATATCCAAATCAGTAGCGTTAGGTCTGGCTTATTTCCCCGCAGTTCCGTGACCAATCCATGTCCACCCTGCTTCCTATTAGCCCCTAGGTTGCTTCCAATGTTGTATCGTGCCTAGAAGTTACGCAACCCACTGATTTAAATATCCCAAGATCATGTCCTTAGGGGGACGTTTCAGCCTTAGTTTTAAAAGTTCAGGCGGATCATGCTTTACTACTTGTATTCTGATTTCAAAGGATTTACTCTGGCATCAGATTTAGTTTGCACCTCAAATCTATACCCGCCCCATAAGTAATCGCAAGATGAAAATGGGGCGCGGCCATAAAAACAATTTACAACTTAAAATAATTCGATTTATCCTAATTAAAACCGAAATCAATTAGGAGAAAATATGTCTGAAGAAACAGTCGAAACTCTAACAAATCAATACGCGCAAATCTGTACCCAGATCGGCGATGCTCAATACAAAGTAAAAAACCTCGTTAAATTCATCGAATCTGCAAACGCAAAGCTTGCCGAACTTGATGCCAAGGCTGCCGAAATCAAAGGCGCTAAAGCCGCGACGGTTGAACAAAATGGATGAGAATCGGGTTCTCTCACCTGAAGAAGCCGAAAAGATTTTTAACGAATTAAAAATTAAATTTGAGCCTGATTTTAATCGCGTCATGAACCTAATCGCGCAAGATATGCACCTCTTAGGCTATCTCTCAATGGAGACGGTCGCCGCGCAAAAAGAGTTTGAAGCAAAAATCATGGCTCAAAAGGAGTTTTATGAAAAAGCTAACTAATGACCCCCTTCTCCCGGTTGGGGATATTGTTGATCAAATGCTCGAAAAGCGCCCCCTCCCGCTTGGGATGCAGGAATTTGAAGATTGGAGTGACCGGGTAATCTCTGGCGCCCTACTTCAAGCCGACGTCATTTCTCAAAAGCACGCGCTTGCTAATATGTTAGTCCACGAATTAGGCCCCACCGAATCTCACAAGGAAGACGGATGGTTTATTCATCGGCTCAGGAAAAACGCCGCTAACATTATCGCCATTGCCAAGATCGAGGAATATAAAAAGATCGCGGCAGAACGGGCGGCCAAAAACGATAACGTGGACCTTAACTCGCTGTAATGGATATGGAATTCTGGAAAACAAAAAAGTTTTCCCGGATACAAAAAGAATGGGACGAGATACTTGCCCAGTCTGGCTTTGTCGACATTGAAAAGGAAGTAAACGGTCAGCGGGTCTTGAAACAGAATTCAGCGAATTCCTATCGGACCCGCGACCCATTAACGATTGAAGCCAAGTTCGAATTCTATACGCTAATTGCTAAAGCCCTCACTCATGACAGAAACTTGACCGCTAGAGACCGGATCATTATGACCCGCTACTCGGATGGAATAAAACAATGCGAAATTCAAAAGGAACTCGAAAAGGCGGGGATGCCTTGCCACCGGATCACAATCATCAGGACAATCAGCCGATTTCTGAAAAAGTGGAAGATTCCAACAAGCAAGCCCCGGAAAACAATCTAGCCACCTTTAAGGTCCTAGTATTTAAATCCCACGCCCCTAAAGCCTATGAGGCCTTGATCTTCTCAACGTGGCTAAACTCCCTGCGCTACGGCAATGACCTGTTCAAGCTTGCCGAAGCCGATCCTTACTTTAAAGCCTACAGTGCTTTTATTACCCAGCTATTGACTCGCCCTAACATCAAAGTACGGATCGCGGTTCTAACCGATGAGCCTGACACTGCTCTTGGCTGGGCAATCGATGAGGGGAACATTCTCCATTACATTTTTGTTAAAAAAGATTTGCGGAAAAACGGGATAGGGCGTGCTTTGCTCTCCAAATCCATTAAAACCTTTTCGCATTTAACAAACCAAGGCCTAAGCATCTGGAATAAGAAATGCCCAGAACTTAGGTTTAACCCGTTCACATAAAGGAAGAAACTATGAAAATCGAACTCAGGTATGCAGAATTCCACGCCCCGGTGTTTAGCTCAGGCAAGAACTTCGGGACTAAACTAGACGCTAAGAAATGCAATGTCCGGTTATTCCTCGACACTGAAACCGACATGATCACTATGGTCTATAATGGCAACGTCAGCTGGTATCAGACATGGCAGGAAGTGCAGCCCCTTGATCAAAACAAATATCTAACCGAAGTGACCCCGGCTGACATGGAGCCACCTAGGCCGCTTGCCGTTACTAACCGTGGGCCTGGTCGTCCTCGGGTTCGGGAAGTGCAAGGTGAACAATGACCGAGATTCAATGGTTGTTGAACCTAATGCTCAACTATGAGTTAAGCCCTGATGTTAAGAAATTGTGTCTTGAACGTATCGGGGAAGTCGAGAGCAAGCTAAACGCCGCCCCCGCTACCCCGGCACCCGTTCGAGTAGTTCAGAACGCCGCCCCTGTAGCGTCCGCTATGCCCTCTCCTATCGCGTCCCCGGCGACTGCCAGCATGATAGCTAACCTCGGCGAAGTAACGACAGGAACGAATCTACGGGGGCCTAATAAGCTAAGAGGTAGGCTATGAACATTTACTGTAAGTACGACGATTTAGTAAGCCCTATAGCTTTAAAAGAACACCCAAAAAATCGGAACAAACACCCAAAAGAACAGATCGATCGGCTTGCAAAGCTTTATGATTATCACGGAATCAGGCACCCGATCATCGTGAGCAAGTTATCGGGCTATATCGTCGCAGGGCACGGGCGCAGAGAAGCTGCGATCAAAGCCAAATTTAAAGAGATGCCTGTCGTGTATCAGGATTTTGATAGCGAAGACGCCGAATACGCTTTCATTCAAGCCGATAACGCTATTGCTCTGTGGGCCGAGCTTGATCTGTCTGGCATTAATGCTGACATCGCAGACCTTGGCCCGGACTTCGACATCGACCTTCTCGGGATCAAGGACTTCACGATCGACCCAGCCGACAAAGAAGAACAAATTGAAAAAGAAATCTTGTTCTCATTCAAAATAGAAGTCGAGTGCATCAACGAACAAAACCAACAAAAACTTTCAGAGGAGCTTGAAGCGCGTGGATTTAAGGTTCGAGTTCTCATTTAATACGGAGCCAAAACAAAGTTTCAGGGTCAAGTCTTTGATCGGACAATACGACCTCGAAAACAAATCAATCGTTCAAACCTTCAAGGGAGACCACAAACTCCCCGACAAGTGGAACGTGGGATTGATCGTGGGCAACTCGGGAACCGGAAAAACCTCGATTGCAAAAAAAGTTTTCGGTGAATTTTCAACGTGTTCATGGGACGAGGGCCCGATCATCGAGAACTTCAAAAAAGATTTGTCAATGGATCAAATCACCGAGATTTTGGGATCGGTCGGATTCAATTCGGTTCCGTATTGGCTGAAACCGTTCAACGTACTTTCCAACGGTGAAAAGCAACGCGTTGAACTGGCTCGATTGGCAACGGAAAAGGATTTCGTCGTTTTTGATGAGTTTTCGTCTTTGGTTGACCGGGACGTGGCGAAATCAATGTCGAACAGCGTTCAAAAAATGTTCCGCAAATACGACAAAAAGTTCGTCGCGGTCACCTGTCACAAAGACCTCCAGGAATGGCTTTTGCCCGATTGGATATACGACACCGATGAAAAGGTTTTTTTTTGCCCAAAAAGTCACGAGAAGAAAAGTTCGAGTTCACCATCGAAAGAACAACAAACAAACAGTGGGAGTTTTTCAAGAAGTATCATTATCTGACGGAAACGCTTCCGACCGGGCACTACTACATGCTGACCTTGAAAGACAAAAAAGTCGGGTTCATCTGCATCAATAGATTTCCGCACCCCGTCGTCAAAAACTTGATGACGATTTCAAGACTCGTGATTGTTCCAGAATTTCAAGGTTTTGGGATCGGGGAAAAGTTCATGACCGCGGTGTCTGATTTATACAAAAGCGACCGTATCCGAATCACGACAAGCCTGAAATCGTTTATTTCATCCCTGAAAAAATCAAAAAACTGGTTTTGCGTCCGTTTCGGTCGGGCGATGGCAGGGAAGAAAACGACCGGGGCTATCCATAAGTATCGCGAAGGCGGTTCGTTCAACAGGATCACGGCAACTTTTGAAAGGGTAAAACATGGGAAGACCTAAGAAACCGATCGACCCGAAGATGGTTCAAGACTTAGCCTCCATTGGATGCAAAACCACCGAAATTGCTACCATGCTCGAGGTGTCAGTTCACACATTAGACAGGCGTTTTGCTCAGGAAATGGCAAAAGGTCGAGAAAACCTCAAAATGAGTTTAAGGAGATGGCAACTAGAGGCGGCCAAAAAAGGCAATGTTACTATGCTGATATGGTTAGGAAAACAAATGCTAGGCCAGCAAGACAGCACCCGAATTGACCTTGCAAGATTACCTGACGAAATTATTGCTGAAGAGGCCAAGAAACGGTTGGATCAATTAGAAGATGGATCAAACAAGTAGAGATATTTTTCTACGCTTTGTGGATAAAACGATCAAAAAAGCATTTAATGTTAACAGCCTTTTTGACCCCGACTTCCACCATCAAAACGAATTCATAAACGACCCAGCACGGTTAAAAGCCCTATTTTGTACCCGGCGGGCGGCTAAGTCTTACACGGCCGGCCTATACATGATTAAAGAGGCTTTAGAGAATCCGGGGGTTAACTGCCTATTCATCGGTCTCACGCGTCTCAGCGCCGAGGGGATCGTCTGGAAGGACATTTTAAAGGTAATCAACGCTAAGCACAATCTCGGGATGCAGTTTAATAACGCGAAACTGACCGCTACCTTTCCGAATGGGTCCGTTATCTGGCTTGCCGGGGTAGATACCAATAAAGACGAAATGCGGAAGCTTCTAGGGAAGAAGTACCGTCTTGTGTGTCTCGACGAAGCATCCCTTTACACCATTAACCTGCATTTACTAATCTACGGGATTTTAAAACCCGCCGTGGCCGATAACCGAGGGACTATCTGCATGATGGGAACTTCATCTAACATCACTAGGGGGCTATTCTATGACATTACAACGGGCGCTGAACAGGGTTGGAGCCTTCACACTTGGACTGCTTTTGATAACCCTCATATGCGGGTGCAATGGGGCGAGGAGATTGAGGAAATTAAAACGAAGCGTCCTCTATTCATGCAAAGCACTCTTTACAAGCAATGGTATCTAAATCAGTGGGTGGTCGATGAAAACGCGCTTGTTTATAAGTTTGAGTCGGGACGAAACGTATATCAGAATCGGCCCCAGAATCTTCACCCCGACGGTTGGACCTTTATCCTCGGCGTGGACTTGGGGTACGAAGACGATTCGGCTTTCGTGGTCGCAACGTGGCATGAGAATGAGCGAACGCTTTACATTGTCTCTACTTATAATCAGAAACACATGGACATTACTGATGTTGCGAACAAAATTAAGGAGTTACAAAAGTCTTACGGAATCGCAAAAATCGTCATTGATGGAGCAAATAAACAAGCGGTTGAGGAAATACAGCACCGCCATCAAATACCACTAGAACCCGCTGATAAAACCGGGAAGGCAGATTTTATCGAAATCATGAACTCGGAACTCGTTCAGGGTCGGATCAAGGTCCATGACGGATGCAAAAACCTGATCTCGGAGCTTCAGTCCCTAGTCTGGGAAATGGACGGAGACAAAATCAAGCTACCGAAACGAGAGCACCCGGCGTTACCTAACCACCTATGCGACGCCTTCCTTTACGCCTGGCGCTTCACTTACCAATACCTGAATGAACCTGCCGAGATTAAAGTACCGATAGGTTCTAAGCGCTGGTATGACCAAATGAATGAAAACCTGTTTGAGAAGGCTTTGGAGCATTTTCAGCGCGAAAAGGACCGAGAAACGGGAGATTTTTACTGATTTAGTGACATTTTCGACAAAAACGAGGAACTCAATATGGCACTACCGTTCGTTTCAAATAAAGAGGGGTCGGTTTCTATGGAACCTAAAACCATTACCCGTAAATCCGATGGAAAAAGAAAGATCGATCCGGTTGAGGTGGCAGCCGAAGAACTTTTAATTGCTATCAAAAAAGGTAACGTCAATCACATTGCTCAGGCGCTCAGAGCCGCTTTTATTATTTGCGATTCTGAACCGCACATTGAAGGGCCACACAAAAAGGGGAAATAAATGCCATTGTCACACGGTAAATCTAAAAAAGCTTTCGAACACAACATTAAAACCGAAATGGAGCACGGGAAACCCATGAAACAGTCTCTGGCTATTGCCTATTCTATGAAACGTAAAGCCGCACACAAGAAAGCCCACGGTGGAGAAATCCACCATGAAGAACTTGAGTCTGGTTACCTCCCAGAACCTAAAGAACACGAAATTCACAACGCGGCAGCTCTGCACGAAGACGAGAAAGACATTAACGAGCATCTCGGACCGGATTCCCATGATCTTGAGTCGCACCCCTTGATGGCTCATGGTGGGGATATTGTAGCTAAGATCATGCACAAGCGTAAAATGATGGCGCACGGTGGGGTGGTGGCCGATGAAGGAGAGGGTGATCTTGAGGAAATGGCTGATCATGACAAGGATGATTTTGACTATCTTTCCATGGGTGAACTTGATGATTCGACCTCGAACTCTGGCGAAGCGGATGGGGACTATGATGGGGATGCCAGCGAAGATCATGACCGTCATGACATCGTGGCTAAGATCATGAAAGCACGAGCTAAACAACACAACCCACGACCCGCATGATTCAGAACCTGAAAGACTTGCAAGCGCTCCTTAAGCTTTTAAGAAAGCAGGGAGTAACTGAAATGACATTCGGCGACCTTAGCCTGAAGTTAGGAGACCTGCCACGAGATGACGATCGAGCTTCTACTAGCGATAACGATTCTAGTGACCCTCTTTCTGGATTCCCCACGGGAGACCTAACGCCCGAGCAATTAATTTATTACTCGGCGGGCGGGTTGCCTGAGAATGACCCCTATCTCAAGGATAACTAAATGAAGATCAAAAAGGGTGCCCCACCGGTCGACAAGATTAAAATGAAAACCAAGGCTCAACGCGAAGCTGCGGGAGAGCTTGCCGAATGGTGGAAGGCGGATAACGACCATAAACTAGCCCTTGAGCTTTGCAGCACTGCCGCATTCCTTAAAAAAGAACAAACCTACCGCATGAGACAGCTAGCGGTTGATGTCCGGCTTTATTGCGGGCTTAGTGTTTACAGTTATGCAGGATCAAACGTTTCAAAAATGGATCACACGAAGTCTCTTCCTGATGATCGTCCTACTTTTAACCTTATACAGTCTTGCACTGATACTCTCGTTTCTAGGTTATCTCAAAGCCGGCCTAGCCCTGTTTTCCTTACCGATAATTCTGACTATAGGACTCGTCACCTTGCCCAGCAGATGAACCAATTTATTCTAGGCGAGTTCTATCAGGTTAAAGCTTATGAGAAAGCAACGAAGGCGCTCAGGGATTGCATTGTCATGGGGACCGGGGCGCTTAAGGTATTTGAGGGGGATGACGGACGAGTAGCGGTTGACCGAGTCCTAATTACTGATCTTTTTGTCGATTTCAATGACGCGATTAACGGCGAACCCCAGCAACTCTATCAATTAAAGCTTATGGATCGGGATAAACTGATTGCTCAAAACCCGAAGCATCGAGACACGATCCTAGCAACGCCTAATTCGTTACCGGATAATAGCCCGGACTCCGCTCGAACCGCTTCTGATCAGGTAATGGTCGTCGAGGGGTGGAAGCTTGCTACCGGACCTGATGCCAACGACGGGCGTCATACTATTGCGACCCTAAACGGCGTTATTTTTGATGAACCGTACAATAAACAAAAGTTCCCATTCGTGTTCATGAACTATTCGGACCCTTTCCTTGGGTTCTTTGGTCAAGGGCTTGCTACCCAGCTATTCGGAACTCAATTAACCCTGAACCGCATTCTCTTTACTATTGCTCGGGCGATTACGCTGGTAGGTGTCCCTCGTATCTTTCAAGAACAGTCTTCTAAGGTCATGAAAGCCGCTCATAATAACGAGATCGGGGTAATTGTGACTTATTCGGGGGTTAAACCGTCTTATGAGGTTGCCCCGTGTAATGCTCCAGAGCTTTACGCAGAACGCGACAAGCTTATTTCCTACGGCTATCAGCAATGCGGTGTCAGCGCTATGGTGGCAGCTTCTCAAAAGCCGCAGGGGCTAAACTCAGGGGAAGCTATCCGCCGTTTTGACGATTTAAGCACGGACCGTTTTGCCGAACTCTCTAGGAAGTATGATAACGTATTTATTGACCTTGCTTATCTGGTTACTGATAAGGCGATTGAAATAGCTAAACGAGATGGCAAATATCAAACCGTATTCCCAAATAAAGACGGGACCAAGGAAGTAAACCTCCCTAAAATGACCTTCCTTAACGATCCGTTCGTGATTCAGTGTTTCAATCAATCAAGCCTTCCTCGCGATCCTGCGGGCCGAGTGGCTAAGGTGACCGAGATGGTTCAAGCCGGAATGATTCCTTTAAAGGAAGGCCGAAGGCTTATGAACTTCCCGGACTTGGAACAGAACGAAAAGCTTTCGAATGCTTCAGAGGAACGAATCTTTCAAATTCTAGACGCGATTGTCGAGGATGGGAAATGGACGCCGCCCGACGCATTCATGGACCTACAGTTAGCGACCGAACTTGTTGTGCAGTATTATAATCTGTATGTAGCTGCGAAACTTGAGGAGTCAAAAGCCCAACTCTTACGGGACTTTTTTACTCAAGTTCAAACCTTGCAACAGGCAGCGCAGCCGCCGCAGATGCCGCAAATCCCGCCGCAAGCTACGGCCCAACCATTGCCACAATCCCCGCTAGTCCCGAATGCGGTACAGTAAAGAATGATTAAAGACTTCGATTATTGGACAGGAAGCGCTCAGATTTACGAAAAGCCCGCCTATTCTGAATTTAAGGTCCGGGAAGTGACTGACATTACGATTGATCGGAAAAAGCTAGAGGCGATTGAGAAACAACAACTTGAGAAAGAAATAGCTCGATTAAACCGGATTGCCGCTTTTCAGGAAGCGGAGCAAATCAAGCTTGATCAGGGCCGGGTGTCTGGCGTGAAGAAACACGACAGGGGCCTATACAAACAAAGAAAGGCGGAAATGCTATCGATTTTCGGTGGAACTATTGAGCGGAAGAAATACGAATTCAAAGCCACAAAACCAACATTATTTGAGCGTTTTAAACAATTCCTAAAGAAATCATGGAAAGACGCTAACTTTTAAGGAGAAACACACAATGAAAGTAGTCCCAGTCGGATCACCGTCCTCTATCCCCACGACCTCAGAATCAGCCCCCGGATCAAGCCCGGACCGTATTGCTCGGGCAACTGCCGTAGCATCGGGCAAGGCCCCCGAAACCGTTAAGGCTACCCCGGAGCGGGCACCGAACGTTTCTAACGGGGTTCAAAGCATTAAAATGAAAACTCAAGCCACGGTTCACCGAGATTTACCTTTTGAGACTGCTCAAAGTAACATTTCTGACAATAATGAACAGGCTAACCCGGATGCGGAAGAAACCAAACCCATTAGCCCTCAGATTGCCGCGATTGCTAAAAAGCAACGTGCCCTCGCAGAAAAAGAGAGGGAGATTGAGGCTAGAGAACGTGCGCTAGCTCAGGACCCGAATACTAAAACGGATCAGGAGCTAAGAAGTCGTTTGAAGTCGAATCCACTGAGCGTCCTACAGGAAGAGGGTGTTACTTATGACCAACTTACTGAGGCCATTTTATCTCAACAAAATGAGCAATCTCCCGCCGTTCAAAAGCTACAGGCTGAACTTGAGGCCCTAAGACAGGGGCTAGAAAATCAAAACAAACTACAAGCCGAGCGTGACGAGGCAGCTAAAGCGCAGGTCCTTTCTCAAATGGAAAGAGATGCCGCTAAGATAATTGCGAATAATGACGAGTTCGAAATGGTTCGCGAAACGAATAGTCTGAAAGATGTAATCCGATTAATAGATCAAACCTTCACAAAAACAGGAGAAGTCTTGGATGTTGATGAAGCTTTGAAACTGGTCGAGGATCAGCTTTTAGAAGATTCTCTAAAGGTCGCAAAGTATAAAAAGGTACAAAGTAGGCTCGTCCCTACTGAGACGCAGCAACAAACTAAACAAAATACTAACCCGGTTCGGACGATGAGAACCCTAACTTCGCGTGATGGCGCTTCTAGACCATCTTCAGCTCGTGAAAGGGCGATAGCCGCTTTCTACGGGAGGAAATAAAGAAGGAGGGATAGACCATGTCTATTTCACCAGTATATGCAAATAGCAGTAACCAGATTGCTGCGCTTAAAGAACTTTATGTAGACGATAAAGACTACATGAAGAATATCGTGTATTCAAAAAACCCTTGGCTTGCCATGATTCCTAAAAACGAATCTGCAGACGGTTTTGCCGGGAAATATATCCCAGTACCTCTCGAATACGGTAACCCTCAAGGTCGGGCGCACATTTTTGCGAACGCCCAAAATCAGCAGACTGCTTCTTCTGTAATCTCTTACTTCGTGTACGCGGTTCAGGATTATCAGCTCGTTACCATCACTAACTTGCTCATGGAGCAAACCAAGTCTAATGCAGGTGCCTTCGTTGACGAAGCTTCCCGCACTATGGACAACGGTTTCCGCAACTTGAGTAACAACATGGCGTTTGAATTGTTTGCCGGTGGTACCTCTTCACGGGGTATCATTGCAAGCTCTCCAGCTCCTTCGTTGGTTGGTTCTACCCTGTCTTTCTCTCTTTCTAACTCACAACAGGTTGTGCAGTTCGAACCCAACATGACTCTTCAGAACTCTCTCACCGATGGCGGCGCTGCTTTGACTGCTTCAGGTGTTGTTGATGCCGTTCAGATTACCTCGGTGAACCGTGGATCGGGCGCCATCACTGCAACTGTAGTTCAAGGAACTGGCGCTACTTTCGCAGCCGGTAACTATCTCCAAGTTCTCGGTGACATTGGAACCGCCGGAGCTTCTACCATTGCGGGTCTTCTCGGCTTGTCCGGGTTGGCTGCATGGGTGCCAGCGTCTGACCCTCTTAGCTCAGACAATTTCTGGGGCGTAAATCGTTCGGTTGACCCGACTCGCTTGGCGGGCCTGCGTTACAATGCCTCTGCAATGACAATTTCCGAGGGGTTGACCAACGCCCTTGCTTACGGAAACCGCGAAGGCGCGTCTTTTGATTTGATCGTGATCGATTTCGCATCTTATGCGACTTTGATTAACGAACTCGGCGCAAAAGTTCAGTATGTCATGCTTGAACACGATGAAGTAGAAGTAGCTTTCGAAGCGATTCACTTCCATAGCGCTTACGGCAAAATCCCAGTTGTTGCTGACCGTTCTTGTCAGCCTCAGACTGCATGGTGTTTGACTACCGACACCTGGAAACTTCGTACCCTCGGTAAGGCTCCTCATATTCTTACCTACGGTATGGAAGGTCTGGAAGGTCTTCGAGTCGGTAACGCGGATGCACTTGAAATCCGTATTGCTTACTATGGAAACGTAATTTGTAGCGCTCCGGGCTACAATATGAACGTTCTTCTCTCTGCTTAATCTTAATTAAAATTAGCCCCTCGGATTATGTCCGGGGGGCTTTTTTGTTACATTTCAGACTAGGTTGAGGCATTAAATTGCGTACTGCGGGACAAGGTGGGTCGGGGCCGTCCCGAGAGAAATTCTCGACTATATAAGGAAACAGCCTATGTCTATCCCTCGCGGTTTTGGAATAAACGGAAAATCTTACTATACTAACATCGCTAAGCCGATCGATGTTAACTTGAATTTTATCGTAGACTCTACCAACGGTAACGGTCTTGGAATTCGTTCTTTAAAGTCGAATGGCTTCGTAGAATCAGTGTTCATGAACACCTCCGCAACTCCCGGATATGTTAACGGAGTTAAAAACCCTAACCCTCAGGCGGGTTACGCTCAGGTGCGTTTTAAAAACAACTTTAACGCATATCTTGGCGGTTACACCGGAGTTATTGCTCCCGCTACTAGCACGGGCACTACTACCCTTGTAGCTGGGAACGTGTATGTCATTACCTCGCTTGGCACTAGCACGACTGCCAACTGGGTGACCGCTGGTTTCCCTATCGGGTTTACTCCAGCCGTGGGTGCGGTGTTCGTTGCTGCAATCAGCGGTTCGATTACTGGTTCAGGAACCGTGGGTATTCCCGGAGCTTCTCAGATTGATTCAATGTCAGTAGCGGGTGACTCTAACCTTCTTCTCAATCAATCAAATGTCGCTCAATATGCAGGTGCTTCGATCATGGTTCAATTCCTGTCTAGCACTAGTTCGAGCAATACTACATTGATTCCCACTGCTCCTTCGAATAACTCGGTAGTTTCAATGATGTTTCGCTTTGATGGTTCGTCTGTAACTGTAGACGGTCTGTAAAGAAAGACCGTAATGGTGGGGCTATGGGATTGATTTCCTATAGCCCCTAAATCATGAGGGTAAAATGACAATAGCTTCTCAACCTCAGAATCTAGTAGCGCAGCAAGCAGACGGAAACATTCTTTTAACTTGGAATGGTGTTTTAGGCGCTACCTCTTACCAAGTGCAGCGCGGGACTGATGGCGTTAACTTTACTAACCTTGGAATTTCGCTTTCAAATTCCTACCTTGATTCCTTACCCGGAGTCGGGGTTCAATATTATTATCAAGTCGCCGCGATTAACGGATCGGGCACTAGCGTCTATTCTACGATCGTTTCAATGGTGGCGGCCCCACCAAGCGAAATGTCGTTAGGTGAAGTAAGGCTTAGGGCGCAACAAACCGCTGACCGGGTAAATTCTAATTTTGTAGTGGCTTCGGAATGGAATGCTTTTATCAGGCTTGCCATGTATGAGCTTTATGATCTTTTAATCACGACTTATGAAGATTATGGGATTGCCGATCCTGTCTTTATTCCTACGAACGGTTCAACTTTTCAGTATGATCTGCCGAATGGTGTCACTAATTACCTTGGCGGCACCTATGGCGCTACTTCTGGCACTCCTGCCCCCGCATTCTATAAGCTTTCGGGAATGGATTTACAGGTCAATACCTCGACGGTAACTCCGTCATGGGTGACCTTAAATCGCTATGACTGGATCGATAGGAACCAATTTATTTATCCTAACTCGACCTCAACGATTTATGGCGTGTACAATATGCGGTACCGAGTCATGGGGAATAAAATCAACATGATCCCGGTCCCGGCGGGTAATCAAACTATTCGAATGTGGTACGCTCCTCGGCTTCCTGCCATGCTTCAGGATACGGACTTAACGACGCTCGGAATCTCGGGATGGTTACGCTATCCGATTGTAAGGGCTGCTAAATACGCGCTCGACAAAGAAGAAGGGTCCGACACTTCTAAATTGGATGCCGAGTTATTGTTTTTAAAAACCAGAATTGAACAGTCAGCCTCTAACCGCGATCAAGGTCAGCCGGATACGATTTCTAATACCCGCAAGGATTGGACGTACGGCGGCGGCTCGGGGAGTGGCATGAGCGGTTCTAACGGGGGCTGGTGATGGCGCAGCTATCGACCCAGCTGCCTTATGCTCAGTTACTGACTAAATGGTCGAGCGTAATTAATCCGGTATTGGCTAACCCGCTTAACAATGTTTCAATCTTACAGAACGTAGTTTTGAAGAGTGGCACGAACGTGATTAATCACTTGCTCGGCCAGGTTCAACAAGGTTGGTTTTTGGTGGATATTAATGGAGCGGCTACGGTTTATAGAAGCGCTCCTTTTAATGATAAGACGTTAACCCTGACTAGCAATGCGGCGGTTACGGTTTCAATAGGAGTGTTTTAAATGGCGATTACATATACACCGAACATGAATTTAACCTTGCCCGGAGTAGGGACCGAATACGGTCCAGCATGGGCGACAGAAATTAATGGTGATTTAAGTGTCCTCGACTCGCACAACCACAATCCCGGCTCGGGGGTGCAAATTACCCCGACCGGGTTAAATATCAATATCGACCTGTCTTTTGCTCAAAATAACGCGATTAACTTGAGAAGTTCTCGCTATGTCGCGCAGTCAGGCGTTTTAACCGGGGCTTCAGATTTAAACTGCTCTTATTCGGTAGGATCAAACGGAGAGCTTTACTGGAACGATGCGGTAGGGCATCGGGTACAGATCACGAACTCGGGTAACGTAAATGCCGGAGCTGGATCAATTACGGGCCTTCCTTCTGGAACCGCTTCAGTAGCTTTTAACTCGGTTTCTCAAACCTATGTTTTTCAATCAGCTACAAGCACTGCGGCTATTTTAGATGCCCGATCAATTATTATTAGAAACGGAACTTCGGGGTCTTACGGAATTACTCTTCAAGCTCCGACACTTTCAAGTAATTATTCTATTACCCTTCCAACATTGCCCGCTTCGGTCAATTCGTTCATGACCATTAACTCAGCGGGAATTATTACGGCAACCATGCCAGCTACTTTTTATCCCGTAACGATTCAAAAATTTACTAGCGGATCAGGAACCTATACAACCCCAGTTTCCCCGGCTCCTATTTATATTAAAGTTAGAATGGTTGGAGGCGGTGGCGGCGGCGGCGGATATTCTCCCTCTGGAACAGATGGAAGCTATGGCGGAAACACTACTTTTAGTACTTTTTTATCGTGTACGGGTGGTGAAGGGGGGCCGAAAGGAGCTGCGGGAAACATTAGCGCCGGTGCGGGAGGAACGGCCACCTTAACTTCTCCAGCGATCGGGATTGTCGTTCTTTCTGGTTCAGTGGGCGGAAGTGGAACAAGCCCTCCGGGGGCAGGATATTCGGCGGGCGGCGTAGGAGGAACAAGCCCTTTTGGTGCGGCGGGTGGAGCCTATAGCTATGGAAGCTCTGCCGCTGCTAACTCGGGATCGGGAGGCGGAGGCGGTGGCGAGTATATTGCCTATCCCGGATGCGGTGGCGGTGCTGGCGGTTACATAGAGGCGATTATTAACGCTCCGGCTGCGTCTTATTCTTATTCCATAGGCGCCGGGGGAACCGGCGGAACGTATGGGGGAAATGGTGGATCAGGCGTCATTATTGTTGAGGAGCACTATCAATGATTACTTTAACAATTTTTAATCAAGATGGTTCTGTTTATTGGGTAGAACATTTTAACAACATGGAAGCTTGCAATCTTTGGTTAGATGAAGAAAAAACTAGGCCCTATTGGAAAAGTGATTTTACTACTGAAATCAAAGACAATAGCCCCACCCCAGAACAAATTGCACAAGCACAAGCGGAAGCTCAGGCCGCCGCTCAGGCTTTGAATGAAAAAAGAAATGCCGCTAAAGCCAAACTTCTTCTTTTGGGATTAAGTGAAGATGACATTAATGTTTTGCTAGGTATCTAAAATGCTTCAAAAACAGCCGATCGACATTAGTTTTGCAAAGGGCCTAGATACTAAAACTGATCCGTGGAGGGTCTCGGTCGGCAACTTCCTCTCACTTCAAAACAGCATTTTCACTAAAGCGGGACAGCTACAAAAACGAAACGGGTTTTCTACTTTAACCACGGTCGCCGATTCAAGCGCGTCCTATCTTAGCACTTTTAACGGTGGGTTAACGGCCATCGGTAATTCTTTGAGTTCTTATTCTCCGGGGTCTCAAACGTGGGTCAGTAAAGGCACCATGACCCCGCTTGATTTAAACTCGTTTTCTATTGTTAGAAATAACTTTAATCAGCAATATGCAGACAGCGCGGTCTCATCTAACGGGTTAATCTGCACGGTTTACACTGAAAACAATAACGGGACGCTTTCTTATAAATATATCATTGAGGATCAGGCGACCGAACAGGTGGTCGTGTTGCCTACCTTAATTGCAGGGTCTGGCACAACGACTTATGCCCCACGGGTGTTTTATGTCGGATTTTATTTCATTATTGTTTTTGATGATTTAATCGGCGCTACAAACCATCTTCAGTTTATTGCCATATCTCAAAACACTCCAAACTCTCCGACGGCCGCCGCTGATATTTCTACAGTGTATAGCGGAGCCTCTACCGGGACTTTTGACGGGGTGGTTTATAACGGTACGCTTTATTTAGTTTATAACTGCTCGGGCACGACAATTCAGGCGTCTTATATTAATTCGTCTTTGGCGGTTTCGGCTGCAATTTCTTATTCTGGAAACTCTTGCACTAATATCAATGTAACAATCGACATTACTAACGCAACTCCGCGAATATGGGCGACATGGATTGCCCCTTCAACGGGTCAAATTAGGGCACTTGCTTTTAGCCCGGCGCTTTCAACGATTGTTTTTCCGACCACTATTGTTTCAAGCTCTTCAGCGCTTAACGTGGCGTCAACGGCTCAAAATGGTCTTCTCACAACTTATTATGAAGTTAATAACAATTATTCTTACGATGCTGGGATACCTACTCACTATATCGGAACGGCTACACTAACAGAAAGCGGAACGGCTACGGTTCTACCCACGTTAGTTCGATCGGTGGGGCTTGCCTCTAAAGCGTTTCTTTATAACGGGGTTTCTTACTTTTTTGCTCTTTATAACAGCACTTATCAGCCGACCTATTTTTTAATTAATGGCTCGGGTCAGGTGGCGGCTAAGTTTGCTTATCAGAACGCGTCTTCTGCCTATTACGTTACCGGGCTTCCTACCGTGACCGTTAACGGATCGACTATTTATGTCCCATATCTTTATAAGGATTTGATTCAGGCGGTTAATAAAGACACTAACGTGACTGCCGGAACTCAAACGGCGGGCATTTATTCTCAAACCGGGGTCTATTTAGCTCAAATGACATTTGGCGCCTCGGCGCTTTGCTCGTCTGAAACGGGCGGGACACTTAATATCGGTGGGGGATTTGTTACCTCTTATGACGGTATTGCCCCGGTAGAACAAAACTTCTTTTTATACCCGGATAACGTAGAAAAAACCGCTACTGCTACAACGGGCGGAAGCCTTGGCGCTCAAAAATACTATTACCAAGTCACCTACGAATGGATTGATAATCAGGGAAACATTAATCGATCAGCTCCGTCTATTCCCATTCTAGTCGATTTAAGCGCTTCGGGAACCTCGACAAATACGGTTACTTTAGCAATTCCGACGTTACGACTCACTTATAGGATTTCAAACCCGGTTAAAATCGTCATTTATCGATGGTCAGACAGACAGCAAATCTATTATCAGGTCACCTCAATCACGGCACCTTTATTAAACAGCACGACGGTAGATAGCGTGTCCTATACTGACACGGCGTCTGATGCGACTATTTTGGGAAATAACATTCTTTACACGACAGGCGGGGTGCTTGAGAACATTTCTCCCCCAGCCACCTCAATTATGGCGCTTTTTAACAATCGCCTATGGTTAGTCGACTCTGAGGATAGAAATCTTCTTTGGTATTCAAAGCAAGTAATTGAAGCGGTACCGGTTGAGATGAGTGATTTATTAACCGTGTATGTCGCCCCTACTACGGCGTCTCAAACGACGATGGGACCGATTACGGCGCTTTCTGCAATGGATGACAAGTTAATCATCTTTAAGAAAAGTGCCATTTATTACATTAATGGGATTGGGCCCGATAATACCGGGGCTAACTCACAATATAGCGACCCTATTTTTATTACCTCAACGGTTGGGACAATTAATCCTGCTAGCATTGTTTTTACCCCTCAGGGGCTTATGTTTCAGTCCCAAAAAGGTATCTGGGTGCTCGGTCGAGACTTATCCACCAATTATGTAGGCGCTCCGGTGGAAGCTTATAACAGCTATCCCGTGCTCTCGGCGGTAAACATCCCGGATCAAAATCAGGTACGGTTTTCGCTCTCAAATGGCGTCGTGTTGATGTTCGATTACTTCTTTATGCAGTGGGGCACCTTTACGGGTATTCCGGGGGTCTCTAACGTTATTTTCCAAGGACTTCACACTTTCATTAATTCCTACGGGAACATTCTTCAGGAGACTCCGGGATCGTACCTAGACGGGACAAATCCTGTTTTAATGCAATTCACGACCTCATGGATTAACCTAGCCGGGATTCAGGGTTATCAGAGAGCCTATTTCTTTTATTTAATTGGCCAGTATTATACCCCCCACAAAATTAACCTCTCGATTGCCTACGATTACAATTCTAGCCCGGAACAGTCGGACTTAATTACCCCGGATAACTTTTCAACCGCTTATGGGGTAGATAGTCCATTTGGGCAGGGGTCGCCCTATGGTGGGAATCCCCAGCTCGAACAGTGGCGGGTGTTTTTGGCTCGTCAGCGCTGTCAGTCTTTTCAAATCAATTTCCAAGAAATTTACGATGGAACGTACTCGGTCCCAGCTGGGAAGGGACTAACTCTCTCCGGGTTAAATTTAATCGTGGCGCTCAAAAAAGGTTGGAGACCGATCGCCGCTGCGAATACAGTCGGGTAATATGTCTCTATATGGCGATTATCTAAAAGAACGAACGAACGATCAAATCTACGAAACGACGCAGGGTTTTGCGACCTATCGTTTCATCGATGACAAAACCATTTATATTATTGATATTTATGTAAAACCTGAAAATAGGCGGTCGCGTGTCGGTAGTGACATAGCTGACTATATTGTAGGACTAGCGAAGATACGCGGGTGTACCAAGTTAATCGGTACCGTGGTCCCCTCCACTAAAGGAGCTACTGCGAGTTTGCAGGGTCTTTTAGCGTATGGCATGACGCTTGAGTCGTGCGCGAATGACGTAATCATTCTAAAGAAGGATATTTAATATGGGTGCTTTACCGGGAATGCTAGGACTAGGCGGGGGAACACAAGGAACGGGTGTAAATGTACCCGGAACCCCATATACTCCCGGACAACAGCAAGCGGATTATGCTCAGGCTCAAAATGATTTACAGGCTCAATATGATTTAGTTAAAGCGCTTCAAGGTCAGGGCGGGATTCAGAATCAGTCGAATCTTTATAATACCTACGGACAAATCGCTCAGGGTCAAGGACCAAACCCCGCTCAGGCCATGCTCAATCAAGCCACGGGCCAGAACGTAGCAAATCAGGCCGCATTAATGGCGGGACAGCGCGGAGCCGGGTCGAACGTCGGTCTAATGGCTCGTCAAGCGGCTCAAACGGGTGGAAACCTACAACAGCAGGCGGTGGGGCAAGGTGCCACCATGCAAGCGAATCAGCAACTAGCGGCGTTAGGCGCTCAAACGGGGTTAGCAAATCAAATGGTTGGTAACCTGATGCAAGGTACTCAAACCGGATTGCAGGGCGCTCAATCTCAAGAATCTTTAACAAATCAGGCTATTCAAGGAAACGCGGCAATTCAAGGCGGTCTTGCACAACAAGGAATGCAGGGTCAACAAAGCTTAATCGGTGGGCTCATGGGTGGGGCCGGTAAAGGGATGAAAATGTTTGGAGCCGAAGGGGGCGAGGTCCCTGAATACATGGCCGAGGGGGGCCGGGCTGGGCGGTCGAGCTTTGGTGATTTTCTTGCTGGATATGCGGGAGACAATCCACAAATGGCCGCTCCGGTTCATGCTTTAGGAAGTGGGCTCGATCAAAAACAATTATCCGATTCATTCTCGGGTGCATTTAATAAAACGCCTTCCTCAATGCCGGGCTTTACCATGCCAGAACAGGGGGCTCAGTTTAATCAGGCTCCAGCGGATTTAGGTTTAGGCGGTAATTATTCGTTTGATGGCGCTCCTGCTACCTCAATGCCCGATAATTCAAGAATGGGCCTTGGCGGTAATTATCAGTTTAGCAAGGGCGGAGACGTGGGCAACAAGCTTAAAAAAGGCGGTCATGTACCCGGAAAGCCTAAGCATCCTGGCAATGATTATCGTAATGATACCGTTAAAGCGCTTCTCTCTCCCGGTGAGGTGGTCATTCCTAATAGCGTTATGCAATCGTCTGACCCGGTTAATAATGCTGCTAAGTTTGTAGCGCACGTTATGGCTAAAAAGAAATTAAGGGGCAAGTAATGGCTAAATTCGGAATGGACCTATCAAAATTTCATAAAGTTCACTCAGATAAACATAGCACTACGCTCAGGCACATTTCAGACAAGCATGAAATCAAGCTAGCTCATGGGGCGCTATCTCCGTCAATGAAGGCGCAACTTGAAAAAATCCCAATGGCTAAGGAAGGTCGTAAAATGTACGCCTATGCCGGAGAGGTGGATCGATCTCCAGCAAGCGAGGACGATTCTGCTTTGGTTGGAAAGAGCCCCGGATTAAATGAATCTGAGACTCAACAGGAATGGGCTAAAACTGATTATCCATCCGAACAGGCTCAATCTAAAAAAGGTCTTCCTTCGATGAGATCAATGGTTGATGAGGCGCAAGGAAACGCGCCTGAGGTGCCTTCTGAAAAGCCTGATTTAGCTCCTGCCGAGCCTGAACAAACTACCGCCCCCGGTGCGGAGCAAGTAACCCAGCCTGAAGCCGGAGCACTTGATTTTGATCGGTATTTAAAAGAACAAACCGGCGCTTTGGAGCAAATGGAAAAAGCGCAGGAAATGGAAGTAGGCGCTAGGCAAGCTTACGCGAAGGGCGTGGCGAGTAAGGAAGCGGGATTTAGAAAATCAAGCGCTGACGATCTTGATAGCTTTAATAATTTGATAGAGCCCTATCAGATTGAAAATGACAACATTGATCGCGAGTTAAAAGAAAATCCGATCAACGCTAGACAGTACATTGAAAAAATGGGCACCGGCTCAAAAATCCTTAATGCCATTGCTATGATTGTGGGTGGGGCTGGGGCCGGGCTTACTCATGGACCTAACCTCGCCGCTCAATACCTAGACGATCAAATTAAACAGGACATTCAATCTCAAATTGATAACGTCGGGGTAAAACAGTCCCTTTTTAGGCATAACTTAGAGAAAATGGGAAATATGAGAGATGCCTACAATATGACTAGGCTTCAAACCATTAACATCCTGCAAAGCGAATTGAGGGAAGCCGGAGCTAAGGCACAAGGGTCAGCCGGAGCGGCAACGATTCAGCTACTTCAGGCCAAACTTCAAAAAGATAAGTCTGACCTCATGAGAAACGCTGCCATTCAGAAAATGCAATTAAGCATGACGGGCGGGCTTGAGTTATTGCCTTCTGAGACCCGTGAACGGGCCGTGATGATGCCAGACGGATCGGGATATAAACTAGCAATCAGCAAAAAAGGCGCTGAGGCAATGAGAGAGCAAATCGGGTCAATTCAACCCATTTTCTCCCAGCTCGATCGTTTGCAATCGCTCGGGCCTTCTGCGCTAGTTCCCGGAAGTAAGGCTAACCAAACCGCTCAGGCAATTCGGGCGCAGCTCATTCCGCTTGTAAATGAGAACGCGGGTCTCAAGCGCTTGTCAGGTGAGGACATTCACAACATTGTGCAGATGTTTAGCGACCCGACTCAATTTGGACAGCTCATGTCTAGCGGTGCAAGGACCGAAGCTTTTAAAACCTTTTTAACCGACAAGCTCATGTCTACTATGAGTAACGAGCTATCGGGCGGATACCGTCCACGGGTTCAACAGCCTTCACAACAAGCAGCGCAGCCCGTGCGGGGAAAAGACGGTAGAATGTACGTTAGACAGGGTAACTACATGGTCCCAGTAGGAAAATAACATGGAAAATGATCAACTTCCCGAAGGCGCGATTCACGTTAATGATTTTCAACCCGCTCAGGATGTTGAATACCCGGCTGATCCACGAATTCCGACCTCGGATAGAATTAACCCGAATATGGGAAGGCAAGCGCTTGAAACCGTAGCCGGGCCCTTTGCGGTTACTAAAAGAACTGAAGAAGGTGTTGAGCCTAGCGAGATTCAACCCGCTGACTTTCTTGGACCCTTGGCACAAGCCGGAGCGCGGGCCGCCGGACCTGTTTTAAAGACAATGGGTCAGGAGATTACCGAAGCCGCTCCAAGAATGATCGGTAATGAAATTGGATCGGCGGGAAAAAGCATAAATGAAACTAAGTCAGATTTATTTAAAGATTTAGTGAAAGACATTATGCAAAAAAAACAGGAAAGAGAAAATTTAATTGAAAAACTCAATCCTGAAACCATTGCGTTCGAATCAAGGGGACAAAGCGGAAATAAATACTTAATTTCTCCCGACCCAAAAAACGAAGGAAAATGGAGATACACGATTTTTGATCAACAAGGTCCATTAGGGCATTATGAAAATCTTAATTTTAAAGACTCATTAAAAGAAGCTCACCTGTCCGGAGCGGATTTAAATAAAAAACTACCTGCTGATTCATTTGCTTCCGGCGGTGAAATTAAAATGGCCGATGGCGGGGAAATGCCCGCCGGGGCTATTCCCGTTGATCAGTTTCAGGCTGCGGATCAGGGCGCTATTCCAGCCGGAGCGATTCCGGTTAATCAGTTTGAGCCATTCGATGAGCAATTTAAAACCCCCGGTCAGACAGCGATTGCACTTGGGGAGAAATTTGCTCGGGGCTTAATCGGTCCGGTAGCTCCTGCGATTGAGCGCGGGCTAGGTGTATCTCCCGAGTCGATGATGGGTCGGGAGAAAGCGCTAGAGGAAGAACATCCTTTTTTAGGTGGGGCTGCAGAGTTCACCGGGTTCGCCGCTCCTTTAATTGGATCGCTCGGAATGTCAGCGGTAGCTCGGGCAGGGCTTGAGGCTCCCGAAGCTATTAGCGCGGGCGTTAAGGCATTAAACAAATACTCTCAAGCCGGGGTTCTTACTAACGCAGGTCAAAAAGTCGCGGCGCTTACGGGCTTAGGCGGTGAGGGTGCGGGGCTATTAAGCAAGATCGGGTCTCATGTAGTACAGGGCGCGGTCGAAAATGCTCTTTATACGGCGGGGGACATTGGGTCTCAGATTATCATGGGTCAGAACCCTAACGAGGCTGCTGAGGCCGCAATTCCTGCAATGGGCCTTTCTGCGGTGCTCGGTGGGGCTTTGGGCGGTGGGTTCGGGGTTGCTGGGGAAGCGTGGAAAAAGGCGCTAGGCGCTGAAACTGGCGGTGTTTTAAGAGCCATTACAAACAAGCTAGGCGGGAAAGAGTCAGAGATTATTTCTGACCCGGTCAGAAACGCTTTGGAACAGGTGGGGATTCAGCCCAGGCCCGAAATCATTTCTGCCATGTCTTCTGACCCCGAGATTCAAAGAATGGCTAAAGCGCTTGAACAAAGTGACGCTACGTCAAGCGGTGTTGCTTATCAGAACGCTTTAAAAGAATTTCATCAAGCCACACAAGAAGCAATCGGGAAGGGCTTCGGAGTAAACCCCGAAGAAATCAAATCACTACCTGAGCTTTCAAACTATCAAGCGGGCCATGAGATTGGAAACATTCTAGCCGATGAATACTCGGTTAAAAAAGACCCCATTATTGAAGAGTTTGAAAACCTAAAACAAAAATACAAAAACGGTAAATTCGTTAAGGATGTACTTGTTCCGGGCGACGCTTTAATGAATAGACCTGATGAATTTATTAAAGGAACGGCTTCTCACATTGCAGATCAGCTTCACATTCTTGGACAAAAAGAAGGCTGGTTAAGCGGTGAGGCGCTGCCTGAAATTCAGGCCGAATTTACCCGAGTTTTAAACAAGCTTCCGAAAATTGACACTTTGGGTGAACTTACTGACCTCGTTAGCCGGGTGGGAGAACGCACAAAAAGCACTCTTCCTTTTGGTATGCAAACCCCGCTTTCACGGGCTGGGGGACTGATTAAAAGCGTTTTAAGGGCTGCTGAAGATCATTTAGCTATTCAGCATTTAGGCGCTGAAGGTCCTGAGTTAGTAGGGCGCTTTCGAGTAGCCCAGTCTAAATATGCCAACCTTTCAAGACTGAAAGAACAATTAAACGACCGTCTAGGAATTGGCGGATCAACTTCAGGCTTTGACAAGGGCCTTCGAAACATGGCTCAAACCGATGCTGAAAAGATTTTGAAAGTCCTTTCCGGCCATAATGACGCGAACTTAATTAATGTTTTAAATGAAAGCTTTCCTAAAACTGCTGAAGCCATTAAGCGCTATCACTTAAATAGCATTTTAGAGGCCGGAGTTAATAAAAGCAAACCGGGCGAACTCATTAACATCGGTAAAATTCAAGCGGCGGTTGATAATTTACAACCTGAGATGAGGCAATGGGTTGTTCCTCCCGAGCTTCAAAACAAGCTTGATGGAATGGCAATTTTACAAGAACAGCTGAATAAAGTGCCCCATAACTTTTCAAAAACTGCTCGGACTTACGCGCTTTTGAATAAATACGGAATCGGTACCGCGATTGGAATGGTTTCGTTTCTCACGGGTCACGGGCCATTAGCGTCCTACGCTGCGGGTCAGCTTGCTCATACGCTTTCTAAAACTGCACCCGATGCAATCAGGCTCGGGCTTCTAAAGTTCTTGGGATCAGATAAGCCCATTAGCTCGGCAGGGTTTAAAGCAATGGTTGATTTCATTGAGAAAGCCTCTAAAGGTGAAAGCTTGATGATTAACGCAACCAAGAATCTTTTTAAGGCCGGGTCTAAGGTATTGCCTGATAATATCTTTATCGATCACGATGGCGCTCAAAAGCTTGATAAAAAGCTTATTAATCTTAATCAAAACCCTAATGCTTTGTTCGGGATGAACCAAGATTTCGGGCATTACATGACTAATCACGCGGCTGCCATGTCTCAAACCGGAATTGCTGCGCTTAATTATTTGAATGCGGCCCGCCCTCAAGCTAAACAGCTTTCACCTTTTGATTCAAAGATTCAGCCCTCTAAAGCAGAAATGTCCCTTTATCATCGGAAGCTTGGGCTTGCTGAAAATCCGTTAATGATTCTCCATTATGCTAAAAACAATACCCTGATGCCTGAAGACGTTAGAACGGTGGGGACTTTATATCCCGCATTCTATAAAAAGCTCAGTCAGCACATTAATAACGAGATGATGGATCATGTCGCTAAAGGGGAGACGGTGCCATATCAATTACGGCAATCTTTAAGCTTGTTGATGGGCCAGCCCCTTGATTCAACCATGACTCCTCAATCGATCATGGCGGCTCAATCGGTATTCGCTAAAAATGCTCCGCAGGGTCCACAAAACCCGCCCGTTACCAAGAATAAACGAAACACTAGCAAGCTAGGAGAGCTTGCTAAAAACATGATGACTCAGGATCAGAAAGCAGAACAATCACACAATAAAGCCTAAGTGACAATTTAGACAATTGTGAAACCTAGGGCCTATTAGCTCTTACCCACGAGGGGGAATCAATGTCTCAGAGACCTTTAATCGCACCTAACGCAGCAAAGCCGCTGATTAGCGCGTCAATGGCCACTTCTATCACCGGACCCGTTACCATCATTCAGCGAATTCCGGGAATTTCTTATGACATTACATGGACCGGAAACCCGGTTGGAACTTTTCAAGTTCAAGTTTCTAACTCTTACGCTGAAAACCCTGACGGGACTGTTTTGAACGCGGGGAACTGGACTACTCTTCCAACTTCTGCTTTTACTGGCACCTATCCTGTCCCGAGCGGAAGCGCAGGGAATGGCTTCCTCGACGTAGTGGGAACTGAAGCCTATGCAATTAGATTAACCTATACAGCAACTAGCGGGACCGGGACTCTAACCGTATTTCCTGCGGCGAAGGTGTTTTAACATGAGCACGAACTATGCAAAGTATTCAGGATTAGGCGGATCGGGAGGCGGTGGTGGTGGATCACCTACGGGCCCCGCTGGCGGTCAGCTTGCTGGCACCTATCCAAACCCCGTCATTGCTAACGGGATTTACCTGAACTACCCGACCGTAGGTCGAGCCATTGATCTTACGGTTGATAATCAAGCAAAGATTCAAACCCAAACGGGTTACCTCAGGTTTGATGGTACGGGTGGTTTAAACCTGTTCGATTCTGGTGCCTCTGGTTATGGGCCGCTATTCGTCGTCAGTCAAAACATTGGCCCTATCGGCTATAATGGTGTTGGTGGAGCAAATACAGGATTTAATAATCTAGTTCTCGGTGGATCGACGGGTGGTGGTGCGTGGTCGATCGGTAGCAATAACTTAATCGTTGCCGACATGGGTGCTGGCGCTCCTCCCAACACTTACCTGCAAGCGGTAGGAAATGGAAACATTGCAGTAGCGCACATTGAAAACCAAGGAATAGTTTCGGTTAACGGATACGGCACTTTAACGTCTGCCTATGCGCTAAATAACGGGACTATAATAAATCAAGGCCGAGGGTCTGGCGTTTTTGGTTACGCTGATGCAAACGGGCAAGTTTTTTCATTGGGTCAAGCGTCGCTTGCGGTGGGTCGGGCTTACAATAGCGGTTATTTAGAGTCGTCCGGCACGGGGTCGCTAGCTCTCGGATACTCTTTCACCAGTTCAGTCGTTATAGCTGGAGGAAGCGGGTCTATCGCTGCAGGAACGGCTGACGGTGCTGCAAGCGTGGCAACAAACGCAGATGCAAGCGTAGCGGTCGGAACCGCTTTAAATTCCACCTCAATCAGCACTAACTATCAAGGTTCGCTTGCTCTTGGGTATATTGGTGACAATGCTACTTCTGGTTCTGGCACCTCATATCTCACGACCGGAAACTCAGGCTCACTAACCTCCTATGGTTCTATTTCTGCTGGATATGTTTCCTATGATAATTCCTACATTGACACCGAGGGTAACGGATCGCTTGCTATGGGCTCCGTTATTTCAGGCGGTCCAAGTAGCGGAAGTTATATTCAAACTTATGGCGACGGTTCAATAGCGATCGGGAACATCACCAACACAAACTCCTATATCAGCACTGCAAACGCAGGGGCTTTCGCTATGGGGGTCGTGAACGGTGATAGCTCTTACGTCTATGCTGGTGACGTATCGGCTTTTGCGATGGGGCAAGTTCAGTCTGATAGCTCATACATTCAAGCATCTCTTTCAGGGTTCGCATTCGGAAATGTTAGCGGCCCAAGCTCTTATATTAACGCTGTAGGGCAAGGCAGTGTTGCAATCGGTAACGTCACCGGGGCGGGTGGGTTCATTCAAAGTGGTGGAGAGGCTAGTCTTACGTTCGGTTCTTCTGTAGATGGACACTTGGAATCCGATACTGTAGGCGCTTTGGTTTTTGGTAAAAACGATCGTGGTGGTTTCATCATTGCGTACAGAGGTGCGTATGGTGCTGAAGCAAGTGGGTTTGCCTCTCAAGGTCGAATTAGTGCTGGTGATCCGGGCAATCCGTTAGGATTTGCTTACGGCGTTAAAGCATACGGGTACGCTCTCGGTGACTCTTTAATTTGGGCTAATGGATACGGGTCCACTTCTTTCGGTTACACTAAAGACTCTCGAATCATCGCTAGAGGTAACGGAAATTTAAGTTTTGGTGACGCTGAAGGCGGCGCAAACATTTTAAACAGTGGCGAAGGCTCCGCTGTTTTCGGAGTGTCTTTAGAAAGCTCCACCATTGAAGGAAGCGGTCAAGGGTCACTGACATACGGAAGCGCTCAGGCAGCCAGTACGCTCAACTCTTACGGAAGCGGATCGGTTGTGGGTGGAGCAGCTAACTCTAGTGGCTCAATGGTGGCTTCTGGAATAGGATCAATGGCTCACGGTTACTCCAACACTAACTCGCAGATCGTGTCTGGAGGAATTGGGTCCGAGGCTTCAGGATCGGCTTATAATCAAGGTAACATCATAGCCAACTCGAACGGGTCCAAGGCTCTCGGGACCGCAATTAACGGAGCCGCAATCGAAACCTATTACGATGGCTCTATTGCTATGGGGTACGCCACCAATGACGTCGGAGCCACTCCGGCAACAATCACGACAAACGTGAACGGTAATGATGGCTACGGTTCGATTGCTGCAGGATATGCGGGCGGAAACGCTTCTTTTATTGATACCGAAGGGCACGGGTCGATTGCGCTAGGGTCAATTTATGCTCCAAACGGATACGTTCAAGCCAACTCCGACGCAAGTATCGCAGTGGGGTACATTTCCTCTCCGGGTTCGTATGTTACAGCAAACGACGTGGGGGCGCTTGCTCTCGGTGGAATTTCTGGCGTTAGTGCTTCTTATGTTTCGGCAAACGGTGCAGGATCGATTGCTCATGGGTATATTGCTGGCTCAAACGCTGCAATCTATTCTGCTGGACTAGGAAGCCATGCCCACGGTCACATTCCTAATGATAACGGATTGATTTACGCATCAAACGCAGGTGGAACAGCTTTCGGATATGCCGTTAACGGGGGGCAAGTAATTAGTGCCGGAGTCGGGGCGCAAAGTTTTGGATACGCTCAAGGGTTCGGGGTTATACTTCAAGCTCTGGGCGCTGGGTCTTTTGCTGGCGGCCTTGCAAATGGAAGCAACATCACGGCTACAGGAGATGCGTCTTTTGCTTTTGGACAAACAATCAATGCTGGTGGCACTCGGGCGATTGCAATGGGTTATAGCAATTCCGCAGTGGCTACCGATTCAATAGCAATCGGGCAAGGAGTGACAGCATCCGGTGTCAATTCGATGGCCCTTGGATATAACAACATTACAAACCAGTCCACGGGCTTTGCTTTTGGATACGGCCTGACAAATAGCGGTATTCAATCGATTATGATCGGTTCAAACTATGTGAACCCGAATAATAATCAGCTTTCGATGGGCATGGGCGGGACTGCGCTTTACGTTCCAGCATCTGACAACTCAATCAATGCAGTCACAAAGTTGAACGTATCGGCAAGCACACCGGTCCGAGCTTCAATGAACATCGCTCCGGGCGTTGCTCCGACTCCGGTAATTAACGGTGATCTTTGGTACAATGTTCAGCAACAAAGCATTTCTGGAACCATTTCAAGCGTCACTCAAACTCTGGTCGGGGCTTTGTTTGCTCAAACCTCATCGACAACGGTTACAAATACCACGGTAGAAACGGCGATTAGCGGAACGGGTGTAGGAACCCTTATACTTCCTTCTAATTTTTTTTACGTCGGTAAAACGCTTTGTTTAAAGGGTAAAGGATTTCATTCAAGCATCACGGGCGCATCAAATACGCTTACGATTCGGGTTTATCTCGGTGGTGTTATTGTTTTGACTGGAACCGTTCCTGCATCGGCTGCGACTAACGTGGGTGTCGATTTTGATGTCATGATTACAAACAGAACGGTGGGGGCTTCGGGCACCGTTATGTGTCAAGGTTATTACAGCGAATTGTCTCCTACCCCATCTTTTCAGCCACTTTATGCCGTAGGTGGGGCCGCCTCTACTACTACCGTAAATACCACTGCGTCATTGCCTTTGAAGGTAACGGCACAATGGGGTAACGCTTCAGTTTCTAACAGCATTACATTAACAAACTTCACCGTTAAGGTGATCGAATAAGGAGAAACCATGTCTTTATCAGTAACAATCCCAGCTCAAACGATCACGGTCCCAGCGCAGCCCGTGACCATGAAATTCAAATCAGTCATTATTAGAAAAGATCGTGACGGAATGGTCGCGATATTGGCTTTCTCAAAAGTGAATGCTGACGGAATGCCGGCAGGTGCAGATCATGTGATCACGCTGAAAGGTGCTGACTACAACGCGTTTTGGACCAACTTCACTTCTGGCTCCTTCCTGTATCAACAACTCTCCGCAATCGCTAACGCTCCGGTAGTGGCGAGTGATGCAATGGAAGCAGAGTTTTTAAACGTAATTCCTGCGGCTCCTAGCGCTTAAGGGGGAATAAATGAGCACACCATTAACAAGTCAACAGGTCCCAACAAACTCAATTTTAGATCAGTTTAACAAGCAAGGATATTTGGGGAATTCTTATTCCTTAACCTATAGCAAGAACTTGTCTACCACGGCAGAAACGCCGCTTGTTTTAATTTCAAACCCGCTTCCAGCCGGTCAAACCTACCCAAATCAAAAAGCTATTTTCTATAACTTGAGAAAATTTGCTTCTGATTTACAACAAGTACTAATCAGCATTTATTTAAATCCGACCGTGACTAGCGTCGGGACCCTGTTTACTCCGGTTAACCTTAGACCCGCATCGACTAACACAAGCATTGCAAACTGTTACGTTAACGGTCAGTTTACGGTTTCTGCAAACGGGACATTAACAGGACAGGTGGGGTGTCCGTCTAATTTCTACGTCACTCTTGAGTCTAGCTTGATGTTCATTATTGATCCGGGAACTTCTGTTTTGATTACCGGGAAAGCATTAACGGCGAACACTAACCTTTACACTCAATCAAGCTGGTACGAGCTGTAATATGAAAACGATAATCACCGAAGGGACGCTTTTACCTGTCAGTTTAATCGCGGTAATCGTGGGCGGTGGTTTTTGGTTGGGGGGTTTAGAGTCGGACACCAGAGCGAATGCCCGCGAAATTTCAAAGCTACAAGAACAGTATTCCAAGGTCTTAAATAGCATTGATCAACGGTTGAGCTATATTGAGGGGAAACTATCTTTGCATGAACAGAAGAGATAAATTTAAACAGGGTTTAAACTCTCTTTATCTGCCTTATTATGAGGCGCTTTGTTTAGCTCTCCCGGATGAGTGGCAACCCTATTCCGGGCTCAGGACGTTTGATGAGCAAACGAGATTATGGAACCAAGGGCGCAACGCTCCGGGCGGGATTGTGACCAATGCCAAGGCCGGGGAATCCGCGCATAATTGGGGATGCGGAACCGATTGGACAATTTGGGTCAATAATCTCCCGGTCTGGATGTCTAAAAGTGATGAGCGCTGGAAAGAATACATTGAAGCGGTTGTAAAGGTCGGGTTAAGATCGGGAGAGGAGTTCGGGGATATTGACCATAATGAGTTAAAGATTTCATGCTCATGGCCTGCCATATTGCACGTTTTCAGCGCTCAAGGTTCAATCGCCGCGCACCAAAAGATTGAAAATTCGATCTTTCAATAAAAGGAGAAAATATGCTTAGCCAAATTCAAGCTTTCGTTTCTAGTAACCTAATGAGCGCGTCAGCCACGGCAGCGATCGTGATAGAGTTCGCTTTAAGATTGGTCCCTTCAAGCAAACCGCTCTCAATCTTGTACGCTATCAGCGCTGCCGTTCACTCTCTCGGGTCTATCTTTAATGGCATTGGGCAATTTCTTGATAAAGTATTGCCTCAAAATTTAAAATGAGTTTCGGTGCTTTTATAGCCCTAATTCCTTCACTCTTCAAGTTTTGGGATCAAATTACTGTTTTGATTAAAACCTTAGAAAAAACCCCAGAACAAAAACACGAAGAGTTAATGAAAAAGATTCAAACCGAAGGGGATGCCTATGCTGCTGGGGCGCGACCTGATTGGAATTAAATGGTTTCTATTCGGGTTAATCTCGGGGGCGTTATTCTTTGGGTGCGTGGCTGCCGCGTTTAACTATAAGTTTTATAAGCCCGAATTAGTAAGCTGGAATGGGAAGCTTTTAGGAGCTACCCAGAAAGATGACCTCGACGCCGTGACCTGCTCCACGGAAGGGGCTTGCGTCGTGATGTTAAAAGATGAATTTTTTAGGATGAAGGCCGATTTCATTGAGCTTGAGACTCAGTTAATTGCTTGCCAGAAACCACACTAAGGCCCCTTAGCTTAATTGGCAAAGCGCTTAAGGCATGGACGCATTCTTAAAAGTTCCCGTTCGACTCGGGGGGGGCCGCCTATTTTTGTTTCCTGATTCGCTTATAAAGCCCGTATTTCTTTAGTTTCATAATGTAGGTGGTTCGAAGAAGGTTCAAATGCCTTGCTCCGTGCTCATGGCTTTTGGGCCACCGAGACAGGGTGTTTAATAGGATCGTCTTTTCAATGTTTTCTAGATAGTCTTTAAGGTCAAAAACCCTTGCCTCAAAACCTGGGTTATTCAGTTTCATGGTCGCCTTTCAATTCATTGCCACACCATAAACCACATTGAAAATCACCATCATCTAATTTTTGACCGTAATTAGGGTCTTCTGTTTGAACAACAACATAATGCGCCATCACTCCCCACCTTTCCAAAGGTCATTCAACGCCTCACGGGCGTATCGTTTCATAATTTCAATCTGCGCTTGCTCTTCATCTTTACGAGCAGCAGCATTAGCAGCAGCATGGCCAGCATAAGCTTCAGCAGCATAAGCAGCAGCAGCAGCAGCAGAATTAGCAGCATAAACAGCAGCATTAGCAGCAGCAGCAGCATAAACAGCAGCATTAGCAGCAGAATTAGCAGCATAAACAGCAGCATTAGCAGCAGCAGCAGCAGCAGCAGCAGCAGCATAAGCAGCATAAGCAGCATTAGCATAATCAGCAACAGCAGCAGAATTAGCAGCATAAGCAGCAACAGCAGCAGAATTAGCAACAGCAGCAGAATTAGCAGCATTAGCATAATCAGCAACAGCAGCATTTTTATTACTACTTCTAGCGGCTTCTGTTGCTTTTCTGGGTCTGTCATCGTTTGGATATTTATTTTCGTAAAAATGTAAAACCCGTTCAGCAAAATCAGCAGCTACAAAACGTAATTTATTTTTGTCAATGGATCGAACAAATACCCA
>Ga0214175_1000087_pt1 | contig 35576 bp, 39 predicted proteins | sample TroBogEpilimnion_17_FD_153013 | JGI IMG/M metagenome (GOLD analysis project Ga0214175, IMG submission 153013) | Freshwater microbial communities from Trout Bog Lake, WI - 09AUG2007 epilimnion | ecosystem: Environmental > Aquatic > Freshwater > Lake > Epilimnion/Euphotic zone | place: Trout Bog...
TAAATTTTTATTGGTATTAAATGATGCACCAATGGCGAAATAATCTGTTGGAGTCGTACCAGTAACTAAGTTACGGAATTGTAAGAATTGTGCTGGATTTCCACCCGCTGTTGTTTCCTGTTGATTATCAATATATACTGCAGATGGTGTAGCCGTTGCACCAGTACCATAAATATGTAATTTTTGTCCAGGTGATGTTGTACCAAAACCAATATTACCAGAGTTTGCTATACGTAAAAATGGTACTCCCGAAGATGTACCATAGAAATCTGCAATATTATTTGTAGCTAAAGTAGTATTCTGTGTAACACTAAAAGCTGGACCAATACCATTATTCGTAATAACCACATTACTTGTATCAATGGTATATGCATTAATAGTATCAAGAGAACCAAGTACACTTAAGTTACTTGTAATAAATGTTCCGGATACAAAGGCATTTCCTTGAACATGTAAAGGATATGCCGGATTTGTTGTACCAATACCTAAATTACCGCCAATACCAACAGCACATGTAGATGCAAGTGCAGTAGCTGTAGAAGTCGCCGCATATGTACCAAAAGCCGCTGAACCACTTACAGAAAAGGCATTAGATAGTGCAAAAGCACCAACACCGACATTACCTGCACCGTCTACTACTAAACCATTATTTGTAATTGAAGATAATATAACTGTTCTCCCTCCATCTGCATTAAATAAAGTAGCATCTTTGCTTGTTACAGTATATCCACTTGAATATAAATATGGATTTCCACTATATTGTGAAATAAATAAACCAGTTAAATTTGCAGATTTATTGCCACTTATAAAAATACCGCCTTGAGTATTATTAGCATCATAAACTATAGAATTAGATTGTATATTGGCAAGTGATTGTGGTAATATAGAACTATTGCCGGTTACATGTAATATTCCTAGGGGATTTGTTGTACCAATGCCTACTAATCCACTACCACTCATAGTCATAACATTACATGCACTTGTTTGAGCCATAATATTACCAAATGCCTGATTTGGATTTTGATTGGGACCCCATGTTTGAAATTGATGTTTTGGGGCGATATATCTTAATTGATTTGTAACTGTATCAACTAAAACAGTTGTATAATTTGATGCCGAACTTATTATAGACATATTTTAATCTACTATAGAAAAACGAGATTATGTTTGTAGCTGCAAATTCGCAACGTAATTCGCAAATATTTATTCTATAAAAATCTTAATTTATTTTAATTTATATGTCAATGGCACCTAAAGAACAAACTGAAAGATTAAAAGAATGTATTGAAATACGCCGACAATTTGATGATTTCGGAATTACTTCTTTACCAGAAGTCGAAGAAATTATTGGTAAAATGAATGATTTTGTGAGAGACGGAATTTCATCATCTGGAAATATTTGGTCAGATACAATAAGCCGCAATATTATATATATATTTTCCAATCAAAGTCATATCACGTCACATGTTGTATTAAAAAAGAAGAAATTTACTAATTATTATAGTTCTTAAATATAAATATAAATATAAATATAAATATAAATATAAATATAAATATAAATATAAATATAGCTACAAACAAAATATAAAAATAGAAAAAATGATTTATTTTTGTTAAGTTAAAGTTAAATTAAAATGGAGATTGATCATATTTGCAATCTGCTCAACTATTCTTCAATTACGGTGCCTATACATGCACAAACACTCCAGCCACAAAATAACAGTGGCTTCGATTTAAGATATATTAATAATGAAGTTATATCAGGTTCTTCTATACCACAACATACTTCACTTGGCATAATGAAAGGACAATTAAGATATTTATATGAATTTAATGATTCTGATATAGAGAACTATGATAATCTTTACACAATAGATTCAGAAAGAGATATACTAATTGATGTCTCTAATATAGATTTCAAAGATAGAGATATCATATCATTTATAAAATACGGGGAATACAATGGAATTCCCGGTAATTGTAAAATAAAAGCAAATATAGATTATCAAACTGGAATATGCACCGCTATAGTATATACTATTCGTGATATTCAAATCGGAGAAATATTATCAATGTGTGTGGAGTAAGCTTACGCCGCTTACGCCGCTTACGCCATTTATTTCTTTGATTTAGAGCTTGAGCGGCTGCTGCTACCACCAAAGAGATTTCCTGCTACAGCAATTATGGTATTTAATAAATATATGATTAATAATATCCATGCCCATGTGTTGCATTTGCCGACTATAACACAGTTGATATTGTATGCGGCAATGAAGAATGAAGCAGTGAGTACTAAACCGACGTATAAATTAACTTTAAACGCAGTAATTAATCCGAGAAGTATACCGCATAATGCTGTAATAAATGCGAATAAAGACATTTTTAATTTTCCTACAGTTACAGTTCTTTTGACTGGATCTTGTTCTGCTGCCATATTTTATCTATAGTATATTTCGATAATTATATTTTTACTTCACCTTTTGCATCAATATGAATCCATGGTAAATCTTTTACTCGATTAAACCTATTTTTGTAATGTGTATTATAATTATACGCATTAAATATATATTCTATATCATCTTCAGTTAATTTACGTATATTATTAGTCACCAATGCTGTATCATTATTATTTAAAAATACGGCGAAATTATCGGTAAAACTAATCAAACTGTAGCTACATTCTAAAAGATTTATATATGCTCGAAGGGACGCTCCATAATAATTAAGTCCACCGTAGGTATCATATTCTTTTGGATGAAATAATGGATTTGCATCATAGGGTACAGTAAGCGAAAGGGCGCTACCGATTATAATTTGATATTTAACGATTATTACTCTCGAAGTTATAGATTTAATTAATTCAGATAGAATCCAAAAATCATTTGTACTCATATTCAAAGATAATAAATCAATATAATCACGATACATTGGTAATTGTTTAACAATATCGATAATATCAGTTATATTATGATTACATGTAACAAAAGTTACAAGGTCTAATTTATTATGTACTTTATAATAATCTATACCTAGTTCAATGTTTTTATCATCTGTATCAAATATTAACCCATAAAAATTATGATTTAAAATCAAGTCAGCAGTATTAGAAATTATACCATTTCCACCAAACTCAATACATTTTTTATAATGTATGCCAATTTTACAAAATATATACCGTAATAGCTCTTTCATATTTTTAATATCAATTATATTTTTCCCAAGAATATCATTCTCTTCATTAATTATTTTAATTTTATTTATTGATTCCATTATATTTTATATTATTTTTGTATTATTTTTGTATTATATATTTATAATGGTATCTCATACACAAAACCAATCATCAAATCAAACAAGTCAAGTAAATCAAACAAGTCAAGATAAATATTTAAAGATAGTTTTATATATCGCCGGTATATCTTATGCACTTGCATTTATGACTTATGCCGATAAATTCATGCATGGTATATCCGATGGTAATGGTGTAAATATACTAGCTAATTTTATGCTTATAGTTTCATTTGGACTATTATCATATATATGTTTCGTTCATGCTCAAGAAAAAGATAAAAATTCTGTAAAATCTGCAGAGTTTAATATTACATCTACACCAGGTAGATATGGATATATGATATTATCGCTTTATTTTATGTTAGCGTTACTTTTACCATTTGGTATAAGGTTTAATTACTATTATATATTTGCATTACTTGGCTATACACTTATTGCATTTAAAGAGATATCAGGAATATATTTACTTACACTCTTTTATATTATAAGTATTGGTGTAACATTTTATTATTACAAAGAGAATGGTAAGAAACTCGATTATTTTGTGTTATTAAGTAAGATAGGTTTAATTTTATATTTCGGAACCTATGGATACATGTACATTATGCAAAATAAAAAATGATATAACAGTTTATCTATTATTATTTAAACAAATGTTAAATATCACATGTAAGTAAAATTTATTATTACAATATTACAATAAATGATTGAAAAAATAAATTTTTTATTTAAATTAGTAACAGAAGATATTCGTCATAAATTACTCTTTGATGATGAAGCATTATATAGTACAACAGATCAGGTAACGGCAAATAAAATTGCCAAAGAAATAACTCATTATTTACCAGTAGATTCTATAATAACTGATGCAACTGCGTGTGTAGGTGGTTCATCTCTTGCATTATCTCAAGTATTTAAAAAAGTATATGCTATTGAATTAGATAATACACGATTTACATATTTACAAAATAATATTAAAATATTAAACTTGAAAAATGTCGAGTGTATACATGGTAATGCATTGGAAGAATCCCTAAAATTACAACAAGACGCGATATTTCTTGACTGCCCATGGGGTGGTCCTTCGTATAAAGATAATAAAACAGTTATGTTGTATTTATCTGATATACCAATTTATGATGTTATACGAAGACTTATACAATCTGCTAAATTATTTATCATAAAAGTCCCCACAAATTTCGACGAAGCTACTTTTTTAGACAAAACGCGAGACATACTCAAGCTCGAACAAAAATCGAGGTTGAGAAAAATGATTATACTAATACTATCTGTTATTACATAACACAACTTTCAACTTTCTTTTTACGTTACCAATTTTATTGTTATTACATAATATACAATATGCAATACATAATGCATCAAAGCACAACAACACACAACACAATATTTAACAGTTAATTATTAGATGAAGAAAAGCAAAAACGTGAGCAGAAACAGAATGCGAAACGTTTTTGCTTTTTGATGGGAACATCTGTAGAAGGGTTATTGCCTCCAAGTTTATTAAATTGATCTATAGTATATTTATTAACCATACTTCGATTACATGCTGGACAGATTGGACGCAAATTTTCAATACTTGTCATACCGCCTTTAGAATGTGGTATGTTATGTCCAGCTTCAAAAGAAAACGGTGTAATAATATTTTTACACCATTTTACATTACACTTAGCATTGTAAACTTCTCCATTATATGTCAACCACACTTGCTGTCTAATGGCATTAGGTATAGCTTTTCGTATTCCCATTTTGCATATAACAATATGCATTATGCTTTAAATAGAATCTTTTTATATTATACAAAGAATTTATGTAGAAGTAGCTCAATCATAAATAGGCGAAGAAGGATGTACAGTATAATGATTAATATACTTTATCATACCAAAAATAATTAAAGTCTAAACCAATGGCAACAACATTATACCTCATTACATCCCATTACAACCCATTATTCTTTCCAATTCAAAATCAATTCAAAAGTTTAATAATTTTACGAAATTGTCTTTTATTAATGTAAATGCGGCAATTAATGACACGCATCATTGCTTCAATATCTTCTTTACTAAATGTCTTAGCATAACTATAAAGATATTGAATTGAACCATGGAAGTCGCTATTTAATAAGCGCACCATAAAATTCTCAAATGTACGAGATGTGTTATTAATTGAAAACATATTAGTAAACAATCTAAATAAAGCAACTTGAATCATAAGACTAATAATATCAATGATTGATGGTTTATTAATCTCTTCACGCAACTCAACAGGAACATCATTTACGAGTAGATAAGAAACAATATCATAATTTTCAGGAAAATAAATAGTACTATGACTTCCATCTTTTAATATGATATCAGCCGCACGTTGATTTGTCGTCATGCATAACCCTTTAATTTCTTTTTTGGCAATATCTCCTAGAAATACGTCATATCGCATATTACTATAATTTGTGCGAAAATATGGCATACATAAATTGTTAACTTTTCGGGAGCTATTCGAAATTGTAACATCATATTCAATCTGGTGTGCAGTTCCTATAGGTGCAGGAAGTATCATTTGAGTTGCAAAGTAATGCCTTACAATTATCAAATTTTTATTTTTTTGTATTCATGTTGAATATATTTATTACATAGATCTTTATATGCAAAATAAAAATTAGAGTATTATTTGTGTGCAGTTTTTTACTAACAACTAACTAAGTTAAACGTAAACCAGGTAGATTAAATACACCAAGGCGTTTGTATGCATCATCATTTGATAATTTACGATTTTGCCATTCAAAATATTGTTCTTTACTATCAAAGAATAGCTTATCAACACCGTGACCTGTTAAATCAAGGGGCATAACACGAAAATATTTGAGTTCGTCGGCTGTCTCTCTTTTATCATTTGTAATCATACCAGTCGCCGCATTTACAATATAAGGGGAACGAACAATTTTTTTACCCATTTCTATAGCTTATTAATGAAACTATTTTATATTAATAACTGAGTTGTCTTTAATACATTTTTGATTTTGTACCCGTTTGTACATAAAGATAAAAATTAGATATAATGTAAGAATTAGATATACATATACATGAATAATAATTATAATTATAGCACATTTTTAACTGATATAGATAAATTTATTAAATCAACCCTATGTTTTATAAATCCTGAAGAAAGTATAAGTACTATAGACAACAGTTTTGAATATAATTTCAACGTATCGGCAGATGTAAAATATGATGCTGATTGCGAAAGTGAAGGTGAAAGTAAAGATGAAATAGATAGTAATTCTAGAAATATATCAGCACCTGCGCCAACAACAACATCAACGCCTACACCTACACCTTCATCTATATCTGCCGAGTCATCTGAAGAAGAAATAAATACACTTATAGCTATTCCAGAAGATAAAGAATTAGCTGATCCAAGTTCATATTATGCAAGTAAAAAGGCTTTATCTTATTATCATTTATACAAATATGAATATAAAATACAAAATCCACACTTAAGTTGGGGTAAAATTAGAGGTGATTTGTATCACAGAATGCTAAGTGAAGAAAAAAATAATTAATTATTATATTGTTACATTTCTAAATGAAGAAGATCTTGAATATATATTTATATTTCCTTCTGAACGATTATTACGTATTATGTACCATTTATTTGAATAATTATTATAATCTTGAACTTTACAATAATTTTTGTTATTAATAGTTTTATTACATATTACAATATTATCATCATATTTCCAATAATTATATAAAGGATCTAATTTAGTTAATTTGTTATAGGTTTCTATAATAGTTTTATTTGATTTTTTGTAATAGATAGTAAGAATTGTAGGAAGATTTAAATTATATTCAATATTGACTTCAATATCAGAGCCAGGATAACAACTTTTGTATATTTTTTTATGATCATTTATTATATCAATATGAGCTTTATCTAAACCATTTGTTGAACCATTTAAATCTTCAATAAGATATATTTTGTTATATATTAATCTTTCTAAATAGCATTTTTTTATAATATATTTAATTAGCTTATTATTTTTATCAAATGAACATTGCATTTCTTTTAAGTTATTATTAGGACCACATGATCCTAATCGATGATAAATTGGAAAAATATTAGATTCTTCATCTTTAAAATATGAGATTCCTTTAATAAATTCTGCAAATATGAGTGATGCTCTCGATGGTTTTGTTCCTTTCATTGATAATATTTTTTGAAATATATTATTATTATATTGTCTTGCTGCTTTACTATTAATTATATTAATACCTTTTTGTAAATCAACTAAAAAGATATAATATTGATCTAAAAATATATCAATTATATTACGATTATTCTCATTTATATAAGTATTTAATTTATTCTCTAAAGAATATAAATTCGCGTATAACTCTTTCTCTGTTTCTTTCGTTTTTGTATATTGATACAGTATATATGATTTTCTTAATAATATCATTATATTTTGTAATTCATTCATTTATAATATATTAATTAAAATTATTTTTACACCAAGGAAGATTTCAAACGCCGACTTTATATTTTTTGGTGGTCGTAAATAACGACTTTCATTTTTTACATATGGTTCAGTTCTCTCATATGTTCCTTTAATTATATTATTATAACTATCTTTATGTATTCGTAATAATGCTTTCGGTATTGCTTGTAATATATCATTATATGACTCTGTATTTTCTTTATATAAATATGATTTTAATTGACTAAACCAATTCTCTATTGCATTTGTAAAATGTTGATATGGCACTGAATATAATAGTATATTATTCTTATTTATTAAATTTCTAATTAAATCATTACGATGGCTACTTGCATTATCTAATATAATAACTTTGTTTTTGAAATTTGCAGATAATATAAACTCATATAATCTCTCACTTGTCATACCTCCATTCTCATATATTTTCCATGATAAAACTCCTTTACTATTTATCGCAAATATGCCTGTATATTTTTTGAATACTTCTTGAGAAGTAGTAATATTATAACATCTATCTCCAATTTTAGATCAACAAACTTACGATTTTATAGATGATAGTGATTAATCTTAAATTTACTTAAAGCTATTTTACTTTATATTATCTAATGTTAGATAACAATGAGCGATGCTGAAATGAAATATGCTTATGAACAATTGATTAAAAAAAGAGAATATGCTCTTGAATATCGTAAAAAATATGTAAAAGAAAATAGAGAAAAAGTTAATAAACAACAAAGAGAAAGATATGCTAAAAAAAAATTAGAAAATATGGAGATTAAAGAAGACCAAAAAACTGAAGAACCAAAAACTATTTAAGGATTATTTTCTTACTTATTGTTAGGAAACAATGAAAAAGAAGAAAAATCCCGATAAAGATTTGCCAAATTCTCATAGAACTATTAAATGTTCATTGAAGACTATTTTGCGTAATAAAGAAATCCAATCTACTATTAACGATTTAGTTATTAAATGTAATAATATTATTATTGAAACTTATCAATTTATTCGATTATTTTGTCTTTACAAATATCATAATAAACAAGATATACCTGAATTAACTGAAAAGTTTATTTTATATTGCATTAAATGTTTAGGAATAAGAGATAATAGAGGAAAAAAGGCAGATAATGATAATTTATTAACCGAACTTAATCAATTTTATGAAAATGAATTCAAAAGTTTATTAGACCATAAAGACAAATATGAGCTTAAAAATATGTCATTTCTACTACCATATTTAGCTACACAAGTACATACATCTTTTCATAATAATCTAAAAGAACATTTTATTACAAGACTATTACGGTTTATAAATAAAACTACAACTGATTATGAAATTGGTTTAGATAAAGAACAAGTTAATAAAGAACGAACAAAACTTAAAAATGCATTATATGATAATACTGAATGTCCTGAAAGATATAGAGAATGGTATGAATTTTATAGAAAATATATATTACCTGAAAAATGGAATAAATCATTAGCATATGATATTAAAGTTTATCCTTGTAAATATATTATTCATAGTATATACATGAATGAAGTATTAGAAAATAAAGAAATGAAACTATTTCAACCTATCAGTCTTCGTAATACTATAATTCCGCATTATATAACTATAGATACAGCAACATTAATTAGTTTATTTGGAGAAAAAGGAATGAAAGGAAAACTATTGAAAAATATTACAGAAAACCAATTTTATGTATGGAATAAATACTTTAATTTTGACTTAAAAATTTTCAGACAAAAGAATTATAAATTTAATTATACGATTCAAACAGATGGAGTAGGAGTATCTCTACTATTTGTTCATAAAGATTATACTGGAAACAGTTCATGTATAAATTGTAAAGTTAAAGATGATTATGATATTACATATTTATATGAATATACAAAAGAACAATTAGAAATACAAAAGAATAAAACAATTATAGGATGCGACCCAGGCAAATTTAATTTGGTTTATATGACTGATGGTAAAAATATATTAAGATATACTGCATTTCAAAGAAGAACTGAAAGTATGGCTAAAAGAAATGCTAAAATATTATATACTGAAAAACTTAAAAATAATATAATAGAAAAAGAAACCCAACTATCTACATCAAATAGTAAAACAGTTAATTATAATAAATTCAAAGATTATTTGATTAAGAAAAATAAATTGAATACAGAATTGAGAGATTTCTATAATAAAGAATTATATAGAAAAATGAAATGGAGACAATTTGTTTATACGAAGAAAAGTGAAGATAGATTTTTGAATAAAATAGAAGAAACTTTTGGTAATAATATATCAATCGCTTATGGTGATTGGAGTAGAACTACACAGATGAAACATTTTATACCTACAAAAGGTATTGGTATGAGAAAATTAATAGCAAAAAGATATGAAACATATGCTATTAATGAATATAGAACATCAAAATTATGTAATTGTTGTCATAATGACCTTTCTTATTTCAAATTTAATAATAATAAAGTATTTAGGTATCTAATGTGTAATAAGTGTGTAAGCTCACAAAGCGAAAATAACACATTTATTACAAGAGACCTAAATTCTGCTTTAAACATTCGTAATTTAGCATTACAATGGATAGCAGAACAAACTCGTCCTTCAGCATTTAATCGTGTAGGAGGATTGACTACATAGAAAGTAGTCAATAAGTTGATTTTACGGTGGGTAAAGCCACAAACTAATGGAAAATTAATTCGCTAACTCGGCGTTTGAAATCTTCCTTGGTGTAATATAGTATTTACGAACACGTTGAGCCGCTTCAGTATTTGCTTTCATACAGAAATCTTTGAATGCATTCGGGGTGAGTAGAATTTTTTCTTTGATGCGTCCAATATTATTAATTGTATTAGTATTTTCATTTTCTCCCGCTCGGGAGATAATTAATTTATAATCAATATTATCATTAAAATATTTTATTAAAAGTCTTTTTGCATGTGTTTTTTGTTGAAATCCAATAAAATTAAATATTTTTTCGAAATCAATTACATGGTCTTTATCTTGGTCATAATTGAGATAATTCCTAAAATTATTTAGGAATAGTTTTTGTTCATCTGTTGTGAATTCTTGAGATAATTTAGCATATATGTCCATTTTTTGCGGATTTTTCCTTAAATGGTTTTGCTACGACAGAGGGAGAAAATATGTCTAAAAGTTACAAACTTGGGTAAAATGGCCAGCCTAGGTCTTCGCATATTTTCTTGAAAATTTGGTCTTGGACAGACAGTTTCTCGCGTGATTTTAGAAGTTGGAAGAATTTAAGGTATTCATGTTTGCCAAGTATTTGAAAAAGTTTGTATAATACATACGAGTATGATAAGAAATTCTTGCGGTCTTTGGGGCAATATTTGAGAAACGGTCCTTGAATTTCTTTAAACATGCTGCACAATTTATCTTCAAGTTCTAACGAGAAGTGAGGTGTGGGAACGCCATTTATGCGGTTTATAATATAATTGATGTGCTCATAGTACTTGTTCACTCTCAATCTTTTCAAAATTTCACGCATTTTGTTGTACGTAATCTTTCGCGTATCTTGAATCTTCTCTTTCTTAATTTCTTGCAAAATTTGTTCAAAAATCTCTTCAGGTATGTCTGTACTTTCTTTACCTTGCACTTGTGAACACCATTCGCGGAAATGATTAATACGTTTATATGAAAAATGTGAAGCTTCTTTATTAGGTTGTCGTAAGAGAGGACGATTTTGTTCAACTAATAGTGACTCTTGATATCCACACCCAGGACATACAGTGACACTATCATGTTGTATACATACCATTTCCAGACGGCATTTCGGACAATCACCGAGTGCATCATTGTTTATATTTTTAATTATTGTCGGATCAATATAAGATAAATAATCAGCAACAAGTGTCGCTTTGTCTACAGGAACTACTACTGCTGGTGGTAGCGTGTCCTTCCCATCACATGTTATTTTTATTGAAGAATGTGTAGCTACATTTGAAGCAGCAGACGCACCGGAAGCACCAGAGGCAGCGTAAGCGGCGTAAGCAGCAGAAGCGGCGGACGCCACAGTTGATCCACCGCGAGTAGCCGCCTCACTTATATCAGCAAGTGTAGCAAGTTTAAATGCATCTATTATATTTATAGACGCAGGGATTTGTTGTTTTTTGCGACTTCGTGTGTTTTTTACCGTAGGCAATGTAAGTGTTTGTGTGACTGGAATAGTCTCGGTGTTTTGTTTTTCTATAATATCATAGTATTGAAAAAGAATATTACCAGTATTTTCATAATAATCGATTTCATCTCTATAAGACTGTAGATGTAATATGCGCTTTTCAATTTCCTTACGTTTTTCAACAAAAAGTATATTACTTGACCAGGCAGTATTATATTCTTCTGTATCAATTACACCTTCATCTTTGTATTTAATAATTTGATTTTGTAAACCAGTAATAATATCAGAAGTTTGACTATGAAGATTATATAGATCAGTAATTGATGCCTTATTATTTTGCATGGATTGCACCATGTTTAAATGACGAGCATCTAAGGTAGTTGTATCTTTTGAAGAATCATGAGTGTGAATACGTTTCTTCGAAGTTTTTTCTTTAAACATTAGAAAAATTAGGCTGCATGTTCTTAAATAGTGTTTAAGGCAAGAAAAAGAATTAAAAATATCGATAATATATTAATAATGGATATAGATATCTTTAAGAATAAAAATATAACCGGAATACAGTCAATATATTCATTTACATTACTAACTAAGAAACAAAATATATATTTAGTAGGAGAAAATCATGATTTTAATGGTTTGAATTTAAATAAATATGAATATATAAATGATGTAATATTAAATAATTTTCAAGATATAAATTTAATTATTGAAATGGGAAATGTGGAAGTATTAGAAAGTGCACAAATAGTTGCTAAAAATACAATTCCTAAAAGTCCTTTACAAGATATTGCTTATAAATATATTTATAATCAAGATAGTATTGGTAATAATTTTAATATCATATTTGCAAATATACGAAGAGACTCTCCATTTGTTATACTAGAAATAATCTATTCATTTGAATCATATTTATATCTTAATGCAAGAGATAAAGTGACTGATCGAACATCATATAAAGATTTTTTACGTAAGGCAAAGCTTTTTGAAAGAGATGTCTTTCAACATTTAAAAACACGGCAAAGTGCAGAAAAATTTATATTAAGTCTGATTCATCCTGATAAAACTATACCTAAATGGTATATAAAATGGTGTATTTTATTTGAGAAAAATGCTGAAGAACATAATATTAAAAATAAATTGCAAAATATGAGAAAATATGACATTGAAAATTATAATTACATAATGCAATTTATTACAAGTCAGCTAAGTGAAAGAATTTTAGATATTAATGATTATTCAAATATATTAAGCTCTGTAAATAAAGAACGTCATACAAATTCGGCTCATTTTGTTATTAATAAATTTACATCAATACATACATTTTTTACTTTATTATTTGGTTTATTTATGGATGTAAATATATTATTAGAAATATTTACTGCTAAAACAGATGTAATTGTACTTACTGGTGCAGGACATAGCTACATTCTTGGAAAATTTCTCAAAGATTTTCTTGACGAAAATAAATTGCAATTAAATTATTATTCTCATGTGAATAGCAAAGGTTTTGTTGATACTAGCAAAAATGAAGAAATAAGACACATGTCAGTAAATGATGTGCTTGATGATTTTAGAAATAAAAAAAATAGATAATAAAATACGCAGATTTATGAAAAATTATAAAAAATCATAAGAATCCGGAAATATATAAAAATCGGAGTTATCTTTATATCTAATAAAAATTACATGGAATAAAAGACTTAAAAATCTTAAAATACAATCGAGTATGTGTTAAAATATGGAACTGAAAAAGAAGTTGATACATTTTATTTTTATAGTTAATTTCACTACAATTTAATAAAAAATTTTTTCTTTTCTATATTGTAGAACAATTATGGGTGGTGGTCTTCTTCAATTAGTTGCCTTAACATAGATTTATTATAATCTGCACCAGGGCATAAAAGCAGCAGTCCATAATAAAACGAGCTCTTATTATGGGAAAAACTTTGCGATCTCGTTTTTGATCCAGCTGCTAGTGATTAACATAAGTTAATTGCAACACTTCTTGTTGTTCGGGAACACCCTTAGAGCCTTTTCTACTAAAGATTGTTACGAAAGTACAATCCGGCTGAGAATAAAAACTCAGGTATAGTAATAATGAAAAGGATTGGGCAATCCGCATACTTACTACCTAATGACGTTATGTCTAGTCTATGGTAGGGTGTCAGAGACTGAACGGAAGTGGGTCATCGATGAAGGATTAGACATCCTTAGATGGCTTAAGATACAGTCCATCCCTTAAAGGAAACTTTAAGGTATTTTGAGATGGTGCTCAAGATGTTTACTTAACTGGTAACCCACAAATCACTTTCTTCAAGGTTAACGTTTAGATGTCTGTCTAACATCTAAAAATCGGCCTTAGTGGTTATTAAAAGTAACTGCTAGTAGTAAATTAATAATTAATTTACTGCGATACCGTCAAATTGCGGGAAGTCCCTAAAGACGTATAAAATACAATAAAAAATGAAATCTATTATTCAAATATAATTAATATCGAATGAATATTCATAAAGTCTGTACTAAATGTAATATATTAAAACCATTAGATGATTTTACTAGAGATAAAACAAAAATCGATGGTAGATATTCAAGATGCAAAACTTGTAAATATGGTGTAGATTTATTATATCGTAACAATGAAAATGTAAAACAAAAGAAAAAAATAACAGACCATGAATATTACATTAAAAATTCGGATAAAATTAAAGATTATTCAAAAAAATGGTATCAAGAAAATATTGATAGACAGAAAGAGTTAAGAAAACAGTATTATTTATTAAATTATACTAAATTGAAAGATGCACAAGCTATATGGAATTCTAACAATAAAGAAAAAATTAAAGAATATATGAAAAATTATTTTAAAGATAGATATAACAATGATCTTAATTTTAAACTAAGAATATCATTACGTTCTAGATTTAAAGCATGTATTCTTGATAAAGAACCTTTTAATTATTTAAATTGTTCTTTAGATTTCTTTAAGAAATGGATAGAATTTCAATTTAATCAAGATTCTAATTTATCTTGGAATAATTATGGAAGTTATTGGCATTATGACCATGTTATTCCATGTGCTTCTTTTGATTTAACTATTGAAGATAATATACATAAATGTTTTCATTGGTCAAATTTTCGTCCTTTGAACAAAGTATTAAACTTACAAAAGAGTTCAAAAATATTAATTGATACTATTAATAATCATAAAACAATAATAGAAGAATTCATTAAATTGTATGATGTACCAAGGTAAATTAGTAATAGTTTACTGGCGGAGAATAACGAACTCCGGTATGGTAATAAGCATCCGTATATTACAATGGGTAATCCGCAGCCAAGTACCTACTATCGTTATGGTAAGATAGAGGTATGCTGTTCAGAGACTAAATGTCGGTAGGCTTGAGAAGACTGACCAATCTTCATTGATAGCTTAAGTTATAGTCCGGGCTTATACGAAAGTATAAGATACACCCGCGTGTACAGAAGACACACCAACTTTGCCATTGAATCTATTGAAAATACCTTCAATGGCACCTGCGATTTCGGCAAACGTGTAACTTGCCAAATCTCCCGCAACGGTGATTTAATCCACCGTATGTATTTACAGACCCAAGTACCAGAATTATCTGGTGGTGCTGACTGGGTCGACTATGTCGGTTTACGTTTATTAAAAGACGTTGAAATCGAAATCGGTGGCCAACGCATTGACAAGCACTACCCACAATGGATGTATGTATGGAATCAACTCAGCTTACCAGTCGGCAAACGCCTAGGTTACGACTTAATGACTGGCGAAGGCTCCACCTTAAGCGCAAACGCTGCTCAAACAACCTTATACGTACCCCTTGAATTCTGGTTCTGCCGCAATGTAGGTCTTTCCCTCCCACTCATTGCCCTCCAATACCACGAAGTCAAGATCAACATTGACTTCGAAAGCGCAGCAAACTGCCTCAAGACTGGCTCCACCAGCAGCAGCCTCGGCACCACATCCCTCTGGGTAGATTACATTTACTTAGATACCGATGAACGCCGCCGCTTCGCTCAACTCTCCCACGAATACTTAATTGAACAATTACAATTCACCGGTGTTGAGAGCATCACCCAAAGCAACCCCCGCATTAAACTTAACTTCAACCACCCAGTTAAGGAATTAGTATGGGCTATCCAACCAAACAGCTACGGCAATGACTGGACCAACTTCACCGCATTACCAGGCATCTGGCAAACCGCTGGTACCGCCGCATTCTCATTAAGCGGTACCACCTTCGATGCCCCAGGTGCATCCAACTTAGTTAACATCACCGCCAACACCACCAACATCCAACTCAACGGTCAAGACCGCTTCAACGCCCGTGATGGTAACTACTTCTCCTTAGTCCAACCATTCCAACACCACGAGAACGTACCAACTAACCGTGGTATTAACGTATACTCCTTCGCCCTTAAACCAGAGGAACATCAACCATCCGGCACACTCAACATGTCCCGCATTGATACCGCAGTCCTCAAATTAGACTGCCCAGCATTAGGCGCAGCAGTATCTGCATCTACCCCATTAGGTCCAGGTTCATTATACGTATTCGCAGTTAACTACAATGTCCTCCGCATCATGAGCGGAATGGGAGGTATAAATTATAGCAATTAAATTAACGGCAAAAACGCCTAGCTTTACGCCCGTTAATTAAAGCAATGCCTCCAAGAGTACCTTGACAAAGAAGGTGCTAGTCAAATGATGTTTTATAATCAATAACCAAAAATGATTATAAAATGGCAACATCGTCGAATTGCGGGAAAATCCTGTCAAGTATTAAGTACCGCCTATAGATGGAAACATACTATATGGCACCATGGGGAAATTCATGGGTATGGTAAAAAGCTTAATAATAGGGACAATCCGCAGCGAAGTCCTAAGGCTATTATAATAGCTATGGAACGCGTTCAGAGACTAAGTGGCGATGGGCTGTTTAGTAGATAAACGGCTTAAGATATAGTCCGGCCCCATAGAGATATGGATTATCAGAGGAATTATAAAGTGCCATCATTCACTTTATGAGGAGAGCTGATAGTGTTTGTAGTCTTAATCAAGACTGCAAATGGATAACCGCTTGCTTACAGCAATTAGATATATAAGTATCAAAATATTATTTCTTTCTCATTCATATTTGATAATGAATGTATAAAAAAATGAATTGTATTTATTTACACCAAGGAAGATTTCAAAATCAAATGGGTGGGGCAAAATTAACTAAAAGAACACAAAAAATATAATCAATAAAAATCATTTTTCTATTCACGAATACCAAGTACTTCTAGGTATTCATGATAAGACATATTTAATATAGGGAATTCATGTTCATAACATTTCATAGTACATCTTAAAACTGCTCTCACTTGAGTCTCAGAAATATTATATATTTTAGCAATTTCATTATGTGTTTTATTTGGATATTCCTGTTTTGTTTTTACGACTGATATAATCATATGAGCATCTAATGAACGTATTTTAATAGCTCTTTTAATAGGATTGCTTTTAATCTGCAATTCTTTAACTTCTTTTTGTAATTCAATATAATTATTATAATCATCACCATTTTCAAACTCTCTTTCATATGCCATTGTTTTCCCTAATATAATATTTTGCAATTTCGCTTCATTTATATAAGTAAAAATAGCTACAATATCTTCGGCAGTTTTATAAGGATTAGCCTTTACATATTGCAATATTTCTATAATTTGCGAAGGAGTTGTACCACGTTTCGTTATTGCGGATCTTTCATGTGCATATTTTTTCTTATCTTCGGTACTTAATTCTATCGCACTATTTTTGACCGATTCCTTCATTTTATGTTTATCTTCAATTAATTTCTCAGTAACTTCAGTAGATTTTACACGTATTCCTTTAGCAATTTGTGTAACAATATTGCGGTCTATATCATATTTCTTAGAAATAGCTATTTTTGTTAATTTATTTTCCAAGTCTTTGCGTATATTATCTATAATTTCATCTGTAATTTTACTTTGTTTATATATACCTATTACTCGTTGTGATATAGCTTGATTACTTATATTTTTATATTCTCTTTTCTTCGGTACTACACGAATCTTCTTTTTTATTACAGGAAAATCTCTTTTATAATATTCATTGATTGCACGTAAATCGGCTGTTGTAACAATATAATTTGTATGTTTCTCTTTTTTTATACTATAACATATATTTTTTAAATCTTTTATAGAATAATTATGGTCATCTTTATTCTCGTAATAGTTTATAAAGATTTCAGATTGTTTTTTCTTTACTGAAATTAAATTAACTATATTTTTAAGAAAAGTATAAATATTCTTATGATTATCTATACAATATCGGAATCCTCTAACTGTACCATAACCTAAGTATGTTTTTATAATTTCCATTAAATAACTGTTTGATTTTTGAGTAATTACTAAACCAACACTAATTCTATTATTACGAATTCTTGCTAAAATACATCCTTCTGCATCAAATATACCAGCAATATATTCTATATTCATCCTTTGCATATATACTTCTTTGGTAATAGGTTCATAATCCTTTTGTAAAGATATAATATTATTAGATAATTCTGGTAATAATGTATCACTTTCTTTATATTTTTCAATAAATTCTATTGAAGCTAAACACCGCTTTTGTTTTATTATAATTTTATCTTTAATAAAATTTAAAATATCAAGTGATCTTTCGCCTACTATTTCCCATGTATATTGGTTTCGTGAATTATTATTTTTAGCTTTTATAAACCTTATTTTAGATCCAAATTGTTTTAATAAAGAAAATATTGGATAAGGAACACATTGGCTCGATGATATATATATACTATTATAATTCACACGTAATGATATACTTCCATCACCATCTATAAATCCTGCCAAATAACTTGCCGTCAATATACCTATATTTTTAGCATCATCAACTGTTAAAGTTAATGAAGGTCTCTCTTCAAATATCTCATTTTCTTTATCATCTTCTCCATCTTTAGATTTTAAACGATTTGTAGTTTTAAGATGTAAATATCTAGGCAAAGCCCATCTTTCTTTCCACCATTTTGCTATTTCATCAATACTTTTACATTCATATTTAAATGTAGCTACTTTATTATTTAAAAATGGAATAGAATCTTCTTTACTGGTAGTACCTATATAAACTCCTCTTTCCTTACCATGACTCAATATCTTTTGTGTTAAACCTAAATAATAAAGTATATAACCCACTCGTGAAATTTTTGTTTGTCGCGGACATACTTCATTTATATCTACTCCATCTAATTTTAACATATCCAAAGAACGTTCATATAAATCATTTGGAATATGTAATGTCCCCTTGCCTTTTGTATATCCAACAAATTTTAAATTAGGCAATCTATCGTATTGTATAGATTTTCCATTAATACTGAATGTTGTGATTGCCGCTATCTTATCTTTATAAATCCGTTCCCATTCATCCAATACTTCCCGAGAAAAGCATAATGATGCGATTAATTTACCAACATTATAATTAAATGCCACTGGTTGCATCCCTACGCAACACCATATATTTACTACGTGTGGCAATTTAATACGTAAATGTTCATATTCCCAACCTATATAATCATCTCTCGCTTTACACTGAAATATATCGCTTCCGATACGTGAAATACCCAATATCTTATTAGTCACTGAATCTTTAATAAAAAACATTAAACCTCTGCCAATCTGCTTTTGTTCTGGTATAGAAGACGTAATGTTTCTTAAATATTTCCATAATTGAATTTTCTGTGAATCACCCTTTTTAATGAATTCAATGGTAATTTTCATATTATCCAATGTATCATCATTACAATCTGTAAAAATCTGCGAATTATATTCAGGTATATCCCATTTTGCAAAAACTTCATTCGCATTCTCCAAATTCTCTTCATATGTCAGTTTTGACACCTCAATGAATTCTTCACATAAATCCCTTTTTACCTTCGCAATATCCATTATAATTACTTAATATTTAATTATAAGCATATATGTTTAAATAAACGCACGAAATCATTTTTTATGCAGTAAAATCACATAATAACAATATTCGCCGTATTTCTCCATACAAGTAATGCACTGTTTTCATATCCATAAAAGTTTATTAAAGGTATCCTATGAATAATTGATGCTGCTATAGAAAATGTTGAATATTTTGTGCATTGTAAAATTGCCGAGCATCGTGATAAAGCGAAAAAGTCAAGCATCGCTATTTCGTCTTCACGAAGACCATCGTAGTTAAATTCAAAAACTTTACTTCCTGTTTCACGTATATATTCCTGCATGTCACGACAAGCCTGTTTATCTTCACTGCTGACAAAATATGTCCCCCTATTTGTAGCTACAAATTCTTTGCATTTTCTCAGAATTTCACTATAATCATTGCGAGACATTGTAAATGAATTCGGATTGTCCACACACTTATCCGTGAGCCGTATATGTAATCCAATTGGTTTGATTGCATTAAAATTGGCATTTTGCAAATAAACTTCTATTTTAACACATGGACGTGTATTACTTACAACAGAATAATAAACATTACGTACATCATATATTGGTAAACCATAAAATGGTAAAGCTTCCATCACTCTTTCAACACCAGTAGTACCCCAAAATGTATTAATCGGAAACAGTTGATTTCCTATTATACCACGAGACATAATGGTAAACATATGACGTCCCCATGCACTTTGCCCCTTACCAATAATATCTTCAATATCTATAAATTTATAAATCTGATTACTCTCATTGCCGTCAATTATTTTACACCCATCTATAGAAAATAAACGTGTATTATAATTACTATTAAAACCAGGAAACTGTATACCAGCCTTCCATTTTATTACAAGTTCTCTATTTGCATCTAAAAGACGAGCAATAACAACTATGGTCCATAAATCAAGTATTCTATCACCAAAACCTGAATCACATAATAATTCGTATATAAACATTATCACAAATTATATAGTAAGCAGTATTAAATATATTATAAAAATAAACTCTTATATCAATAGTTTAATATCAAAATAGTTTAATATCAAAATAGTTTAATATCAAAATAATTTAATCTTGAATAAAGAATCAGATGTTTCGTTAACATAGACTGTCTTATTCTTCGCATTACTCTTTAACTCTAACTCCAACTCTATTAATCCTTCTTCAAGTTTTTTGAGTCTGGCATCATATTCCTTATGTTTTTCTTCAATTGATAATATGTTTTTGTACATGTTTTGAAATTCAAAATACATTTCTTGTATAATATCTAAATATGGTTTCATAATAGCTTGGGTACGTGGGTATGGCATTGTTAAATAGTACATATATTTAATTTATTCTATATTACGAAAATTATTCCGGAAAAACTCCAATGTTCCTTTCGCCGATTTTAATTTTTTCTACGCCAAATATAGAAAATGAACCGTGGCTATCTTCAAATAGCTTCATATGTTGTATCAAAAGATAAAGATGGTAAAGATCACGTAAAAGAAAGACATTTACGAGCCATGACTGACGAAGATGGTCATGTTAAAGGAAAGTTTTACGAAAAAGAGAAAACATCTGGAGAAAAAGCGAAAATTATTGAGAAAAACATAAGAAGTGAAAAAGATCTCAAGAAATACATAAATGGCGGCAGTAAAGATTGGGAACGCAAAGACTGGGAAAAACGTGTAGAGAAAAATAAAGCAAAGGCTTTACGCGAAAAAAAGTAGGTTTTACTGTTGCGCTTGTAGCTACATCGGCGCTACACCGTCATTTACATATATATTATTTTTATACTTACGGATACGTCTATCACATAGATTTAATGCTTCTTTTTCTGAATATATTATACCAAGTACTTCTTGCTTTCGTGGTGTCCAAATGCCATATAAAACAGGTTTATCATTTCCTTTTGCATAATGCAGTTTCCACGAAGAACCATAAAAGCGTGACTGTTCATATACTTTTGAATTTGTTCGCCGTTTACATTCTATGACGAAATACGAATTATCTTTTTGAAAAACTAGATCACCTTTACCTATGTCATTATTATTTTCAATAACTGTCCATTCATGTGCTACTAACTCCCAATTTAGACTTTTCATAAAATTGATACAGTCTTCATGCATTGCATCTTCGTCCATAGGTGTGTAGTATTTACCATGGACAAAATACATATCTTTCAATGAACCCTTTACACTTATAAATTTACTAATGTAAACCTTTACAGGAATCGAGTTAGATTCTTTGAGATAAAGAGATTTTGGAAATATGCACGTATTCTTCCCAGTTGTTTTCACATACATAAAACACATCTTTGCATAATGGTGAAAATACCATGGTATATTATGAATAAGCACAGGTGGTTTAGCCGTTATAGTTGACATAGTCGACATATCATTATTTATACCTTTGCTTTACTAATATATTATATAATACATAAAGCTTTAATTAGTTTATAAAAATAGTAATATCTATGTCAAATAAAAACATTGATATACCTATACATATACCTATATCTATATCTATACCTAACTATCAAATAGAAGGTAATATATTAATTTATTATCGTGCTATATATAATCGTCCAGTTGAAATTTTAATGATACGTCAAGTGCCATTACAACCAGATACAGATTTTCGCAGAAGTCTACGCAGAATGGATAATTTTTATGAAGGCGCTACTGAAATCATACCAGAATTCATGGATTTACAAAAAATAATACGTGAAAAACATGAAATTATATCAGATACAGAATTTCATGAAACATTTGTCAAGATGAATTCCTTTCTTGTCCATATAGCTTTATGGGATGTAAAAACAAGATCAATTTTAACTATACATTTATTTGAATACCCAATATTATTTTCAGAACATTTTGATATGTCAAAAGAATCAGCAGTTAAAGATGAATTATATAGGAAAATAATAGAAAAATTAAAATAGAGTTTTGGGTGCAATTTCCTTTTTAGGGGAATCGAATGGATTTTTAGGAGAAGAAGAGCGGTGTTTTGTTTTTTTATGTGAAGATGGTAAAAAATCTGAAGACGAAGATGATGACGGCGAATGAGGTTTTTTAGGTCGCCGAGATTTAAGAGTAGGTTTTTCTGGTTCAAAAGCATCTATTTTATTTAGAAGGATTGCTATAAAATATTTTACTTTTTTTAAAGATTCCTCAAAATTTAATGGTCTATCGTTTAATGTATTTCTATCTTGAGTTGTTGCGATTGAAATAGTAGGAGGATTATTATTATGTAATGTTCCTCCTACGCTAATTAAAGCTTGTCTATAAGCACCTTCTATCGTTTTCGAACCTAATGCAACACATAAATTATATAAAGATTTGATATCAAAATCTAATTTTTGTTTAAAATATTCAAGATGATCGTCATCATGTTTTATTGTATGAGAAAAATCAATAAATTTAACTCTTAATTTATTATTCTCATCATAATCTATAAGTATATTTCCTCCTTGTAAATCCCCATGTGTTATTTTATTAGTATGAAGAATTTCTAAAATTTCTATTATTTTATTTAAAATCATTTTACTTTCATCATCTGTAAAAACCTTTTGTCTTTTATCTATTAAACTTAACCCCCCTTTTTGCATTTCTAATAAATACACTTTATTAGGTAATGTTGTTCGAGTATTTTTATCTTTATAATCACATTTTTCATCTAAAGATTTAATATTTTCAGTATCATTATGCATTGATAATTCGCATCCTCCTAATGCATATAAAAAATGTTCTTGTTTTGGATCAATAGTTACAAGTTTTTTCGCTGCTAATATTTCTAATAAATACGAAATTCTTGGTGGAATAACTGTTCCACTTGTTGTATAATTTTTAAATTCATTATATAATTCTTCTTCAGTATATGCCTTTGAATTATCATCATTATGTGAATAGATTGTTTTAATTATTTTTAGTGTATTATGAGGTAATACAATACCATCTATACTTCCACCTTTGCAATATTTTTTGAATTCATCTACGTCAGGTTCTAATAAAATACAACTATTCGTGCCACTTTTATTAACTGATACTGACATATTCGATATGTTTGTCTTTAAAATCCCTTTATAAATTATTTTCAAATTTTATATTTCTCTAAAAAATGATTTCAATATTCTTATTTAAGTATATCTTTATTTATTATGTAATAACACTTGCAAAGCATTACATGAGTAATAAATCACCATTGCGGTATCCTGGTGGGAAATCAAAAGCTTGTAAAGTTATTGAAGCGGAACTATTAAATAACGATATTGATTTAAAAGAATTCACAACACTTATATCACCATTCTTTGGTGGTGGTTCATTTGAATTCTATTTACAAAACAAATATTCATATACTGTTAAAGCCAATGACAAATTTACACCACTCATGTCTTTCTGGACTTCGGCGAAAAATAATAATGAAGAACTCTATAATCTTGTTAAAGATATAAAAGCCGCCGGGTTTTCTAAAGAAAAATTCACAGCATTCCGCAAAGATATTATGAATATAGATATAGATTCTACTAATGAAAAACTAAAACAGGCAGCTTATTATTTCGCCATTAATCGCTCATCATTTAGTGGCGCAACATTATCTGGTGGGTTTTCAAAAGAATCCAGCGAAAAAAGGTTTACAACAAATTCCATTAAACTTATCGCGAACCTTGATCTGTCTAAGTTTCAATTCTCTAACGAAGATGCAAATGATTTTATTAAAGAACACACGGTCACTCACGCCACCGAGAAACAGCTGATATTCTTAGACCCACCATATTATCTCGAAGAAAAATCGAAACTCTATGGATGTAATGGAGATATGCATGAAGATTTCGACCATGCAGCTCTGGCGGAAACATTAAACACAACCGCAAACGCATGGGCAATGACCTATAATGATTGCCAATATATACGCGACTTGTATAAAGACTACCGAATTATTGATATGAAATGGAATTATGGTATGAATAAATCAAAAAAATCAAGCGAAATTCTTATTCTAAACAGAACGCAATAAATTTGGCGGGATACGTTCTTTTTCCGATAAACTATATGGAGACGGTGTAAGTATTTTTGTATTTTTAATGACTGGCTGTAAACTTGCCATAACCGATGCACTCATATATCCGTGTGAATTTTCCGTACTATGTATTTTGATACGTATTCTTAGGCGACTTTCAATTTGAAAATAGGGTACATTAAAATTGCAAATATCTTCACCAGTATGATATAAACCATGTCCGTCGCATAATTGAATATAATGACATCCTTTATGTTTATAACATTCTGATATAAAGTTATTTGGGCAATTTATATAAATATCGTTGTAATCATCGGTTAATCTTTTAATTTCTAACCATTCACTGTGTTTCATTGGTCGTTCAATAAATGGCGGAATTTTACCATTAAATATATTTATTTTTATAGCAGCATCTTTGAGCAGATTTTCTATGAGTATTTTAGATTTTTCCGGGATTTTATTATTTCCTTTAGATCTCCATATAAAATTGTCATCTGGCGTTATAGATAACTGCGTCCAATCTGGTGCAGTAAGTTTCGATTTTGTTTCTATACCAAATGTAATTCCATTAAAATTGCAAGGGATATCTATATCTGCACTTGAACCACCTAATTGATTGATATCTACAGTACATATATTTAACTCTTTACATATTTCCCATACCTTACGTTCAGCTTCATTGCCTTTTACTGAACATTGACTTCCTTTAAGACTCATATCTTTGAATAAATAAGATAAATTAAATACATCACTATAATCCATTTTATGTTTCTTTTTAGTTACTGTAGTCATTTTTGTATTATTTGTTTTGTGTGTTATGTGTTATGTGTTATGTGTTGTGTGTGTTGCGTGATACCTAAAATAATCTTTTTCAATTTTCAAATTTCAATTTTCAAATTTCAATTTTCAAATTTTAATATGTATTTAAAGTAATGGTTGGTGCAGGTACTGCTGCGATTCCTACTGATCAAAAACTATATGATAAAGTAGTTGCGAAAGTGAAGGCTCGTGTAGCTCGGTGGCCAAGTGCTTATGCTTCTGGACAAGTTGTGCAAGAATACAAAGCAGAGTTTGTGAAAAAATATAATTCGCGTTTACAACCATATATAGATCATAAACCAGATGCAAAAGTTGGTATTGCTAGATGGTTTCATGAAAACTGGATAGATATTGCTACAGGTAAACCGTGTGGTGCAGTGAAAAACCCTGGATATTATCCTACATGTCGTCCAGCGAAACGTGTAACAAAACATACACCAGTTACAGCAAATGAATTAACGGCATTGCAAAAGAAAGCAATGATTGCAGAAAAACAAAAAGCTCAAACGAAAACGGTACAATATAAAGAAACCCGCCAAGTCCGAAAACATTAAACTTATAATTTAGCATATGCTTCACCTACTGCAGTTAAGCTACCATCGTCATTGAAGAGTGCAGCGAAACCAAGGTTGACATCTTCGGTGCTGCGAGTCTTCCATGTGAATCTTTCAACAAATGGGCGGGAGTTTAATTCGGGGACAATTTGATTCATGAAATCAATAGCATCTTGTGAGGTAAATTTTGCTGGAGTTGTAGCAGAGGCTGACCAATCTGCAGGGGAAAATTCGGTTATCCAAATAGGTAGACCATATTGGGCATAAATTGCGTCAATTTCGGCTAAAAATGATTTAGCGTGTGGTGGCGCATACCAATGTACGCAAATGAAGTCAACACGTAAGTTTTGCGCCTTAGCTTCCGCCATGAATTGAGATAACCAGCTGTTTGCCGCAGTTGGATTACCAGCAGTTGCTGGGCTGCCAAGACGACGACCAGTTGCCATAAGACTTGACCAGTGTGCAATAGCATCGGCAACACTAACATTTGATTGTTTAGCACCATCTGGTTCATTGAAACCTAAAAGTACGTGATCGAATCCTGGAACTTCAGCGGCAAGACCAGCAGTTTGTGGTACAGTTTTTAATCCCCAAATCATTGGTACAAAAGGGACATTTACACTTTCTTGGATAGAATATCCCCAGTTGTAATGCCAACCTGCGTTAACGGAAGCTAATTTTGTTGGTACTGTCGCATCATTTGCATATACAAGACCTTTCTTGCTAGAAGACATAGACATACCTGCTAATCCGAATTTCTACAGTATTTATATATTTTTATCGTTCATTTTTAAACGAAAGTGAACTATTTTCCAGTTGATTTGCCAGAAAATCTACATTAGCCTCGTCTATATTTTTAATAATATTGCTAAGTTCACTCGTATTATTTGGAACAGCAATGCGTTTATATACAATCTCTTGGTCCTTTACGACTGGTACTGATATGTACGTATTCATTGTGCTATTACGACTATTTTCCATACGTTTCATATTTTCGGAAATCTCTATTTTACTAATATAATTTGTTTAGTTGTCTTTATACCAAACCAAACACTATACCAACACCACTATTCAGCAAATATATTCGTATAAAATCCAGAGAGTTGAAAGCCAATGTGTAATGCGGCAAATTTAACCATAAGTAATAAAAAATCAGTTACAGTAGAAGATAATCCAAGACCACGTGAGTAACCGATGTAAAATATAGGAAGCGCAGCAAGTACACTCATAAGAAAAAGTTCAATCATAAATTTATTCGGATTCTCTGTAATAAAATGTGTATCCCGTACAATTATTGAGAGTAAAAAGAGAATAAAGAAACCAAATGCGAGTGCCATAATTGTTAAATTTTTCAATATACTATATGCTGCTTGTGATAATGGTGATGGTATCGCAGCTGTCATTACTTTATTAAAGCAAAAAATTTGATTTTTATTTTTAGTCTTTTGCAAATTAGCATTAGCATAGCATAGCTTAGCTAATAGATAGTAAAATAGATAGATAAAAATGTATAAAATGATACATGCGATACCACTTACTCCAGACATGGAGATACCAGCGGAGGTTTTATCGTATGCTAAGCGATACCAGGGTTTCGCTATTGCACCAAAACCATCAGAGCTTCCAATGCCTAGTAAAATTCTTTCAATTTATAATGATAAAAATTATAAAAATGATAAAAATAATGATAATGATAGTGATAATGATAATCATAAAGACACCGCTGCACATTGCATGAGTGCGAATTCTAGTTCTAATACTTTAGAATCGCTGGATTAATGTAGCTACTTTTACAAACTGCCGGGGTATTATGTAATTCTTCGGCAACCCTTTTAATTGCGGCAATTTGTCGTTTTTTGGGGTTTTCCTCTGCCGTATTTTCATTGTAAAATTTAATATATAAGTAATTTGCCATAGCGGTACGTATATCTTTGCAAGTTAAATCTGGATCATATTTCTGTAAAAATTTATTAACATCACTAGCACGAATATAATGCGGAACCGGTTCCGGAACCGAAACTTCATCGCGACCACTATTCTTTTTGTCATAATATTTATCATAATATCTAAAGACACGTGTGTTATTCGGACCATCTGCTAACATTTTCAGGCAACGTATGGCATATTTATCACGGAGATCGGCTTCATTTTCTACACCTTTCTTCCCAATGAATTTAATGACTACTTTGCGACTCGAAACAAAATGAATATGTTTCCACTCGAGAGTAGTCAGACCATATGAGTTATTTTCCCGTGCATATTTTTCGCAACCTATACGAAAGTTGCAGAGTATCATAATTTGTAAGATTAAACTGATGAGACCCTTTTTATCTATGGTATCTACACCTGCACCTGCACCTGCACATTTTTTGCACATGCACATACGTTTCATGTTTTTAAGAATATCCCGTTGAATTTTAGCAAATATATCATTGAGTTTTATTATTCTATCAAAGCGTTTTGCTCTTTGTCTTTCGATGAACCATTTACTATATATGGTTTGTTTGCGTCCTTTAGAATCATATCCGTAGGCTAAAATTTTGCTATTTTTATCATTAATAACAACATTGGTGTAAGCTGGAGGGATACGTAAACTTTTAATATATTCCAAAGTATTTTTATTTTTTACCTGTAAATTTGTAGCTACATTTATATACTTATTTCCTTCTTTTTTAATTGGCGACATGCCACTGCTATACTTTGATCACAATTTAATGCCAATCTATGCCTCTACGGACGTTCAAGAAATTTGAATAATATCTTATTATTATCGATGAGATACATTTTAACACTTTTACCTACGCCATTTATTTCAAATGCTTCAGTGAATATGTCTTCGTAATTTTTCGGGTTTATCTGCATATCTTCAAAGCATTCTCTGCCATTATGTTCCCAATTACAGAATATCTTAATGTTATCAGGTACTTTAGTCTCTAACATAGTTAAAGTGAGTTCAGGTGGTGCTTCACGGTAATATTTATAGCACAGATTCAGATCTTGTATATCTATATCAGTAGTTTTCAAATCTTTTCTACATAATATATTATGCGGATTTGTATCATATTCTTTCCATATACGTGAGGTATCTGAATAAATTAAGCATAGATTTTCGAAGAACCAGGTTGAAGCCATCCTAAATAAATAATCCGGAAGTAATTTTAAGGATCATCCGCAGATTTTTATGAAACCTCTTTTTTCGTGGGGTCGCAACAGTTCATATGATATAAATATGATAGAACCATTTTTGCCAGTGCCAGATACATATAATAAATATATTGAACCATTTGCCGGAAGTGCATCGATGTTTTTCCATTTAGCTCCGCAATTTCTAAGCCAAAACCAGACTCAACCTCACACTCACACTATTTCTTCAATATTAAACGATACAAATGAAGACCTTATGAATTTTTATCAACAAATAAAAGATGGAAACGGAAGTCATATAAAGACATTCATGGACACCCACGAGAACTCGAAAGATGTTTATTATGATATATTACACAATTATTGCCCGGCGACTCCTATAGACCAGGCTTCACAATTTTATTATTTACGCAAAACATGTCACCGTGGTATGTTGCGTTTTAATAGACTCGGATTATTTAATGTAGCTTTTGGCAATAATCCGTCAATTGATTATAGTGCCTTAATAAATCCGGAATATTCTCGGGCATTAGGCAATACAACAATAATGAATGGAGATTTTGAAGCCGTTTTTACGGCGAATAATAGTGAGGATAATTTTATGTTTATAGATCCACCGGCTGATGAGACTTTTAAAAATGACGCCGTTTTGCAATTTACCCAAAGTGATCATATGCGACTCTATAAAAATTTCATGGAGACAGATAGTAAATGTTTAATTACAATTAAAGATACGCCATTTATTAAAGAACTTTATATTGATTATATAATCGCTGCATATCCAATGCAAGGGAAAAGTGGAACTAAGTTAGTAGTGTCTAATAATGTATAGTATTTCCATTAAAAATAAATATATGCATATTATATCAGTAGATAAATGGCGGGTCCTCTTAATATTATTAATAAGAAAGTAGATGATTTAATAGAAAAATTCGAAAAATTATCCAAAGCAGTAGCTACTTTAGAAGGCAAAGTATTCGCTACACGCGGTGATGTTCTCTCCCAAATCGTATCATCTGTCCCCGCCGATTTAGACGACGAAGATGAAGCCGCCCCAGAACCAGTTCAAGCCGTCCCAGAACCAGTTCAAGTAGTAGAAGCTGTCGCAGAACCAGTCCCAGAAGCCGCCCCTGAACCAGTTCAAGTAGTAGAAGAATCAGTCCCAGAACCAGCACCACTTTACGCATCTTCTTCATATGCCCCATTAGATTAAATTTCAGTTAAAACTTGATTAAATAATTATTTTTATAATCTTTATTTTTTGTAATAGGATGAGTGGTACTCCTCAATCACAAAATTGTGATCAAATACAACGTATAGAAGAAAAAGTATATTTTGATTATAATGAAATAACTAAAGTAATACAAGAATCTAAAGATTTATGTACTAACCAAAGTATTAATTATGCAGCTGGTTTGTTAACATTAAATGGAAAAGATATTAATTTATTTCAAGAAAAATCAGTAATAAGTGAAATAAAAAATGCAAATTTATTAAAAATTTTTAATGATATAAATAATACACCTGAAACTGATAAAGAAAACTGCATAAAAAAATTAATAGTGGTCATATGTCAATTACTTTTAGAATTATGGAAATATTGCATAAGTGCAAATGATAAGAGAAATTGGGATTTGAATATAAATTATAATTATAAACAACCGTTATCACTTACAAGTAAAGTTTCTGAAACTCTTCAAATATATAATAATACATATCAATTAAATTCTGATGATAATATTCTATTAAGACAACTAAGTGTAGATGATAAACAAAGAGCATTTTTTATAGATAATGTATATCAATTATTAAATACTATTTTTAATAACACATTACATAGTACTGAAAATGCTATTACAAATCAATCATTTAGAGAAATATTCATAAATACATTAAAACAAGATCAATATTGTGATATATATAATGAATTATATTATTCTGATTTTGAAAATAAAACAAAACCAGCATTAGGAGTGTCAGATCCAGGTGTTTATGAATATTTCTGTTTAGTATTTGGAACACCATCAGGACAAGGTTTTGGCGAACCGCCGAATAATAATAGTAGTTTATTAAAATTATACCGTGATGACGTAATGGAACCATTTGAAATTGATGTTGCTAAAGAATTAAATATTGTTAAACCAACATTAATTAAAGAATTAAATTACTTTAGAAATACACAATTTAATCCCTTAGTAGAAAGTGATAAAAATAAAGAAAAATATAAATTATATGATAAAAAAAATTCTCCGACAAGAGAAAGCATATTAAAAGCATTTAATGATTTAACACGATGGTTAACACCAGAAGTTGATAAATATCCAAAATTTGATATGTTACAAGATAACCTTACAGAATATGCAATAGCTAAAGATATAGATATAAATAAATATACTGGTGATGATTTTGGAAAAATATACGAACAAATTGCAGTAGATACAGGTTTAACATTAACTTCTGATGACAAACCAAAATTAGTTAAAGTTATTAGGGAAACATTACGTATTAAATTAAATTTTATAAAAGAAGAACTATTAGGAGATATACGTATTTATATTAAGATTGGTGGAAATAGCCGTAAATTAACTAATCTTTCACAAATAGCTAATATATGTGTTGGTAAAATAGCACCCGTACAAACAACTTCTTCTGGAGGAGGTAATAAAAAGAGAAAGCGCATTGGAGATGATATAAATAAAAGAAAAAAGAAAAAACGTGGAGGAGAAGGTGATGAAAAGTATGATACTAAATCATTAAATCTATTATTACCAAGTGATGAAAATGGTATACGTTCTTCTTTAAAACCAATACCTAAAGCAGATGGTACAGTAGAAGAAGGGTATAGTGATTTAATTACTATCAAAACTGAAAAAAATAGTATATGTTTAACAAAAAAGAATAATAAGTACTCTGAATTGTTTTTAAACAATGAAACAAATAGCGAAATGTATAATAATAATTTAAAACAATTATTTGCTGGTATGGATGAGATTGATAATAGAAATATTAATATTTTTGGCTATGGATACTCTGGTAGTGGTAAAACATATACATTAATTGGAAATTCTCCAGATTTCGATGGTCTTCTCTTTCAAATATTTAAAGATGACAATTTTATGAAAAAAATAGAAACAATTCAAATATCTGATATATTAGAAAATAGTTTTGATTATAAAAAGCGTATTACTTTTACAAAAAAAAATAATAGAGATACTATATTTGAAATAGTAGGTTTATCAAAAGATGTTTTTGATAAAAGAACAGAGTTTGATAATGTATATAGTAATACGGAATCTGAATCATTACAATCAAAAATTCAAGACAAAATTCAAGAAATTTTATCAAAAATTGAAAAAATAAGAATAGAAAAAGGGACTATTAAATATACTCCAAATAATCCTATGAGTTCTAGAAGTCATTTATTATTTAGAATAAAATGTGTTTTTAAAAATAAAAACACTGGTTATATTACATTAATTGATATGGGAGGTGCAGAAAATAGTAAAAAAATATTAGATAATATAACTGATGTATCTACATCTAAATATAATAATACATATACACCAGCATCTATAATTCATTATATAGATAATGATGCGTTTAATAGCGATAGTCAAATTTTAAGAAATAAAAAAACTTTATTATCTGATATAAAAAAACCAAGTTTTGCTAATAAACTTTTTGCATTATATAGATTAAAAGATAATTTTATAGATAAAATTAAACATTCTGATGAGTCTAAAATATATAAAACTAAATTTTATAAATTAGATGAAGTACCTAAAAAAGATGGTCATAGACAAATAGACACGAATGATATAGTTGATGAACTTATAAAACAAATGATATACACTAAAAGATTAATGGAAGAAGGGTTTTTTATTAATGCTACTATTGAAGTAATAAAAGCTATATATAAAAATAATGAAAAAGATAAATTTGAAGAAAATGGTATACAGAGTATTTTAAATAAAGTAAAATCAGATAGCTTTATTTTTAAGGATAATACTAGATTAGAAAAAAACCTAAAATTTATAGAGTTTCTTACTACATTTACTGATATAGGAAAAAGAAATGAGAATGATACTAGAACTGATTATGATATTAATCATAAATTTGTAATGTTTGGAAATATACGTGAAGATAAAGACAAAGAAGAAGATTCATATGAAACATTAAAATTTTTATCAGAATTATCAGACTTGACAGATGATGTAAGTCAGGCACCATGTAATCAGTGCATTTCTGGTTCAAGTACAACGGCGGCGAACCCTGCAGCAGTTACACAAGCAACTCAGTCGTCACCACCACCAGCGGCAGCAGCGGCGGCGATACCTGCAGCAGTTACACCTGCGGCGGCACAATTAAGACCATCTTCTGCAGGAATAACCCGACCAATTACAGGTAACCCAACTTCTAGTTCAAGAATAAGTAGTGAACAACTTATAAAACAAAAAGCAGAAACAGAAGCACAAGCAACTATTAATAGACAGAATCAAGGATCACAATTACAAACAGGTAATTTACAACCTACACCGAAAATAGTACCTAGACCATTACGACCATTATCAGCGCAATCAGTAGCAGCAGAATCTGTAAAACCTATTAAATTATTGCCTAAAATTAGTACATTTACGGCAGGTGCTAATTCAGAAGGTAAACATACCTATATAGATCTAACAAGTCTTAATAGTATTGATAATGATGATGTTTTACGTGATTTAGAATATAATTTAATGTCAAATTTAAAAAAAATTATGCCATCATTAATTATTTATCAACATCCAGGTGCAGAAGGTAGTAACGTAACTTGGAATATTGGTTTAAACCCAATTACTATTGAAAAAAGAATAGATGCATCAAGTATTTTCTATAAAAGATATTTAGAGTTAGATTCTAAAAAAGTTAAAATATTATATCAACCTTATTATGATGAATTTAATAAACATAGACCTGTAATTATAGATAAAAACCCTGTAATAAAAAAAGAAGACTATATCAATATCACGCCACAAAAAGAAAAAGATTTAAAAAATAAAATAGATCAAATTGTTAATGATAGAATAAAAAAATTACCTAAAGAAAAAATACCTATTTTTGAAGAATTATTAAATAATTTAGATTTAACAACAGAAGATCTACAGAGAATAGGTTTCCCTGATTAAAAACACACCGCTTTCCGCGCATCATGTAAAAATATCCGCCGTTATTTTTGTATTACATATAAACCAAACCTCGCCCACCAGCAGAGTAAATGGGTTATATTTACATCATTACGAATATCGTAAATAATAAAAAGTATATTTGCGCGGCAGCCGCTGCCTCCCCGCCTTAAGTGCCTAAAAGTATTTAAGGATTTGCCGCTTAGATAGTTTGTGGTGTATTGACACCACAATTTGCATATGTAGCGAAGTGGTCAAACGCGGAAGTTAATATCCGTAACTTAAGACCATTTACGTCTAGAAGATTATCTTCTCCCTACGGGTTCGCAGGTTCGAACCCTGCCATATGCAAAAAACTTATTTTTATATATTTTATAAGACGCTACCTGTCTCTTATAAATTTTTAGAGCTCCGCCGCCATCCGTCAAATACACAATAATTTATTTCTGGGACTTTTTGGGCTTACTACGTGTAGTGGTGCGTTTTTTCTTCTTTCCTCCAATAACGGGAAGAGCAGTAAGAGTAGTATTTCTAGGTCCTAATTTAGATTGTAAGCGAGGACCTGGTGCTAATGGATGTGTAGTTTTTGGCGGTGCATTATGTAATGGTTTTTTTCGTATAGATTTTTCTTTAGGTTTTTTTTGTATAGTAGAGTTTATAGCGTCAAACATGATTTTCAATTTTGTAGGACTTGTTAACTCAGGAATATTTCTTAAGATTAATCCAGTATAATCTTTTTTATGTGATGATTTTGGTCGCATAATAATACTTGGATCTTGTTGACTTAATTCTGTAGGTTTTGATGTATTACGAGGTGAAGCTGATGATGGTGAATTTCGTCGTGAAGAATTAGGTTTTTCAGATTTAAATAAGTGAGAAATCTCTGTAGGTT